>JGI24022J15233_10008084_pt1 | contig 11698 bp, 9 predicted proteins | sample Ectturendosymbi2_FD_15233 | JGI IMG/M metagenome (IMG submission 15233)
TAGTTTTGTTTCAGATACTTTGTGTAATGTTAGGCAGATATTCCTTCAGATCTGTTTCGTTACATTTCTGTAAGTTGAAGTTAGTCATACCAGGGGTGTAACGAGGGGTGGAAAGGGGGGCACAATTCCCCGGGCGGCGAATTACTGCGGGGAGCGCAGAATGACTGCGGTACCGCCGGAAAGTCCCAACAATGGCACAAGTATTTTCTTCAATACAGTACATTAGCTTCCTAACGACCTCAAATTCGAACATGGGGCACCAAACTTGCTTCTTGCCCCGGGCGCCATCTAACCTCGTTACGCCCCTGAGTCATACTAAGATTGATTAAAGCAAATTCTGTTGCCACTGCCAATACTGTATGCTAAATAGGTTTAGTAACTTACGTCAGCTTTTGAGGTCACACTTCAAACGTGATGTGTTGAAAGCGAATTTAGCTTTGCGCACCAGTGCAGTAAAATGTTTCATTGCGACGCTCACCTTACTCACTAAGCAGATAGCTTTGTACAGTTTTTGTTCACTTATTTCATTAGCGCACACCTGTTTACTGCTCTACGTAAAAACATTCGAATTATAAGCTTAAATGCGAAGATAATTTGCCGACATTGCATTTAGTAAAAATATAGTGGAAAGAAAAAGTATATCAAAGATCATAATTTTTACGGTTGATTGTGAAGCTTCACCGATATTTGTACTACATTTGGAAATTTAAGTAATAGCGCTCTGAAGACAAGTTGATTGAAACAAATGTGGAGTCTTTGCCCTAGTACGCACACTCACTACAACACTTCAAGAGAGTGCGCTCACCCCAGGTAAGACATTAGATCATTGCCAACTAACCATGCTATCGTAAGAGCATAGTTCTACTCCATTAGCAACAATGCTAATGGAACGCATGAAAGAAAGGGAAAATCACTTATGATTCCACCAGTGTTGGCTGCAACTTGCCTTGATCCGGAGTACCAAGTGATTTTGACTGCAGAACAGCGAAACTCAGCCAAAATTGAGCTCCAAGCCTTCTGCTTATAAAAGACTTCTGCTACTGAAACATCAAGAGGACAGCATGTGCAGTATAGAAGTGCCTAGTAGCATATTAGTGGCAAAGGCCATTAATTTACACCCATGCAGCTGAAGCTAATGTCCAAAGGAAAGGAGACGAATTTGAGCCAGGTCCCTTGCTCATCTTTTATCACATCCCTAATCAACTTTTTTGACTTGAACAGTTATACAAAAGTAGATTGTGCATTTCATTACTGGGCTGAGCAAAATAGTAAGGTGCTTTCACAACTGGCCTGGATTGTTTTTGCTGTTACAATGACACAAGTGTAAGTTCAATCAGTGACGTAAAATTTATATTAAGTGATTTGCGCAATTCTTTGGCAGAGGACACTTTACAAGCAATTATGTTGCAACGCGCTAATGTGTGAGCATATCAATTCAGTGTTCGCATTCAGCATTCATCAGTTGAGTTCTTTTCCGTTTATTAAACGCGTTTCTTCTGAAGTTGTTCTTGTATAGTGTACCACTTTAGCGTGGATCAGCTCCATTTCGTTTATTATCAGAGTTGTTAGTACAGGGCGTTAGTGTAACATTAGGTGTGGAAAAGTATGGAAGATGGAATGGAAGATTTTTGGTACGCTATGGAATGGAAGATTTCAGGTATGGAATGGAATTGTATGGAAGATTTTGCCTGCTATGGAAGACGGAAGATTTATATCCCATTCCATAGTATGCCCTGCTTCCCGTTAATCACGGAGTCCAGCCAACGCATAGCTGCAAGACTCGCAAATATTTCAAGGTTGTCCAGTCAGTCAGTTACTTCCTTTGCACGTCATTAGTGACAATTGACAAAATTTTTATGATTGTTTGTACCAATTTTCCAAGTCATTTGTATCAGAGGCTATACGTTCGTCAAATGTTTTGTCTTTTATAACACAGAATGTTCAGGAAAAAGTCGCTATTTGGTAAAACCATTCTTTGAGTAAGTAACTTTTGCTTGCTCCAAAAAACACAGCACTATGGCCAGATTTGATGTCGTCCAAGAAAAGGAATTTTTTCCTCCTAACCTTTTTCTGGCGCTTAATCTGAATTAGTGAGAATGAACTCAAAACAGTAGGCCATTGTAACGAGAGCAAATAAACCAGTTCATTATTACGCTATGTATTACAACAGATGTGCAGTAAACAGTTCACTTACCTCATTAACTCCGCGGTTCGATGCATTAACTGTAAATACCCTGTGCGAAGGAAGAGTGGGTAGTTAATCAACGTTACGTGAAATATACGTAGGTTATCGGATCACTTGTGCATGCCCTTCGTAAAGGAACAGAGTGGTAGTTTGAAATCATCAAGCCATCTACAGTATATACAGTACAGTTAAATGCAAAATTTTCACAACGCAAGCAATCCTTGTATAAAATAGGTAAACTGACTTCCAATTTTAATTATGTGTGAAGCTGTTTGCGACAAATGTTCAATTTCACTTGCTTTCACTCAATTTCAATCCTAAATCTTGTTGACTACTCAGTATCAACCAACATGACAAGACGCTACAACGACTTTATCCATAAATGACATTTCATCACGATTCTACCATACCCGCAGCCATGGGAGGCATTCCGGGGCAATGCCTCTACAGATTTTTTGTGCCCCCCAATTTTGTTGTGCCCAGAAAAATTTGTTTTAAACATATCATAAAAACAAAAATATATCCCCCCTAAAATGTATTTTTCACTCCCAAACCTTAAAACCTGGCTACGGGCCTGAATTCTACTAAAAAAGAAAAAACAAAATGATCTTCGACAAAAACCTGCTCTGTGCGTTGTTTTCACAAGCCTGTGACATGATTTCTCCCTTATTCACTTGTCTTTCCCTAAACATTTCCTTTTCTCTAGTGTTTGCTAGCAAATTTAAGTAAAAGTCAGTCACCATAATTTGTGCATGCCTTGTTTTTTTGTTTTTTGTTTTTGATAGCGCAATAACATGCACGCAAGGTTGTAACGTTCAAAATATGTTCTCATTCTCGCGGAAAGACTTCGATCGCAATGCTGCAGACCCGGTGCAACGAATCTTTGACATGTGCGCTGTTTGACGTGGATTTTCATTTTCTATTTTCTCACAGCGAAGCTTCAGTGGAAAAAACAGTATTTAGACACACTGGCAGATTTTTATGGCAATGTGTTCCTTGCAATGAAAGCATTGATCCAAGATGTTATAAAAACTAACTCGGTGGAAAAATAGTACCAGAGTGCTTGTGAATTATTCCATAAACATAACGACTTTATTGCAATTAATGCAAGAGAAATTTCGTAGACGTTTCGGTGAACGCTGTGCTTATATTTAACGTAGTGATGATGGTAACAGTGTTTACCGAAACATATACAAAATGTCTGTTACATCGTTTGCTTTGGCCGCTATTTTGTCAGTAAGTCCTGAATTTCAGACGTTTTTCTTGCAGCATAGTAAGCAAAACGACATGTTCAATAATGCACTAATTGAAACATGTTTTCCTTGCATCAGTTTTAAAATGTGTTTACCATGCCTTATTTCATTCTCACTCAAATTTATTTATCAACTGCGGCAGATCTAACAAAAGCACCAATCTCCTTGAAAATACAGTTAAAAATAAAACAAAAGTGCTTTTAACTTCCACGAGGATGAGCAAAATTTTTCTTAAATATAGCGAAATCAACTGCTGCTGTTATGTAACTTGATGCTTGTTAATCAAACTTAGCGCGTAGCTTATAACGGTAGACTGTTTAGTAGATGTTACTTTTGGCTTTACTCGCAATCTCACGCTAGCTAATGTGCGCAGCAATAATCTCGGTGTGCATGGTTCGCGAATAATCCGTTGAAATGCTTGTTACCATATTCATTCAAAACAAATTTAAAGCTGCTGAAAAGACAGGCCTTTGTGCATTTAATTTTTACAGATTAAAGTTATTGCGTGAAATCCTTCTACTCTTCAAGTTCTAATCACCGTAGGTTTAACAGATGAGAATGAGTAAACTAACAGCATTTGTTTCTGTTAGGATTGTTCTCCAGTACCCGATCGGTAATTTTCACAGCTAGGCTGTTTCGACACAGAATCAAACAGGTCAAAACATTTGTCTTCGGCCTACATTCGAAAGGTGGAATTTTTGTGGCGCAAATCACTTCTTTTTTGTATAACTGCTTTGTTCTTTGCAAAAGGGTAATCGATACGCTCTACCTCAAAACTTTGGCGACAAATGTTTACTATAAAATAACTTGATAGTTTTTGCTGTCTTTTGTATGCTTGCAAATTTTTTGTGGTCAATGATTTAGTGGCAAGGAATGTTGCTCTGCCATTTTTCGTGAAGATGATCGGCGTTCTCTTATTTCTTTCTGCCATACCAAAATATCGGTGTTTGTTGACAGTCTTTTACAGGCTACTTAAGAAATACGATCAATCGCTTGGATAAAAACAGAAGGTAATCCCATTTCTACCAGCGATTGCCAGTGTTTCGGCTGATTTACATTGTATGAACAGTGAACACGCTCAAATGCTGCATAACGCACAAATGATAATCAACAACGGACGCGGCCAGGGACCGAGTTTAAAGGGGCGACATGTCCCCGAACTTTTGGTCAAAAGAGGACACAATATCTTTTGTCCCCACTAATATTTTGTTTGTGATTTAAAATAATGAATTGAAGTGTTCCATCTACTTTTACAAAAAACACTTCAAGTGCTTATACTACTAAAGTTTTCTGTCGGCTACTTACTAAGAAGNAAGTCCCTAGTAATTATTGTCAAGTACTAGCACAGCAATATACAACTGCCATAATACTGGTCCCCAAAATATATTATTTCCACTAGTTGCTTCACATACTGCCAATTTTTCAAAAGGGTCGTACTACGATGGAGTGAACATTGTGACGTCATCGAAACGCAAGCAATGCACAATAACATGCATATCACACAAACTTTGTCCCCACAACGCTTTCTAGGAATCTCGGTCCACGGACGCGGCCATTGGCATTATGATACAGGGTGTTCCAATATACCAAAAACATTGCGACGTCTTTGTAAAAAGGGGAAATATTGAAGAAACTAAAAAAAATTATCCAGAAAAATGCGTAACAAAATCTTAATGCCCACAGAAAGTCTTAAAATATTTTTAAAAAGTTGATTATCTGTGAAAGTTTTTTAAACCTACGCGAAGTTTCAGTAAAATCATTACGTCTGGTTTTGGTGAATGTGGGTAGGGATTCGGGAGACACTTGATGCAGCCTTGAAGAAGATCCCTGAAATTGGACAAATGAAAACACAAACCTGCACAACAAAACAACTGCAAGGGTTTACCATTGTGTTGTACACCATATCAGTTGCTTCTGTCAGCAGTTTGTATCAATTATACTGTATGTAATATGTTACTACATAATTACTTACTTCAGGCTGACAACACTTCCATTCCAAATAGAAACAAATGCAAAGAAAATAAAGTGAATGTTTCATTTGTTATATCCTACTTCTAAAATTTTCCTATTTGCTAAATACTATTGCAACCAAGTTTTTCAATAGGTTATATGCTTCCAAATTGAAATCTATGCTCCCCTTTCAAATCAGTGAATCTAAGGTTAATTGACTTTATGAAAGTTCTGATTTGATATTTGAGAATCCAACTTGAAGGCATTTGTAGGAGACTTGGTTCTTAGTTAAAGGATCAATCTGTCGAAGCCTGAAATGCAAATCAATGTATTTTAACTTGCAGTAATAGGGTCTCGAGGCTGGTCTGGAGATCTTGTCCAGCCTAGGAATGTCATGGTTAACGAAATTTTGTTTTGTAGTCATGTTAGGAGCCGGTGTCCCCGCTTTATTAGTAGGAGTAACAGTTCGCATTTTGCAAATCTTTCATTAATGCTAATTTTTTCAGTTGCATGTATAGATCATAGAAGTTTTTCTCAACTGTTCGCTTTTTGTTTTTTGCTTCGGATTTAAATTGGTCATCTTGGGCTTCATATCTGCAGAACGTTTGATTAAATTTATAGACTGTAAAAGGTTCACATAAGATTTTCCCCAAAAGTATTTCATAAACACCGTTTGCTTCATCTCACTTATGGTTGAGTTTCAAAGAGAGGCTTGGGAATGGTAGGAAATCTGTGATCATGGGCGTCAGAAGGGGGTAAGGAGACTTGGTCCCCTGGATTTTGAAATTTCATATCTTCCTATTAATGTTTTAGTAGAAAAATGTTTTCTCTTAGTTTCGAGTTGGTAAAATCAAATTTCACCACTGTTGCCTCACTGGAAAAAATCCTATGGACACCCCCTGGAAAAATCTACTATTGTTCCCCTGGAAAAATCCTTCCGACACCCATGTTTATGGTGCAAGCCGAGCAATATCAGGTTAATGGTGAGTTAATCCAGAGGTCATCTGGAAAATTCTTTAATCTCAAGAAGTATGCTTTGAATGTTTTTTCAGCTTCTAACTTTTGAATATCTCAGTTCGTTGGAATAAATCTTTGCTGCCATCGACTAAAGCAGGGATCTCCAAATTTTTTGTTCGAGGGCCACATAATCCATTACAAAACATGTGGAGGACCGGACGTCTTACATAATGTGATCGTTTCGGGATATGATACATACCACCAAATCAACCAATTTTTCGCGAACAAATAATTTTTTCATCATTTGCAAAATGGCTTCGCGGGCCGCATTTGGCCCGCGGGCTGTAGTTTGGAGACCCCTGGATTAAAGCAACGCACCAGGACTTTTTACCTTTTTAATTATTTTAAGGTTTGGGAACACACATGCTAGATTATGACCACGTTTTCGTCTTTCCGACTCCCGGTATTGTCCAATAATCTAGAACTTCATTTTTTTTTGGGGGGGGGACCTCATCGTGCTGGAGTGGCTGTGTTCTAACAAGTGCTGTACTGATACTAGCGAAGACCTTTATCGCGCTGAGTGGATGAGACTTGGAACTCCGTTCTTAGCAATGTTATCAGCACCGTGATTGTTTCCACTTTGAGATACTGCGTTGTCAATCATGGCCAGCAATCCGTCTTGTTTACAAACTGCATGAAGATTAACAAGCAAGAAATATAAAACCGCTAGGCAAAACGTTATGATGGCCAAAGAAAATCCTGATGTGAATGGTGATGGTCATGCTTACGTGAAACTTATGAGCGCACCCTCTCCGACCAAATACGACCCCCCCTCTCTCTCCAAACCTCAAACAGCTGCTAGTTCTCCGGAAAGTATTGCAAAGACTACAGAACGTTGATCGGTTTATGGCTAAAACAAAAAGTAATCAAATTTTCAAAGGTTGCTGGAAGGCTGATTGCATGTGGGTTGTCCGTGCCATCCTCTGCTCAAGAAATTATGGGAGGTGTGATCTAGCTTGTGAGGAGTTGAGAGCAGATGTTTTACGAAACACACTGAAGTTTTCGCGCTGGTACAAGAGCCCAATTTTCACCCATGAAATGATTGGCAGTCTGCAATATTGAAAAAGCTTCCCGTCAGCTTTAAAAGCTATCATTCATGGGTTTTTCTTCCGAAATGAGGGGAACTTGATGATAGGCTGAAGTTAGATATAGCGATGAATAATAAGTGTCTTGGGCAATTTGCTTAATATTTCTTTGATACGGTTGAATTGTTGCAAGTTTATTTAGCATTTAACATATTTCAAAACAGAGAACAATTCGACGTAAGCGGGAAAACAATCACGACAATTAGTCGTCAGGCTTAACGCAATTACCACATTAATACAGCATAAGGCCGGGGTTCATCGTCCACGTCACGTCCTATTCAACAATTTTGGACAGCCACAACAATTTGTTAAACGGTTTAATGATACTTTTTTCATAACTGTGGCGTACATTTGTTATGTGTCATCAGTAAACACCTCTATCATTTTCAATGCAGTGGTTTATCTGAAAGTGAATTGATATTTTACAACTGTAACAATATGTTATACTACTGCTCCATTTGTGCAAACTCTTAAGATCGTCTTAATGAAATTAACTCCAAAACCAGGGCCTACGAGAAGGGGGTACAAGAAAGTACCCATGATCAGATGAAAGTACTCATGATCAATTTTTCTGTAATCAAACCCAAAATATATTAGTGTCAGTCAGCTGCCGGTATAACAATTAATCTATATGTAAATCTTAGCATGAAAGCTGGTTATGATTACTATACAAAGAAGCTAAACAAGTTTCGACAAGAGCCTGAGAAACTAAGGAGGCCCGGAATCGGTTATCGTACCCCCGGTAAAATTTCTCTCGGAGGCCTTGTCAAAAGCACCCAACCTACTCAGCTGCGGTGATACAGATGAAAATGGATCTCACTTCTGCAATAATAGTCTTTACTACAATATAGCCTACCTGAGACATCTGACATATTTGAAACTCTTAACACACAAAATGCCTTAATATCCATCATATGAATGCAAGAAGTCTTTCAAAAAATTTGTATAAATTGAAAAATTTTCTTTTGGCCATTGAACACCGCCCTGATGTTTTTGCCATCACAGAGACTAAATTAAAAAACTCCATAACTGATGTGAGCTACAATATTCAGCTTGAGTGGTATTAGCCTACTTTGTACATACTGACACCAAGATTAATGCAGGTGGTGTTGGTTTTTATGTTAAAAACAATATACACATGGCCGTGCGGGGGCTAGTAGGGATTTTCCCAAAAATTTTTCCAGGGGAAGGCCAACAGTGGTGAAATTTGGTTTTTACCTATCGAAATTGAAAAAACAACCTTTTTTGCTAATAATTTTAAAAACCAGGGGGGCGCCAAGGTCCCCCCTTCCGACGCCCATGAATATACAGTTCCATGTACTCTCAAACATACCACCACTAAGTAATGATTATGAAGCTCTATGGCTAGAAACATTGACTGATCACAATAACTTTGTTCTAGCTGTTGTGTATGGGCACCCTATATGAACTAATACACACTTCAGATAAATATTTTTGAACACAATCAGGTATCTGAATCATCATCAAGCAACATGTGTATTATATTTGTGGTGATTTCATTCTCAATCTTTGTAACCTTGAGGTTGAATATAATATAGAAGATTATGTCAATTCACTAATTACTCTTTCTTGCAATTACTTACTAGTAAACGCACCAGAGTTTCAGATCACTCAGCAACAATCATTGATCATTGTAAAACTATACACAACATACTAGACATTAGTCCTGGAACGAAACTACATCTTCAACAGAAAGCATTGCAGATTAGAAAGGAAAAGAATTAAACAATCCTCAAGATATAGCTAATATTTTTAACCAATAATTTTGCAACATTGGAACTGAATTTGCACAACCAACAACCCGCGATGTCTTTTTAAGATTACTTAAAAATTACTTGAAAGACATCTTCAAACCCATATGTTTTCTAGTTCATGAGGGAAACGGTTTGACTTTGATGTAATGAGGTCGCAGTTTAGACGTCTCTTGGATGTATCATAACCAAGTCGTCGTTGCAAGTGCGCTGATACTTTACCAGCCTTCCGTACTTTGTCATGGCGTCACGGCTTGTCATTCCGTACTTTGTCAGCGCGGTGGCTGCTACATCCGACGCGCTAAGCATAACATCCCCAGTAGCACGAAAGCTACTGGGTGCTTCCTTTAGCCTAGTGCGTAAGTGCGCAGGCAAGCCGCTTCTTCAGTCGTCAGATTCCAGTTAAGCGTTCTGGACCTTCTCAACAAAACAATCTTCATGAAAAAGCGCAGCAATGAAATATTTTCATGTAATAGTATTATCCCAAGACATTATCAACTGTATTTTTTCAGAATACTATGCTTATTAACGTATATCGATTTGCAAAAAGCATATCTGCGATCAACGCTTTTGCTGGTTTGAAGTAATGGTGGCCTTCGTTGTTCATGTTCGACATTTACATTAAGTCTTAGCTTTCATTTACAAACAAAATATTAAATTCATTTGCAAAACGAGTCCGAAGTAACTGAATTTCATAAAAATAACTTCAGTCAGTGTTTTTGGTAAGTTCTTATTTAGATCCCACGCCCGGAAATTCAAACCTACACCTCTGCGACAAGACATTTGTATGATCACAATCCGGAATCTTTCTCGCTTGAGAGGGATTTTCCCTTTGTAACGAGACGAGTTTCCAGCTTTTGAGTTCGCCCTTTTGTGATGGTCATACGATAGTTGTACAGTATTACACATCTTGTAGAGCGGCCTGCACAACATACGGCCTGCGAGAGCTTTCTCAATTGTAGAAAATGTTGCAAAAACTCGACCTCGAATAAGCAGTTGTCGTTCCAGATTTTCTTCCATACTACAACGAAATCTCCACATCGAAATGAAATAGAGAAATATACTTTAGCGACCCGCGGAAAATTTATGTTGATAATTTGGCCCTTCGAGCTTTCTGAGTTGGGCAGGCCTGCTGTAGAGTTTTCCCTACCGTAGAGAGAGAGATGTATTGCATTGGTGATTATAAACGTACAGTAAATGGTGAGATGCGTATGTCTCATTATTTACGGCATTTTACATCATATTCTTTCTCATTAGCATAAAACAATAATAAAGACGCAAAATATAAGTATTTTCTGGTCATGCTTACTGATTTGACTGATATTGGTGAGGGACAACATTTACTGTAAAAAGCAAATTGAAGGCTTTGCGTGAAGGCTTCCACAAGTTTTCTAAAAACCATATTTCGTACATTCAGTGGAACATCCTTGAAAATTATATTCCTTATCGCTGAAATTGAATGCAATTATGGTCCTTTCACAATACCATTTCTTACTTTTGCTAGCGCGTCCTGCACATTGTGGCAGAAGCTGTTATGTAAAAACGCATGGGTGGCAAATGGCAGTTATGTTTTAGTGACTTTACGAACAAACAAACGGCAGTGTGATGGCAATCCCTTATGCGTAAAATTAGTCCTGCATTTCGTACCCTTTTTAGCCAATGCTGGTTTTGGTTTGAGAAAACTGCTTTGGATACGTATGTGTTTTATTGCTATTAAACACTGTAACCATTGAATTTGTGGTATTTAACATACAAGTAGTTTGTCGCATTTTTCCTGTGCTTTTCAGAAAGCTTTTCAGACTAATTATGCAAAGTAACAAGTTCTATATCAGGTGAAACATTGGTAATTTCCATGGAAGCAGGGCCGGATTAACTAAAGAGCAAAACGGGCAAATGTCCGGGGCCTCGCACTTTTGGGAGCCTCGCGCTTGAATATCAAAACACTCCTTTACTGATTTTTCATATTTTAGCCTGCTTACCACGCCTCAAAATTGAAGAGCTTTTTGATTACTGCGTTTAGTAAATAGTAGGTTAAGGAAATTGACAACTTTGGCATTTATCATTTTTGAGTGATTTAAAAGAGTTGAACCAAACAGTGCGGCGTCATGAAACTTTTCGTAGCTGACTTTTGCTCAAACAGCACACATTGGCAGAGTGACAGAGACCAGAGTAACTTCAATAAGTTCGTTACTAAGTATTCTTTGTAATCTAACGCCGTTGCAATTACCGTGGAAGCAAAGGCGCAGCCAGGGTGGGGGCTGAAGGGGCTCAAGCCCCCCCCATAGCGATCAGAATATTGATGTTTATTTTCTTAGTTTTTCACCAACATTGTACAGTAAGTCGAGATCGGGTGCATTGCAAAATGTTCTTTGGCAGTACCACAGGCGTAGCAACACATTCGTTATCAAACCAAGCGGTTATGAATTTTCGAGATTT
>JGI24022J15233_10008088_pt1 | contig 11696 bp, 7 predicted proteins | sample Ectturendosymbi2_FD_15233 | JGI IMG/M metagenome (IMG submission 15233)
TGCTTGTTCGCGCCACATATATGTATGGTGTTGTTCTTCACGCACATCCCGTTCGTGGTGAATCACACAATCAACGCAAAACCACCGGAGAGGTTGCAACACTCATAATAGTTGCTTTCTACCATTTTCCGTAAACTACAGACTTCCACTAAAAAGTAGATCTCGAACTACTTCTGCTTTTGCGGGATCAGTAAAACTCCCGCTATCTGTAGATTGGGACACTGTCACGTTCAACGTGCTGCTGGAAACTGTACGTCCGATTACGGGCGTTGTTCGCTGCTGTATTGCGATGTCGCGTGGAATGCAATAGTGCTCGGTTTGATTTTTGTTTTGCCTCTGGCGGACTTCTTAAGGCAGGGCTACTCAATTATTTTAAGGGTCCAGTTACAAATGTCAAAATTTTCCGAGGTCCGACCACTCCCATAAAATTATGCAAATGTGACATGTCTTGGATTTTTCAAACAAAAACATAATATGAGGATTTAATGCGATTATATATAGATTTACAAAATCCGGTAAATAGATACAGATATTAACAAAAGTTGTCAGCGTTATTTATTGTTCTGCTGGTGGGAGTAATGGCATTTTGTGCTTTTGGCAGTTACCTAAATTTTTGTTCCAAGGTAGTGACGGCGAGAAGAAGGCAATGGTTAAGGTTTTTATTCGTCACACAGATGCGCAACTTGTTCTCTGTGAACTTATTTTTTGAAAGCGCGGACTGTCAGTGGCGTAATTAAATGTTTTAGCCAGGAGGGAAAACGTACCTGAAAGGGGTCCACTGGTTACTGTAGGGGGTTCACCAACAACACTCAGAAAAAAACTGAGAAATGATGGAGAATCCGGATGCAGATGGCTATACTATAACGTTAAATAACTGAAAAATACTCTGAAACGTAAAAAAATTAATGAAAACCAAACGATTACTAAAACCGAAGCCGACTTTTACATTTACTGTTGCTTGATGGAGGGGACAATTCGCCCCACCGGCGGCAGCAGGTGGACCCAAACACAGTTAGAAATTTTCACTGACAATTTGCGAGGAGTGGAAAAAATTTGAGATACCAGATACCTTCCTTTGACAAGAAGGTTTCAGATGTGCCATCAAAAATATTTCTTTCACTGTTACTACATTCTTTTGGAATTCAATTAATTCCAGTTGAATTTTGGCTGCATCTACACCAGCAGTGTCAAGAGGCCGGAGCTCCCCTCCGCCACCTTCATCAGTGAATGCAGTGAATGATGGGTCGTTGCCTACAAATGTAAGCGAAGATGCCCAGCAGAGCTTGGCACCTGTGAAATTTCCACTATACATCTTCCGTCCACACATGTGCATGCGTCTTTTGCTTCAGTTGAGAATTCGGTAATGTCTATCACTAAAAAGGGTTTTGAGGTAAAAGCAACAACTGTTTTCGAAAAGTAAAGTCGCCAAACTGTTCGGCAATATTGGCAATCAACTTTTCAATAAATTGAAAAAATTTGGAATCTTCTTGCGTTTATTTCCCCAAATTCCTCAGAAATTACTAAGTTCATATTGATGACAAGTATGAAAATACTGAGCTTTTACTGAATAGGGCGAGTAGTAGTGATCAAATCAAGAGTAGTATGTTTTTCTCCTTAGTTTTACATTCACGTCGTCGAGTTGTTACACTGTGTCAGCTAAAAATCCAAAAGTTTCCCTTTCTTTATCATTTCCTAAAAAAGCTGAAAATACCTTAGCTTTAGGCTACTTTGCATTTTGTTGACTTCCCGCAAAAAAATTCTATCCTTAAGGCCGAAAACTCTTTTCTTACTCAAATATCTTTCATAATTGCACGCAAGTGCATTTGTATAATTGCATTGGTTTCGGAAAGAAAAGGTTTCATCGCTATTTTCTAGCCTTGAATCCACTATTTTCACCAGGATAGACATTGTAGTGACGAGTTATTCTTGAACAATTATGACGAAACAATTACTTGTAACCGAATAAACATAACAAGCCCAACTCAGGTGTGCGCTGCAATATATACAGTAGCTGAACAACAGCTTGATTGACTATCACTTATACAGATGGCGAGGAGTTATGCTTTAGAAGTATGCCCAAAAGCGCAAGCTTTTGGAATACAATACACCTTTTAGAGGCTGACGAGGTCCGGCCGTCACCATCCAAAGGTCCGGATTTGGACCGCGGTCCGCCATTTGAGTAGCTCTGTCTTTTAAGATGTCATCGCCACACCACCTCGATGCGTCCCAGGTCCCGTGCGATCCTCCCCACCCCAGCAGCAATCCACGACGCGGCCAACGCGATGCGTTCGCTATCACGTTGTCGTCAGCGACAGCCGAGCGGTTGTGCAACAGGGTTGGCAGGCTGGTCTTTTTCAGGCCACGTTTCATAAACGTGGTTTTGTCTAAGTTGGTTAACCTGAAAAAATTAATTTGGCCTATTGGCTATTTTTGCATTGCAAAAGTTTCCTCTGTAGAAATGTATTTACTATTCCATTTTCTCGGCCAACACTTATGCAAGATGTTTGTGACAAATGCCATGTTGGACCGACGCCCACGTTCTGATGTTAGTAAGATTTGCAGGATAAGAGATGCGAAATAATTTATTGCGTAAACAGTGGAAATGCGTTCGCTGTGTAGTGTGTTGTAAGCACTGCGTGTTTGTATTATTTTATTTCCAATCTGGTCCTTATGCTTTCGCGCAATATTAGTTGTTTTTTTTTTACTTATCTGCTTGTATTGCGTCGGTTTCGGTTTTTATTTCGCTAAGATAATAAGAATAGCGTTCACCGAAGGTCGTACTATATGCAACTTATACAGCGATACATACGTACACTGTCACTACAGTACGGTACATATAGTAGGCTACTGCTTGGCGCCTACTGGTAGGATCCGAACGGTGTTCCAAAACAAAATCTATGGTGACATTCTTGTAACTTCAGTATTTTTCATGTTGACTTTTTTTGGCCTTTAAGTAATCGCCTGGCATTTTGTGGAACGGTTTAGCTTTAGATTGAAAATTTCATCAGGCAACCCTGTCACGCACCTGGCGGATACTGTGTGGTCACCCCTACAGAAAATGCCAAATACGATGAATATAATCTCAAACGTCGTCGCAAGCGCCCGGTAGCTTCCCACCGACGTTGACCAGCATCGCATTTTAAGATTGCCCATGCTTTACATGGACACCACTCGCAAAAATGCAAAATAAGGAGAGAGTAATGGCATTGGAAAACATACACCCTTCACAAGGATATTTTAACGCAGATCAAGAGAGCAACTTGCAACAATCCAACTAACGAAAACGAGCCGCTGTGACATGACTCTTGACGGTCAGCAAACAGATAATGACACAAAACTCCTCATGAGCAGATTATTACAAGCGACTAGCCACCATTGTCCGGTCACAGGCTTTCAAGCCAACCTGTAAATAACTTCGCAAAAACCGCGTTCCACGTTACAGCTGAAGAGTCCCATTTTGCAAGTCATCGTCGCAAGCGCATTTCAAGTGCCCGACCAATAAACTTGCAGTAAAACTTCGCCCAATACGCCGAACGCGGTAAAGAACATAATGTGGACTCAGCAAACACTCGAGTCTGGTGTTTTCATGAGAAAAAAACTTTGTTTTCGCCGAAAGCGGCTCGCGACCCGATCGCCGATCACCGCACAAAATCGCGGCAATGACTACCTGCCAGTCTAAGTTCGAAATGACTAAGCGTACGTAGAAAATGGCTTCTGAAAAATTCGGCAGCATGTAGCGTCGGCCGAGACTGTTTCTGAGAAACGATCGGTTTGATGCATACTTGTCGCAAACTGCTTAGGAAGCCGCAAAGCCGCGAATTGCCTCCGCCAGTCGATTTCGCAGTAACAAGTTATTGACGATCTTCATCGATCGTCGTTTCTGTGAACGCCATCAGGAAGTCAGTGCAGAGCGACTAAACAAGGCGCGCGTTTCCGCGCGGAGATCTGCGTTTCCGCGCGGAGATCTGGGCCGGCGACGTTTCTAGGGTGTGTCAGGGCAGGGCCTCCTAGAATGATAGGCTCTTTTCCAGGAGGCCTTGGTCACTGCCCTCTCAGATGTTGCTGATGACAGTCGCCACGCGCAACTTACGTTAACAATCGCTAAGCCGTATTGTTTCACTCGCCGCCGCACCAGGTTTCCGGTTGACTCTTTATGAATGAAGGAGACTCTGTTTGGGAGCAAGCGCCATCGTGACGTCGTCCACGAAAGGTGATCAGTGATTGCCTCGACCAGGCTGATGCTCGATACGAAATTAAGCACAAACCAACACAAAGAAGAAGCGAAGTGGAGCATATGTTTTTATAAAGGAACGCATGATATTGGCAATGGACAGATAGAGCTTTCTAAAGCTTGCGCAATGGCAAGGAATCTTGTATTTTCCTGGCGATTCCGGTTACATTTACAACTTTCCGCCTCTGCATGCCTGGCTTTGATGGGATGCGAGCGTCTGAGTCCGGGGTGCACTATTCATGTTTTGCACACCTCTGTTGAGCTAAGCGTTGTCACCCTTTTCGCAAAAGCAGTGTAGCAGGGTCGCACATTACCTGACAGTGCCTTTCCTGTTGCTTTGCTCCACAGCTTTGCGCAGAAACATTTGACGTTCGAGGCGCAATCGGAAGCATGCCTGAAGTCGCCGAATGAGCTGACTGATGCGGGCCTGGTGGAGAGGGTGGCAGTGGGAGAAACGCAGAAGATTCGAAAACAAGTTTCTCGAAAACAAGTCGTCGCAGTACGCGCCGATTTCATCTGAACCAGAGCAGATTTCACATAAAGCACGAGTCAGATCGAGGAAAACACTTGTGCAAAAGATTCGTTGTCTCAAAAGCGGGAGAAACGAAGTAGCCCCGACCCCGGTGTCAACTTTTCAGCGTCGTCAACAAGAATTCTCAGTAAGATGTTGCGCACGTGGCGATTAATCTAATCACAGTAGACCACATTCTCCTCCCAGTGAAGCCCGTCGTGAAGCTTTCACCAGGCTGCGTACTTTCGCAGATAAAAAGGCGTTTTACTTTCAGGTCGTGACCGATCGCGCGCCAAACCCAGGCGTCCGTGTAAACAACCGCACCTCTAAGTACAGTACGATGTCAACCGTGAGTACACCTTGCTGTCGCAGTGCAGCGGCAAGATATGCTGGCGACCGTCTGCGGCGAGAAACGGACGCGGCGTTAATTCTTACGGCGGTTTACAGCAGTATCGAGGCGCGACGTGCAAAGCTTCCGCAACAGTTCTTACTTTAATGTCTGCCTCACCGTTCAGTGGTGGAGGCTAATCGATGATGAAGCTTAGCTTGTTAGAACGTGAAAGCTTTAAATCGTTGAAGAAGAGGACATTTTTTGGCCAAAGTTCCGTCAGAGGCGCGCAAATGCGCAGTGCCACCAGCAGACCATTTGCGCAGTGAAATCTCATTCTCGCGCACTTGCAACATTCCAAATTCAGAAGTAAAAATCATGAACATTGTTTTGGGCAGAAGCAGAACGCTTCTGAGCACTTCGCATCTAGCCCGTTTCAGAAGCTATTTCAATAAAACGTGTACTTTGTTAGGATCTTGGTAAGATTTTATACTTATTCAAATAATCTACAAAGTTTGCAATTCATTTAGAAGTCAGGCAACTCAGATTTACAATAATCACGCTCACGCTTCCAAGCATATCGCATAGCCCTTTTAGAAGCTATGTGAATTAAACATGTACTTCATTCGTACTTGTATGAGCATTTATACTTATTATGATACTTCACAAACTTCATAATTCATTTAGAACTCTGCTAGCTCAGCCTTAAAGTATTCATGCTCACTAAAGCAAACATTTCATCAGTGTGAAATTTTCTTGGAGATAGCACTGTTTTGGACTCTTTAAAAAAAACAGAACACGCGCTTCATCAAAGAAGAGAACAACCGTTAATAAGCTGATTTTGTCTCCTGCACGAATACGATTCAAACAATCAAATAATTAGGTGTTTTTGACAGAAACCTTCCGCTGTCATAGAGGCGGGTTTTACGATACAACCCTCATTTCCGGACGTACGCGACCATCCCAGGGATGCGACTCTCCTCCATAACAAAGCTTTGCATTGTGCGCATCGATCTGGTTGTCTTTTGACACAAAGGAAACGCTGTTGCCTTTTGTGCCAAACCACCCGCACGGCGCGGGCGAAAGATCAGAGACCTGCAGTGGCAGTGTTCGATATTTGATTGGTGCTGAGGACCTATGGCATCAGGGGACCTGCCATGGCAGCGAAACAGACACCTGGAAGCTCACCTGCCCCCAACAACACTGGCAAAATAAACCGCATGGTTTGCCTTTAATTGTTATCATCGTATATGTGAAGTCCAAAAACAAAAAGGACCCTGAGACATTGATGTGGGAAAACCGAGGCTCAAGACTTGCCAGTGCTTTCGCATCGGTCAAGAAGCTTACCTTGACAGGGGAGAAGCCCATTTCAAGCGCCATCGACAAGCTCTTCATTACTCTTTCCCAGCCTTGCAGTCTGGTGATCAGCAGGAAGCGATTCGGGTCCAGCGTGTCGAGGCTGATGTTGAGACTGTCCAGTCCGGCCTCCTTGAGCCGATGCAGCTTGCGCGGAAGAGTGACGCCGTTCGTGGTCATGCCGATCGATTGCAAGTTGCTGACCGGCGATTTGAGCTTGTTCAGTTCGCCTGCGAAAATTGTAACACTGTCTATGGAAAGTAATCCTTTCTCAGCAAAGAATCAGACACTAAGATCTTACAGAGTGGTATCTATTTCGCCCACGAAGTACGTATCATCAGCTCCTATTCAAGTAGAATCTTTATTCAAATTGAATATTTTTCTATTTGGAGCTTTGCAACCGAAGACGTCGAAACAGGCGGTAGACTGATCAAACGGGTGAAGATACGATAAGCAACGAATAGAGCATGTGTCGAGTGCTACCGCGAAGCAGTATCAGTCGCAAAATCCCTAAATATAAAATGACTTCCACTTACTGCAGGCTGTTTTCAATTTATTAAGAACGGGTGCAACTGTAATTAACCTTAACATAGAAACTCAACAATGCTGTCTTTGATGTCTTCTTGCAACAGTAAAACAATGTGTTCTCTCCAAGCCACAGAAACAACGGTTTTTAAGCCAAACCACGCAAACTCTGCTAGGGGCTCCTGCTTATGGTTTTACAGTCTGGAAAACAATAGTAGTGCATCACTTGCACCCTACTTAACAATACATGCAAACCATTGCCTTTCCTAAAAAATTTTCAGTCAATTTGTAAGAATGATTTTGATTTTTGCGCAAGAGACGAACGAAAATATCAACGAGTAAATATCAAGAGATTATAAATAGGATGTCCGCTGCTTGAAGAAGCAGAAGAAATATTTTGTGACATCGACTGCAAGGGCTTCGAGCTTATTCTAACCGTTGCATTGCAACCTGGGTTATTTTTCGCTGAGACATTTCGGTCATCCGTCCCATAATTGTATTAAAACTCGCTGTAACAGTGTTCACGAGACATACCAATCGGTCGTAAATACAGTACGACGCTCAGTTAAACAGCCGAGTTTTCAAAAATTTACAATCAAGACAATAACGCAATTTAACGGCTACCACAAAATTTAACGGCTACCACAAAATTTAACGGCTACCACAAAACGGCAAAACAAACTTGGAATTAGGCACAAAGCCGTGATGTGCTGTGAGTTCATCGACTTGAACGAAATCAAACGTTTTTGCCGAAAAGATTTAGCCCTTAGTTTTGTGCTGGGCGCGCTGTCTACACAGGCCCGTAACCAGGTTTTACTGTGTGGAGGGGGGTAAAATACATTTTTAGGGGGAAAGATCTTTGTTTTTGTTATATGTTTAAAACAAATTTTTCTGGGCACAACAAAATTCCGGGGGGCACTCCACCCCTGGCCACGGCCCTGTTTCTAGCACACCGAATGACTTACTGATTATGTCGCACAGGTCTCTTCGTATGAGCGGTTCACCACCGGTAAGACGAATCTTCGTCACCCCTTCGTTGACGAAAAGCCTCGAAAGTCGAATGACTTCATCCGTGCTCAGAAGGCTTTCTTTCGGCGTCAGCTCAATACCTTCCGCAGGCATGCAGTACCGACCTGGTAATTATCGCTGCATTTCGTCACGCTTCAGGTGACATCACGAGTGTCAATAACTTGACTGGTGAAGTCGCGTTGTCATAACACTTTAAGAATACACTTTGGATCCCCCCCTCAAACGCTTGCATCCTGGGCCGATATTACCCTTTGCCCCCTCTCGTGATTCCAAAGTTGCTACGAAGCATAAGGAAATGCGTCGTTTTTCTTTTTCATGTAATTCCTGATCAGGACTAAACCCGCTTTTAAACAAAAACAACAAAGATGCAAACGCTCCTGATAACAGTGTTTAACAAGTGCTACATTAAGCTTACGCAGCGTACACCGAAAAAGATGCACACGGCGCGAACAATTATTTGCTCAGGTCATCGACGGCGACACGAAGCAAGAACAAGTTTACAGAAGCTCGCTTCGTTGACAACTTTGCATCCGTCGCTACTGGCCGCAACAATAGATATGCCAGAAATTCGGCAAAGTTAGTGGCACAAACAATCCCAAACTTAGCATCATCCAAGTTAAAAGCTGGTATTTCAAACGAGATTGATAAGAAACGCGCAGTCCACCATTGGGAATAAAAGCCTCGGGGTCGCAAAAAGAAAAAAATTAACAGTAATTTGAGAACAACGGAGTTCTGCACGATTTGCGAAGTCCAGACTTACATCTCAGATTGCACTTCTCTGTCAGCGATATTCGGAGATAGTTGTGATGTCGTTTAAAGTTATCTTCAAGGAAATGCGAAAATGGAAGTGTGCTTTCTTGCAGCGCAGACCGGAACCTCTCCAATCTTTTGCTTGTTTTTTTCAAATCTACTTCTGGCTTGAGTTCATCGCCAAACTTTGCAAAAGAAAAAACACCACAAATTGGCAAGTTACTTCGAGTTTATTCTGCAGTTTTATAGCAAGCAAAAATTGCATTGGAAAGAAGGCTCTTACAACATCTGCGATTTTTGTGGCGAAAATATGGCGTTTATATAATAGACACCAAAGCCATTAACCTTCAAAATTGATTTAAAACCCAACAAAAATTGCAAAAACTGCACCTTCACAGTACACGAACAGCAGACAACAAAAATCAAAAGAAATACTGCAATACTCACCGCTGGTTGAGAGCATACTTCTGCTGACGATGCAACAGACGCATTCCTACGAAACGAGCTGCTCTGTTGCAGCAACCTTGCTGTACGCAACAGCCAGCTGCATTGTAGCGTTAAACTCATAATGTACCAGATGATGTAAAACACCCTAGCTCAAACACACAAATACATGAGGGTCTATATCGCAGAAAAGAGATTATGAAATGTCTTTCACACAACGCTTGAACCTAACTGTGGTGATTACTTGGTGTGCAATGTGGATATAGAATTTCAGAGATAAACACAATTCAAACTTCCAGCACTTACATCACACAATTCACGCTGATCTACTTATTGCAGATGAAAACGTTTTAATACTGGAGACTAGTACACAACAACACTGTAAGCTCAGATATAAGCAATTTCCATGCATGTAATAACTTATAAGCATCATATTTTGAGAAAAAAGCATTTGCTTTTTTCTTTGAGCAAGGCTTGTAGCCGAAGAGCCTTACCACACATACTTGATCAACTTTCTGCTTGCAGTTAACTTGGTTGGAACACTGACAAAAATAAGGGATGGCTTTTATTTATATAATCAAAACAGAAACAGGATTGTCACATTAAAGGGTTTTTGTTACATTGTGAAGTTCACCTGCTAATAACTAGTTTCAGATGTGCTAACACAAACATTAATGCCTATTGAGACCATTTCATGGAAAAATTGTCAAGCAAACATGCATACTTCACGCAAACATGCTAATATATTTTCACAGTTATTTATAACACAGCAAAGCAAAAAAAGCAGCCAGTTCACAAGACTGAAGTAAATGCCTTAAATTTAGTACCCAATAGCGATCAACAATTTACAGCTGTTGCTCAGCATAACATTTTGTTAATATTGTAAAGATCCGAAATGGCAAAACTTTGTAAGTAGAACAGAGCACCAGCAACATATTACACTTAATATTTAATTTTAAGTGGAACTGGAACGTTAATGTATAAAAGCCCAAAAAATCCACATGTTTTTCAATTTTTCCAGACCTGCAATACTTAATGTATAAGGTTTCAGTTTACACCATTTCTACAATATACAATAGCAGAGATGCCATCACCCCATAAAACAACTGATACAGGTGCCACCATATGCAAATTGTTTTGCATAACAGGATTGAACAGTACGATGCCATACGAACTTGCAATGCCAGTTATTGAAATCAGTTAGTCAGGCTTGTCAGTTGCACGATGGAATATAAGCTGTTTGGTAATAAGCAACTCATTGGCACCAGATACAGTAGTTATTTTTACCAGGAATGTCTTTGAGCTGGACACCAAAAGTGAAAACTGAAGTAAGGGAAGTGAAGAGCTGATCTCTAAATGGAAACACACACAAAGCCATCACAGTATCTCAAATCCAACAAGCCCACAACTATTGCGGGTACCTCTGCTACTTGGACAAACTGTTCTTTACTACTTCACAAAAAAGTAAGTTTATCGGTAAGCCTTTCATCTTACAACTTTCTGTACTTTAAGTAAAAACAAAGTTTGAGAGTTTGAAATGACTAAGTTCAAAAAAAATAAAATAATTACGTTGTAACAGACATCCTAAAGAAGCGATTGTTAGTAGATTTTGGAGGCATAGTGAACATATATTTTAAGGCTTTAGAAAGTAGCTATCAACCTGAAGGGCATCATAGTCAGCATTGCAACTTGAAATCTTTTCATGCTTCACAAACCACAAATTTTGGTTAAATTAAATCTATGCTTTATTCAAAGTATTCATTTCCAATTTTAACACAAGTTATATTTTTTGGGGTAAAATGCATGGTAGCTTCAAAAGACTCAACAAATTTTTTAACGAATGAGCTTTGGGTTTAAGGTATTAATGCTTATGATCTACAAACACACATAACACTTTTGGTATTGAGGGATTCCCTGCAAAAACAAGCTGGACACCAGCAATTATTGAGAGTTGGCGATATTTATGCCAGTTTCATAGAAAAGCTTGTGACTGAAACACAAAAAGTGATTCAACTGCTTAATTCATTATTTCTTTTCATACTTTTCGTTCGTAAATGTATGAACTTTCAAGACAGCTGGTATCCAATAGAAACCAGATCCACATTTGCACATAGCCCCATTTCTGTTTCGTAAAAACCCATTCTGTACAGGCACATATGCTGGTAACAACACTGTTTTGAAAAAATAGAAATAATATATTTTTGGCTGTTGCTATAAAGTTTGGCTCCAAATACTGCTAATTGTAATCTTGTTTTCTTTTTTATTTCTACAAACCTTACCATCATTTAATGAAAACTTTCAACAAGTAGAACTGGAGGCGAATTCCACCAGTGTTGTGCTTTACTGTGTTGCAACCTCTCCAGTGGTGTTGCGTTGAATGTGTGATTCACCACGAACGGGATGTGCATGAAGAACAACACTATACATATATGTGGTGCGAACAAGCAATAATAGAGTGATCATGGCATGTGAACTCTATTGTTGCTTGCTGCCACAGTGCGAAGCTTTGCGCATATGCCGCT
>JGI24022J15233_10008092_pt1 | contig 11694 bp, 6 predicted proteins | sample Ectturendosymbi2_FD_15233 | JGI IMG/M metagenome (IMG submission 15233)
ACAAGCTCAAATATGTCAATATGTTCTTGATTAGTGACACTTGCTTTCTGCATTAAAAACTTGTGAAAACCTTTCCACTTTTGGCGATTTGATTACTACGGTAAAACCTCTATTTGAGCGCCACCTCTAAAGGAAGGGTTGAAAAATAGAGCGCCACCCTCTAATTGAACGCCACTTTGATGAATTCTTCTATTTTGGAAATAGTTATGGCTGAAATCTCCTTTCTACTGTGTTTCTCCAAAAATAAGACCTACCCTAAATATAAGACCTAATAACATGTCACTTGATTTTCACCAGTGAATCTGTGATTACTTACCAGTAATCATCCTGCATTTGTGTCTGTTGCTAATTATGTAAATGTGTTAGATGTTTTTTCTTTTCATTAATAAATTTTATCTCAAAATTCTGACCAGCTAGTCGAAAAATAGAGCACCACCCTCTAATTGAACGTCACCTCTAATAGAACACCACTATTGGGGAATGGTTGAAAAATAAAGTGCCATGGCGGTGAAATAGAGGTTTTACGGTATATACCAGGGGTTGCCAACCTTTCTCTGACCATGGACCCCTTCAGTATTTTGACAGATGAGAATGTGTCCCTAAAATTTCTTATGACGAAAAGGCTCAGCAAAATAACAGAAACCCACTACATTTTTAACAGAACTTTTATATTTTGGAATATTTCGAAATAAACAAAATATAAATGTATCTTTCCCTTCTATTGCTAACCTTAAATACACCCTATCAGATGGCCAAATGAATCCCTCGGGATACCGCTGCTCTATACAAAACTGTTCAAACCCTTAAAAAAGATGCGGTGAGAGTTCTAGTTCAGATTTTAAAGAAATTGGAAAGTTTTGGATTTGTTTTTTTGTGGGTGATGTCATCAGTAGGGTAGGTTTATGCATTTTTAGCCAAGGTCATTGGGCCCTGGGCCACAACTACTGGAACCAATTTTTGACTCAAGTTTTTAGTAGAAACTAGGCTATAGAATGAGTCTTTAGGGACATTGATTAGTTTCTAAAGTTTGTGGTTCAAACATTATGGCTAAAAAACAAAATTTGGGTTAAACAACAAGTTTTTTTGCGAAGTGTTGTGAAAATAGTGGCTCATGCAAGATTTCAAAGTATGAATATATCATATACTGGCTACCAATGTGTTAAGTACATTGTTGGCTCATTATGAAAAGTAACTGAATAATGGCTTTCTTCTTTGAAATTTGAACTGACAAATTCAAAATTCACCCACCAAACTTTTCAATTTACGCAAAATCAGTTTTGCAATCCACAACCAACGCCAAGAAGCTTGTAACATTACCAAACCTCTGCTGCTGGATATTATAACAAAAAACTTAAGGTCAAAAAACTTATACATGTTTTCAATCCTTGATGTTGCATCATAACCACTTAAATAGTTTGATATGTTGGCATAGACATAAGGCTTGCATGAAGAATATCAATAGCCAACTCCACAAAATTTTCTTCACAAAGCATATGAAGAACTTATCTTGAAACCCTTATGCTACATATTTCATCAACCAACTACCTTAAATGATGACATGGTGCACTGTTTCACCAAACTATTCGATGATGCTTCCTACTCTCTGCAACACATCTGTCTATGTCACGCAGTGCAATTTGCAAACCTAACATAATTTGCAAAACTTCGAAAACATAGCATACAACCTCCTTGCAATTAAGTGAATACTTGCTGCTTTTATTTTCCTTTCTAAAAGTGGGAAACTTCATAAATGCTTACAAACCAGCAACTGGAAGGTGACTTATGTTATTGATGAACACACGACAGTATAAAAAGCACCATTGCCTTAATTTATAACCGAAAATTCTTCTTGACTGTCAGTTTCCACGGAAAGCATCATTACATCACATTAGAACTTAAGCACAATGCAGATATATATCATGCACATTGATCCAATCTAATGATGAATCTCAGGCTACTGCAAACATTCAAACATGAGAATGTATGCTTAGTTGTGAAAAACTGCACATTGCTTGCCAGCTCCACAACAACCTTCAAACACAATTTCAAAACTTGGGCCAGGGATTTAACACTTTTGATCCCAGGTGTTTTCCTTCAGCAATATCCATAGTTCCCAGGTGGTTTTTGTGGGAAATTCAAATGCTGTCTGCTTCTGCAGAAGGCAGATACTGCAAAGCGTTTTCCAGGTTTAAAATAAAATGGGAAACCTAGCAAATATTTCATTGCCTTTACACTAATCACTCACCAACAAAGCAAATCAATTTCAAAACATGTTAGGCTATATACCACTGCAACAAGCCTGAGTCTACCGAAGCCACTTTTTTGCAAAAGTTTCAATTTTTGGAGACAAAGCAGCTATACATTGGCATCAAACAATAAAAGTTTATTGATATGCCTAAACATGCTTACAGAAACATTTCTGATACATTCTTACATGCTTTCGTAGCATTTGTCAGTACATCAAAGCATTTACACAGCACAAAATCGCTACTGCCAGACCCTGGTCCCACTTAGGTGGACCAACTCACAAGGACAATGCATTTACACAGCCTCTGAGCCACAAGGAGTTTGCATTCTCATTCCAAAATCTAAAGTTACATAAACTCAGCCTAGGACCATGTTTTTAGACTACATACCACTGCAAAATTTAGGTAAAAACGTATATGTATGTTTCCAATAACTTTCAATTAGCAAAAACGTATAGTTATGTTGGCCGGGAACACGTTTACAAATTCAAACAATGTATGTGTATGTCGGCCGGTAGGAAAGTGTTAAATTACAAGCAACAATGATGTTCTTGAGATATTTTAATTTACAGATGGTATTCTTAAAAAAGCTACGTTTTATTTCTTGCAGACTAGCAATTCTTTGAATATCAAAATATTAAGCCATAACTGACAGAATCATCCACATAGCACCCTCACCAAAGTAAAAAAACACGTGACCAATTACAGCATAATTAAGTAAAATCATTTCATGAACAATCTTAAATATTTTTCATGCTGCTTGCTTTTCTAGGTTGAAATTACAGTCACAAGTTTAGAATGAATATGCAGGCATAATGCTTTTCTAATTGTGCCAAAATAATTTCAACAGGCATGCCTAAGAGGAATGCTTAGGAAACTCACATTTGGTGCAGCTGCTTATTTTCTAAGATCCTATCTGGGCAAGCTTAGCATGGCAAGACAGGATATTTTTATGGCTTGCAATCATGATAGCATGTTATAGGCTGTGTGCACTGTACATGCCCAAGTTTCTCAATTTATTCTCATGCTTTGCACCACTAAAAAGAGCTGTCTATATTAACTTCCCACTGATTTCACCCAATTATCTATTTCTAGAACTTTTTTCTGTAGTCAAGGAATATATCCAGATAACTATGACATAGCATGTCTTCATGGGCCATGTGTTTGCCCATCACTGGTCTAACGTATTGACACCTCTTCTTTCCTGTTGAATATAGCTTTATGATTGATTTTAAAGTAACTTTTGGAAAACACTTGGTGTATAATTGAAATGGTTTGTGGTATCAACAACTGCACATGTGCTAATTCTATTCTTTTGGAAATGAGTTTTGCAAAACCTGCTACCTACACAGAAATGTAAAATTAACAGGACATAACTTGTTAACATCACAACAATTGTACTGAACAATATCAAAACATTGAAAACTATGCGTTTGAAATTAATCTCATTGTTCTATTACCTAAATGCCAAAACAAAAAAGTTAGCCATACACATGTTACAATAATCCCCAACAGCAAACAACAATAAAAATGCCATTTTTATGAGCTTGATGTAGTAACTTTCCACCAGCCTTATAGCAGCAGTATCAAAACCAACGAAATGAACATCGTGGCACTTTTTCAAAAGCAATGTCAGCAGAACCATGTAATTTCAGGATTAGCAGATCACGTTGTAGATAAACACAATGAAAACAATTGTTTGGCTAAAATTTAGGAAGGAAATTACACCTAACTAAAACTGTAAACATTTATGAAATGAATGTTAGCAACACAATGCAGCTATACCAACATTTCCACCTCAGTTGAAAAGATCAGTGGAAATCAAGTGGCCTGATGGCCATATCCAACAGACACTTCAAAGATAACACTGAACTTAAAAAGTCTAGCAAAGATGCGTAATATGCAGACTCAAATGAAGGAGTGTAAATAAAAATTGATCTGTTGCTTGTATTATGCTCTTCTGACAGATTGTCATGCTTTGTCCAACAAGTACGAAAACATCAACTTTTCATATCATTTTGCACATGGAAGCATGAGCCCCAGTTTTTCTTTTACATTAAAACTTACCAAGCAATAAGATTTTGTGTGAATGGACTCAAGCCCTTCCCACTTTTTGTGGTGATGGATCGCAATGCCACACTTGAGGTGAAATACCTGAATTTCAAAACTGAACCCATTGATGGGGTAGGGACAAAAGAGGAAATCTCTAGTTTATCAGAATAAAATCACTAGGTTTCATTGACCACTGTAGAAAATGAGAAATGTAAATTTGAAATAAGACTGATGACAGCACTACAAACATTAGAAAATGACTTTGAATTTGACCATAATTTGGCTAGGTAAAGCATGAAATGTATACACTCAGTCTTAGAACATATCAACGAGGATGCTACATGGTGATAGCTGCATAACTTATACAAGACCTGATAGTTCATTTCACATCTAGGATAAATAACAGTCTGATCTTTTGTTTTGAAAGAAAGTTAAACATATATATATATAATAGTACACATCACCATTGAGGCTGGAGATTCCAAATCATACAGCTAGCACCCTAACATGTTCGCTGCCGATGTACGAATATGTCGTACCTCGAAATAGGAAAAAATCTAGGGATATTTTGGTTGACTTACCAACCGCATAGCTTCTTAGCTGATTGCACTAGAGAGCTATTCAAACCCTTAAAAGATTTGGTAAGTCTCTGAGTCTGCAATGAAAAAAAGTTTTGGTTTTGGGTTTCCAGTCTGTGAGTGACATCATAAGTGAAGCAGGTTTTTGGCCATTTTGGTTTAGTTACCTGACCAAAGGCCCGGCTACTAGACGGAAATATTTTGCTCAAGTTTGCATTGGAAAATAAGCTAGAATCTGAGTCTTTTGACCACTTGATCAACTTTCTACAATTTCTGGTTCAAAAATTATGGCCTAAAATAAAAAAATTCTGATTATGGGATTAATTACTAATTTTGTTGTTTTTACATTATAACTTTTGGTCCCAGAAAGTCATCCAAGTATCAAAAGACTTGGATTTTAACCCGGTTTCCAATCAAAACTTTATAGAAGTACTACCACCTGACAGTTTGAGCCCAGAGCCAGATGAAAAAATGGCCTGAAACACTTCTACTTATGATGCCACTCAGAAAAATTCAAAACCGAAAACCAAAAAAAATTTTTTATGGCAGACTTGAAGTTTTTCTGAGTCTTTTAAGGGTTTGAACAGCTCTCTAATGCTTTCGGCTCTGGAGATATTCCTGCACAAAGACACATGGAAGCTGCTGGCTTTAGCTTCAAAACAGGCTGGAAGCAAAGGTGTTAAGCTTTCTAAAGACATGACAGGTTGGCTACTAAACTCACTATGTTGATGCTCAGTTCTCATATGCTTATGTAAGTAAAGCTCACAACATGCTGTCTCTTTTGTGGTCTCTATCCACAAACACAACTTGTTACACAGTGACTAATGTCATTGCAGCTGCGCCATCACTACCAACTGTAATACCAAATATGCACTCATGATGAAAGGAGTTTCTTGAAAAAAATATTAATAATGTAATAAGCTGCTTTTATATTATTGGAACATTAAAATAATTTGAGAACAGTATGGTTTCCCAAGGTAAAACAGGCCAGATACTGGGCTGTTTTTGAGTGTTTGCCATATCTAGGCCAGTTTTGTAAAGCACCTTGTAAATAAAGCCTAAATAAGTGCTTTTAAATTAACTTATTTCTCTTAACACCTTACGAGGCAGTACAGCTTGCATGAACCCACCTTTCATGTGTCGCTTAGCAACTCCATAGCTCATCAGCTGATGATGCTAGAGAGCTATTCAAACCCTCAAAAGATGCAGCGAGTCTAGTTTAGAATTCTAAAAAATTGGAATGTTTTGGATTTTAATTGTTTGCGGGTGGCATCATAAGTGGGGGTAGGTTTAAGCCTTTTTGGGCAAGGTCATCAAGGCAGGAACCCTAATTGTAAGAGCCAATTTTTGACTTGTAAAGTTTTTAGTGGAAACTAGGCTATAATCCGAGTCTTTTGAGTCTTTGACTTCTAGCGTTTCTAGTTCTGAAGTTATGGCCAAAAAGTTTGATAGAAAATCAATTTTTAGTTTTTTTCGAAAATTATGGCTTTTTTAACTCTGCAAGGTATTTAGTTCTGCAAGCAACTGAATGCATGAACTCAGCAAGTATTTGTTCACAAATGTCATAATTGTGCCTAAAATAAAGTGCCATAACCTATTCGTTTCAATTTCATTACTTGAAAATTAGGATGTTGTTAAAATTAGGACCTTCAAAGACAACCTTTGTGAAAATAAGCAAACAATCACAGGCCTGACCCAAACATTATGAGCCCTGCCAAGCAGCCTGAGCCAAAGGTGTTAAGCATATCCTTGACAAAGACATGAAAAACATGGAAATAGGTTTATGGAAGTTTTTCCATAATATGAATGTGGTAGCACATAAAGTCAGTGACCTGAAAAAACAAAAATAAATCAAGTAACATAATTACTATGTTTACATGGTCAGTTTTGTGTTGTCTCATTATCATATATGGATAACGAGTGGTCTGGTTCTGAACATGATTTGCTAAGTCAGCACCCTGAATGAGCCAATGTGTTGGCCACCTCAACACGAAGACATCTTGTTATGAAGTGTACGTGGTCTTGTTCGCATGGTACTAGGCTAGCTCCTAGCACTGCTAGTATTCAGTACCTGTCTCTAGATAAGATATGACTGCAATGTTATTCCAACTGTCAGTGTGTTGAGTTCAGTTTTAGAAGTGCAATACCAACATAATTACCATGAGTCGACAAGGCATGTCGGGGAGGATGGGCAGTTTTACAGTAGATAGCAGTTTAGGCTTTGGGATAGCAGTGTTAAGGTTTCTTATGTTGAAGGCAGGAGTCTTAACCGAATCTTCAGAAATGACCCCTGATAAAAAGTGTTTGCTTCGGCATTTTACATGTCATCAAAGAAAATTGAGTACAATAATTCTCTGCCATCAATGGTGATAGAAGTAGAAGATACCACAGTAACTACAATATATATACCTTTAGAAATGTGGGCTATCTGCCTGTTTTAGATATCCCTTAATGTCTAGAAATGAAACATTACTGAGAAGATGCTTATTCATAATAAAGGCTGAAAGCTGTGCACAACATATGATAAGAGGCTCTGTTTGCATACAAATACATATTTTAAGTAGGCTACTGATCAGCTGAGAGTGGCTTGGCAGTGTTAGGAATAGTTGTTTTGAAAGTAAAAACCCTTGTGTGTTGCACTAATCCTTCCAGGCTTGCAAAAATAGGACAGATTTCTGGCATCAGTGGTAGTAGTAGTGAAAGATATACAATTATTTCACTAGCTCCTTGTAAAAAACGTCAGGATATATTTAATATAATAAATACTGAATGTTTTGTATTCATCACGTAACATTAGGCTATATGTTTAAGTATCAGTGTAAATTAAAGTTATTTGAAGTGATGTGTCACCAAAAGTTCCACGGAAGCACTTGCGAACACCTGCAATAATAAGCGGTAATCTCCAAAATGTTTTTCAGCATTGTGCTTGGGAAAGCTGTGTGACATTTGTATGCCTGTCGCACATGTGACATCAACACAGGCAGTAAACGTCAGCAAACATTTACTATGGATGGATTTCACCATGTGCAGCATGATCCATTTTTTACGCAGCACCAACTTCATGAGAGGCATGCATGAACAGCAATTGCCAAATTCGTGAAACCTGTACATCAGTGTACATATTTTCCAACTCCATACAACCCTTTGGTCACTAGCTAACCTGCACAGTAAATGTTTACCAATGTGTCCACCACACGTGAATGACTTTCAGATATGTACACCGAACGGTACAATGATGTCAAAACACGCTGTCTCGTTTTTGCAGACCGTCGCTTCGCATGTAAACATAGTAAATCTTGCATACAAAATATCATACCCAGGTCATCAATATGAACTGAATTCTTATGTCACTTGCATATGGAAAGATTAGTCTCCATTGGACAAAAAGTCTGAAAATCCAAAGTGAATTTACATTCATTCAATCATTCACAAGCAAAGCATGCTATCACAAACTAGCAGAGTTGGCAAGTGTTGCAAAATAGGAAAACACTGCAAAGTTACAGCAAGTATTTGGAAGTGAAGCCAATTGATCAAGCATGCAAGGAAGATTAAAGGGAATAATAAACATAACTATAAGTTCACATGCTGTGTAGACCAGAGCTTAACTAAAAAGTTTTTTTTAGACTGATACCAGCGTATTCACTTCTTTATTGCTGATAACTGATGCTGATATTTTGCATTACTCAAACAGTGTCTATTTTGCCTCATGAGACAAACTAAAAAAAATAAATTTTAGTAAAACCTACCCCCAAAAAATTTCCCTCATGAGGCAAAATAACCACTCCTAGAACTATTTTGCCTTCTGCAAAACATGATTGTTTGAACTGGTCACATGACAAGTTGGGAACACATGACTTGCTCAGTTGATTGTGATGTCTGTAACTATGGATTATTTTCAGTAACACCTCACCAAAAAATTTTATAACACTGTATAAGCAGTATCGTAGTGACTAGATCGCACATAATGCTACATAAAAAAGCATAAACCAACTCACAAGGTGTTTTCATTTACTGTTACAGCATGTTTTCATCTGCCATAGCTACTGGGCCATTCCATGTCAATTCTCAATTTCTCAGAAATGGTCAGGTCATCTGTGCAGCTCACCAGCCCCCGGAAAATTCATCATGTTTTTCATTTGGCAACATGGCTCTCCAACCGCCCGGCCTGCCAGCCTTCCGTTTAGTGTTATCCCCATATCATGGGGCTTTGTCAAAGCAAATTCTGTCTTGCATGTTGAATTCCAAAATGGCACTTAGGTGCAAATGAAATAATTTTTGATGTATATGCCAAATTTGTGCTTCACACATGTGAGTACTTGTTGAAAAACAAAAGGTTGTTAATTCTAGCTAGGCTTTGACGCATATAGGTTAACTAAGTTACTAACTCAACACAACTGATAATTATGGTAAATTCATGCCACACCACATGCATGTGAGATGCATATGCATTGTCATTAAATGAAGGAAAATTATTCTCTCCCTTGCTAGAAAGACAAAGTGCATACAGCAACGGTCAGTCTGGAAAATATGAGGTTGCCTGTAAAAGGCAGAGCCTTTAAAAAAAAAATAGCGGAGCTTGGTTGTGAAGGTTTGATGACGTAACCGCCACCAGAGTTGTTAAAACTGATATTTTTCATTGAGCAATGAGAAGTAAACGGCAGCAAAAATAATTTTACTGCAAAAGGTGATGTTACACTAAACTACTCTAAATAGTTAACCACGGCAAATCATTACTCTTCCACAAGGTTTCAATCCAACAATGCAGCAAGTGTTTTTGACTATATCATGCAAGCATGCAGCAGGTTCAGAGTTTGTCAACTGGTATGCAAGTGAAAAGAAAATTTAACAATCACATGCAAAGCAATCCTTGATGCTTTAAAACTTCCTTGTGGCTTGTTCAAAAGACCTTTGTTTGTCCTTTTACCATGAAATTTTCAGAAAAACTAACTCACTTTTGATAGTGAGTGTGACAACCACTGGCACTGCAGTTCTAAAACTTTCCTTACTAATTAAAATTTCAGGGACTCACAATACAATCATTTACTAATTACTAGCAGTGAATTCCGACACATATGCATGCAATGGATCCACATGACATGTAGATGTCAGTAAAATGGATTTTGATTATTTCGTCAGCCCACACGACTGCATGCCAGCAAATTCGGTGGTTAATGAAATCAGCAGCGCTTGTCCAAACGATGCAGGATCGTTCGTAAGACTACTCACAGGCGGTACTGGTAGCCTAGCCTACTATCACTTGACGCAGTTGACTGTGTACGATATAATGCACACCTTGCCAGGTTGTCATGAGAAAAAAAGCAACATTAACTACAAAAAAGCAATGACGTACCAAAAAAACCAAATACAAGATACACACAATGTCCAATGTGAAGCTAGCCCGACTTTTTCCAGGCTGACTTTTGCGTTGGATGCGAGGAACGTAAAATATTTTAAAATTCAAAACAGCACATAAGAAAGGCTATTAATGAAAAAAACGCACGAGGAGAATAAAAGAATAGAATTGCTGGTCAATCAAAACCATGGTTTGGAAAACATGCATCAAAATTTACCGAAAAGGCAATCGCAAAAAGTGTTCAACTACAAAAACAAACATATGTTTAATCAAATATCAACCAACTTTCAGGGAAACTTATAGTGATGAGTTTTATATCATTTTCTTTGTCTATTGAAGTAGATTTGTTTGCTGCAAAGATCGCGGGTTACACTTTTATGTGAACAACATACGAGACCGAAACGTCGACCTTTCTATAAGACAGTAACTACAAGAAATTTGCATTGAAATCACTAGGGCCGGCCCTAGCAGGTGCGGGGCCCAAAGCAACACTTAGGCGCGGGGCCCCTCTGAGCAGTGGTGTTATTACGTCATCATGTCCAGTCAACCCCTTTTTATGAAAACATTTTAGCAAAATAACGATATGAATATCAAAAAGACGGCAAATTATTGGAGTTGATCTGTATAGGCTGCATGATAGCACAATAGTTTTCTTTATGGGGCCTGGGCATAGCTCATGTGTCCAAGGGCGTAACGAGGTTAGATAGCGCCCGGGGCAAGAAGCAAATTTGACGCCCTCATGTTCGAACCTGAGGACTTTCGGAAGCAAATGTACTATATTGAGAAAAGTGCATGTGGCATTGTTGGGACTTTTTGGCGCCCCCATAGTGAGTCAGCGCCCAAGGAATTATTCCCGCTTTCCCACCCTTGTTACGGCCCTGCATGTGTCCCCCAGCTACGGTCATGTTTGTGACTAATAGCATGCTGCTGTTGTGAACATTAGACAATGTGCCGCTACCACTCATAATCAAGCCGAAAGCAGCAAAGGATGCTCTGCAATGGAGTGGCGAGTGCAAATGCAAATTATGTCAATCAAACCGAACTGACAAGCGAAATTAACTTACAATGCTATTACTTCGCGCTTGTTGAATGACACTTTCGGTCGTAGAACAGCTAGCTTGGAGAAAACTGTTAAGATGACTGATTATTTATCCCACTTTCGGTAACCACAATCACAGACACGTTCTTGCATAGAGGCAACATCTGAGCGCATGATCAACTATCTGCTTTATGACTCATGCACGTAAAAAGCAGACTTCACAATAGAGCAACCCATACATCCGCCCAGAGCTCTCCAAAAGCCCGTGTTTATAATATAACTTACTCATTATACTTCATTATGCATACACTTAATTGGAATGCACGCTGTTCTTTATGAATTAGAAATGTAATGTACAAATATTTTCAACTACCACGTCACAGTTGTATAATAATTTATCAAACACAATATATAATGCGCATGGGT
>JGI24022J15233_10008093_pt1 | contig 11693 bp, 9 predicted proteins | sample Ectturendosymbi2_FD_15233 | JGI IMG/M metagenome (IMG submission 15233)
GGATATTGGCATCTTGGTTGCCATGGTGGTTTGTTGCGGGGTGGTTGTATGGGTGGGTCGTTGTGCCGTAGTTGCTATGGCGGTTGATTATGTTGGGCCCGACCTGGATTTTGAGGTGCCGGAACTCGTCCTGGTCCTCTTTTTGTTCTCGATTTTGAGGCGCCGGAACTTGTCCTGGTCCTCTTCTTTGTTCTTGTTCTTGATTCTCAGTCGCCGGACCTCGTCCTGGTCCTCTTCTTTGTTCTTGTCCTTGATTCTCAGGCGCCGGAACTTGTCCTGGTCCTCTTCTTTGTTCTTGTCCTTGATTCTCAGGCGCCGGAACTCATCCTGGTCCTCTTCTTTGTTCTTGTCCTTGATTGTCAGGTGCCGGAACTTGTCCTGGTCCTCTTTCTTGTTCTGGATTTTGAGGCGCCGGACCTCGTCCTGGTCCTCTTCTTTGTTCTTGTTCTTGATTCTCAGGTGCCGGAACTTGTCCTGGTCCTCTTCTTTGTTCTTGTCCTTGATTCTCAGGCGCCGGAACTCATCCTGGTCCTCTTCTTTGTTCTTGTCCTTGATTGTCAGGTGCCGGAACTTGTCCTGGTCCTCTTTCTTGTTCTGGATTTTGAGGCGCCGGACCTCGTCCTGGTCCTCTTCTTTGTTCTTGTTCTTGATTCTCAGGTGCCGGAACTCGTCCTGGTCCTCTTCTTTGTTCTTGTTCTTGATTCTCAGTCGCCGGACCTCGTCCTGGTCCTCTTCTTTGTTCTTGTCCTTATTCTCAGGCGCCGCAACTTGTCCTGGACCTCTTCTTGTTTGGATTTTGAATCGCTTTCCCCATTTTGTTGTGATCGGAAAGCCGAGCAAAGCTTCACACTGTGGCAGCAAGCAACATGCCATGATCACTCTTCGCGTATGCTAGTCATTCCGTTGAATCGTTCAGAAGCTAGTATCGACAGAGTATCCGCGCCGCAGACCCTCTATAATTTCTTGTTCGCACCGCGTATATATGTGTGTTATTCTTCGCGTACATCCCGTTCGTGGTGAATCGCACATTCAACGCAACGCCAACCGAGAGGTTGCAACAGCTCAAAGAACGAAAACTCCTCTAGTAAGTACCATTTCGTCTTCATGTAGTAAAAATAAGATTTAAGTTTATTGGTACTGATTGATCAAGTCTTTTAATTCTGTGCTGTTGCAGAAACGGACGACATTCCTGGTAAAAATTTTCAAGATTCGCTGGAACCTGCAGAAAATTGAACTTTCCAGGAAAATGACTCCCATGCTTTGTTAAGCAAGTCCATTTCACAATTAGATGGTTTTTGTCGTGGTTGTTGACAACACTGAGGTTATTTTCAATATTTTGCCAATTTAAATTTAAACAACAAAGTTTCTGCTTGTGCTTACTTGCTCCTTACGTACAGTTTTGAAATTAGACCAAGATCATGTTCAGAATCTTTTCTTCTCTGCAGATACGTTGCTTTTATTTGGTGAATGTTTCTACGGTGGTGTTTGATTTCACGCAGCAGAAGATTTTGACGCAAGTAGTCATCTCTTCGCAGTCCGTGCAATTCAGTTCTGTACAATCCGATATACAGCAAAACTGGCGTTAGATGGTATATCACTCGCCTCTTCTACATAGCTGTCCTTTTTCCCTTGTGAAATACATAGCTGTCCTTTTTCCCTTGTGAAATACATCAGCCGTCCTTTTTCCCTTCTTGTGAAATACATCAGCTGTCCTTTTTCCCTTGTGAAATACATTAGCTGTCCTTTTCCCGGTCTTGCCAAGTGGTGTTACCATTAACATATGCGTAAAGCATTCTCTGTGAACCCTGTAAATTTCATCCATTAACGATATCATTGGTCTCAGTATCCAATTGTGGGTCATTTGAAAAAAGCAAATGAGCACAGAATGCAAGAAAAATGATTTGTCCGAAACAATGAAGGCGAAGGTTCTGCACCACCCAACATGCATGTGACAGAATGGTTCAGTGTCTGTCACTGCTGTGAAAAGGAAAAATGCACTTTATCCCCAATTGGGCAAATGAAAAAAACCCAGCAGGAACAAGACTACAATCAGGCGTCTATCTTTCCGCTTATTTCAAAAAGCCACAGTTGACTATAATTAGCATCTTTCGCATAACCGGTAACTTTCACGCCACTACATCATAAATAAATAAATACCTTTGCTCCATCCTCAGATTGCAATCGATATTCGCAAAGTTGTATTCTTTTCGTCTCACTTTGGACCTGAACAACTGGAATGCACTAATTCCAGCGCCTAGCTCACGTACACAATAGAGGCTATCAACTCAAAATATGAGCAGCACATAGCTTGCTACGTTGATGCCTTGATGAAGGACTGAAATTACCCAAGTTGCAAACGTCACTAGCATCACCTTTTGCATAAAAAGTATGTGCTGACAAAAGGCGTTTGTGATGCGATTCACCATTTTCGACCTACTGAAAGATAGCATGGAATCTCCTAAATTATATTCCACTGTCAGATAAGTCTATGGAGCAGAAACTGTACAAACGTTCCATTCGGTCATTTACTGTTTTCAAAAATGGTTCTGCTTTTAAGAATACTCGGATGCAAACAAACCATCCTTCTTCGTTTTCATATTGCGTATACTTTCTTACAGGGAGTCAGCAGCTTCAGCGCGGTTTTTGGAAAAGCTTAACGTTCTCGCGATGTTAAGAGAATACTTTCTTCATTTTATTTCGGCGATCTCCATTGAACTTATGCGCCAAAATTTCTTGACCCAAAATTATCCCAATGAGTGTTGACAGTTGCAGTTAAAATGTCTGCTCACAATACACAATCATCGTCATCATGAAGGTCCATTACCTGAACCAGGCATAAGAGCCAATGCGCAGGCAGTATTTCAACTTTTTCTATGATAGGGAAGTTGCAGGTACGTGGAGTGTTTAAATTCATCCAGTCCTTGAGCTGGTCCAAGTGCGTTTTGCTTGGACGTCCTCGTGCTTTCTTGCCACAAATTTTCCGACAAATAGCCAGATATTCTAGTTGCTGTGACCTGATAATATGTCCAAAAAATGGAATTGTTGCTATTTTCTTTTTAAAAGAGATCTGTTTTGGCTGACATGGATTGGGGCTTGTTTGTTGGTTTCCTTGACCGTGTAAGAAATCCTTTGCATTTTCCAATAGAACCACATCTCCGCAGCTTCCAATTTGTTGGGTAACCTAATGTAAAAAAACGCATCAGTTCGGTCACTGATAGTGACTTTCTTGAGTGTGGTGGTAGGAACTTGCTCAAAACATGTTCATAACAATCAGTTTGCAAGTCATCTTATTTTCACTTGTAGTAATTGCTGTTTATGTACATTGCAATACTAACCAACCCAGGGCCATGCAAGCGGAGATGGGCAACACTGACCACTCGTGATACTCCAGATAGTGAAAAGCGAAGATCATCAAACTGAACGTAAAGCATGAAAAGTTTTAATGCGCTACAATTGAAATTCCAAACCTTGTGTCAACATCATTTCGTATTCAATTAGACGGCGAATACTCCTACATTATGGTAGATATATGTCATCGAATACCTTAGCATCATAGGCATGTGTCAGTACATGTCTTACTCAGTTCTACTGCAGTGCTGACTGCATACCACTCCAGTGGGTTACACCTTCTATAGTGCTAGCACGGCAAGGCAAATTGAGATAAAAACAAGACGTATATGTATAAAACTGTTCATGCATACATATTTGTTGATTTTCACTTGCGGCAATTACGAAGAATGCAATCCACTGGCCACACAGTCGTCAGGAGGGTCTTGCCTACACATCGCATAATTTTCCGCTATCTTTTCGCCGACCAGAGATTCAGGTGGAAAAGCAGACTTGCCAAAGAACCACGTGATTTGCGTCATAAAACATCGTCCTCGTGATTAAAGGGAGTATTTTCCCACAGGCAGCATTGCCGTATTTGTTTAGCTAGCTTTTCAATTAGCTCTGCAAAGCAGGCGTGGATTTTCTTCTCCATGACTAACAACAATTTCGTTCGTGTCCATGCTGCCCTGATCCGTGGAATCCGTTCCTCATTGGGCCTCTGAGGATGTAAGAAAACAGGCCGATTGCTGCAGTGGTATTAAACGAAACCACCATTGGAAGCAACCCTACAGTGTCGCGAAAAGGAAGTAGTAGATCTGTTGTGTTGTGAAAACCGGGAATGTTTTCAAACGTTAAAAAGTAAAGTGCCAGATCCAAGCACAGCAAACCCAGGTGGAGTGAAGACGTCTGTGGAAGTCAGGATTGTGTGTCGTTGTCTGAGTGCAACGGTACCTGTGCTTGAGTCGGTCACATTTTTGTCTTCTGCTTTTCAGATAGGAACCGGATTTTCTGATCAAAGTCTGGTTGACCATGCCAAGTTCTTCAAGGAACACATCATCGATAAACCTAAGTCTTATTACCGGTACGTTTATTTTTTTTCTCAACCCTGAGCTGTAAACCGGAAGTAGTTCTAATCTGAGCTCATCATTGCGGCTTAATTGCCAGAAAATCCTTGCATGCATCTGTCCTTACATGCATCTGTGTGGAAAGCAGTACACCTTCCAGCTGATAGGATTTGACCTTTTCATTAGGATTTCACTACGAGATTAATCTACAACAGGTCTGTTTAAATCAGTGGGACTATAGAGTAGACTACTGATTCGCGCTGAACGAATTTTACCACTCGATGTAACTTTAACTCAGTGTTTTGCTTTGAAGATTGAACGACAGTGAGGCCGACGAGTGGTTTGAACCTGTGCAAGTGTGGGAAGTGAAGGCGGCTGATCTCTCGGTCTCCCCTGTCTACGCCGCTGCGAACGGAATCGTAAGCGATTGAACAATTCGTAGTGAAGTAACTGTCGCGTATTGTCGACGTGAAAATGGACTTTCGTTTGTTGAAGAGCCAACGGTTGTAGTATCGTTTTTTTCCTGAGTTCCTACCAACAGAACTTAATGGGTTGGTGTCAGAAGATCTTCTGTCTGTACCGCCATTAGATGCCGTTGTTTTATAATATTCTGCGCTTAATTCCTAACCACCTCACCTTTATGCGGCTGTTTTCAGTGCTACACCGTATTTCTGTTTAAATAATGCAAGGCTGCTTTTTTGTCTTACCCCCCCCCATCCCGATTGGAAATCGTCAAAACACTGCCTAATCCACAGCATTGAAATCTGCGTCAGCGTGACACATTTCTTAAGGAAAGATTCTCTTCAATGTAATCGTTGCCGAGATGTGGGATGGCGACACTTGCCAAGCACTAATCCGTGGTTTGCTGAACATATGTCGTGCGTTGAAAGACGCATCATACATATGCCATGTGTTGAAAGACCCGTCATATATATGTCATGCGTTGAAAGACCCGTCATATATATGTCATGCGTTGAAAGACACGTCATATATATGTCATGCGTTGAAAGACACGTCATATATATGTCATGCGTTGAAAGACACGTCATATATATGTCATGCGTTGAATGACACGTCATATATATGTCATGCGTTGAATGACACGTCATATATATGTCATGCGTTGAATGACACGTCATACACGTGTCGTGCGTAGGGCTTGGTTCAAAATTTTGTTAAGTAATTTCTAGGAGATTACGTAAAATCAATGTTTAGACTTAAACTAGGGGTGGAGGACCCTATTACAATCGCGGGCCGAATGAATTGCGCATTATCCATGGCGGGCCGCAGATTCAATTGATTTTATCGTAAAATTCTACATCAATCAACTATGAGCAAGAGTGACTTTTTTTGATTCACTCTTAAGTACCTGCTTATCGAACTTCGTTTTGACGCGATGTTGCTCTAACTTCGTTAACAAAAATTCATACGCGGGCAATATATGAAATGTTCACGGGGGCCGCAGGTTCTCCATTCCTGACTTAAACCATTGGAATTTCTATCGTATAAATAAACTCAGACAAAATTCGCACCTGTTGTCCGCGATTCAATCAGCAACTGACTCACAAAGCACACAGGCAAGAAAACCTATTCGTCTGAATGGCTTATTTTATGTGTGAATGATGCAATATTGTGTTTACAGCAACAGACATGGCTTCTAAAATCTTGACTTTTCTAAAAGCAAATTACTTGAAAACATACTCAATCAAGTAAATAAAGGTTTCCAAGTAATTACTTACCTGAGCCCAGCCCTAGTGCGTTGAAAGCCACGTCATCACATGATCTTGTTCAGATCGACCCCGAAAAAGGCATCTCGCTGAGGTTTCCTCGATTCCTGCGCATCAGAGACGACAAGAAGCCCGAGCAGGCCACCAGCAGTTCACAGGTGCGACTGACGCGCGAACGCTGCGCGCTGTTGTTAGGCAACCAGCGTTGTGACAATCTTCTGCAGCAAATTTTCGTCGGGGCGGCGTCATGATCGTGATGCGTCATAATTATTCAACAGTGTGTTCATAATGTAAATGTACCGGAACGATACTCGGACCATTGCAACACTCAGCGATAAGCTGACGAAATGATTTTCCTAAAAAAAGTGGGAATATTGTTCACGAGTAACCGGCTGATAGTGTTAGTGGCTACCGTAAGTAAATTTGCCCGCGTTGTCTCACTGCTGTCGCTTAAACGCAAAGACCCGAATGTTTGTTGCCCGAGATCAAGTCTTGCATGAAACCTCATCTCAGTTCATTTCGTTTCAATTATTCCCCCCACAATGAATTTGCAGGTGGCTGACCTCTATCATCGCCAACAGCAGATCCAAAACCAGCTCAAAGACAAGGAAGTCAACAAAGATACAGATTTTTATTGAGGAAGCCAAAAAGTAGAGGGCAGCGATTCAAAGCGATCTACATCGGATGTGGGCGTAAAACGCGGGTTTGCTGCCTCACGCAGACGTTACAACGTTTAACTTCAAATCAGTGACATCTTCTGCTTCGTGTCTAAAGATTATTGCGCACCTTGTTGCCCTGGAAACCATACTGCCTAGGTTCGACGTAACCATGGAAACATTCATGCGCTCAGCTGATGTGGTTCAATTTGCTAAATAAGATTTTTTTCGTGCGGTTTATCGAAATTTTTGCGCAGTTTTGAAGTTTGTTTTCCTCCCGAACCTGGCTGTTCACTTTCGAAGCACGCCAACAAAGGACGATTGTTACGTGTACGTGTGATGCGATTTTTGCACAACAGCGCACAATGTTAAGTTTGTGATGACGTTCCGCAATGACGTTAAGTGCTTTTTGCCTTGCACTGTAGAAAAAAAAACAGCAGCGCGTTTAAATCAATTTTAAAGGGTATTATGGAGGCGCGGTGGTCCTACTCTTTATATTCCACCGTATCTTTCGGTGTGCGCTAGTTTTTGCTCTAACATGCAATGCAACCTGTGGTAAGCGCTAAGAAGTAATGGAAACTGCTATTTTGTTCGGTGGCGCAACTACAGGTTTGAGCCAGGGGGGATAACTTAGCTGAAAGGGGCCCACTTGCCACTGCAGGGAGCAACTTGCCAAAACTCAAAAAAATTTAATAAGTGATTGTGAATTCGGATTTGTATGGCTATGCTAGAACTAAATCATCGGAAAATACTGCAAAAATCGCAGAAAAACAGCAACCTCTGAAAAACAAAACAAATATATAAGCTAAGTGGAGGGTTGATTCGCCCGCTGCCCACACGTCAGTTACGCCACTGGTTCTATGTTGCTTTGATGAATTCGGCGTGAAACCATCATGCATGATTTGCGTTTTCCAAAAATGCGGTGAATTCTGTTATAATTTCTGTTCGTGACCAATCTGAAAGCAGGTCGGTGTGTATAAATCATTGTCATAAGCAATTGTCTTGAAATATTTTAGAACCACTACTCATTGGTGACTCACGTTTCACACTTATGTTCATCGTTTGTGCATGCGGCAAAGATCCACTGGACCGCAACATTCGTTCATGTCGATACTAATCATAATTTGAATTGACTTGTTGGCAGCAGTTAGTAGTAACGTAGCACAACATCGAAGAAAAATAAATAAAAGCAATGAGTGAAAAACATGGCCATTTTGTACAGGGGGAGTAAGCCAGGGCCGGATTGAATGAACGCGAGTCCCCGGGCAAAGTCGTGACCGCGCGGCCCCTAAATGCTGAGCGCAACTGCGTAGCGTTTCACATGCCCTCGTTTCAACTTTGCAAAAACACCGGTCAAAAACGTCAAACCTGATACGATTTGGCAGCCTTCACTTCAGAGACAATTGGGGGTGACCATGTACGGCGACCCCCATGTGGTTAATTTGTTTAAACATGCAATGATGAGATTGCAGTTCGCTCATGTCCGCTCCTTTGCCAGCAGAGGCAAATTGTGGAACTTGCTGGCAGATAGTTCTGCTGTTGGTCTTTGTTGCGTAACAATGACACGGCAATAAATGCTCAAACATTCACTTCGTGTAGGGCAGCAGGCTTTTTTCCGCATGTGGCCAGGGCTCCACTACGGGTTTTTTCCGCGCATATCTGCTTTATTAGGCGATCTGGGTGTCTAGGTTTATTATGAAAACATCGCGTGAAATCTGGGTTATTTGAGGTGATAAATCCATCAGCAACTTCAATGTGTTCAATAATATGAAGATGATTTTACATTACAGTGTTTGCATGCGCACATCAGGTAAGAAAGTACGCATATCGGATGAAGCACGACGTGTTCAATCGGTTTCATAAGATCATTGTCGGGGTTATATATATAATGTTACTGTCTCTAATGCCAGTTGAAGAAACTGGTGAAACAAGGGTTAGGACCGATTTTTTTAATGTCGATGTTTTCCTATGCATACAAATTAAAAAACAATTTTTAACTAGAGTTAGAAGGCATTGGTAATATATTTTTGGGGGGATTTTAGATCCCGGTACAGTTCAAGATTGCACAAAATTTCCTAGTTTGATAACAAACGCGCTACTACAATTAGTAAGAGATTTCATCAACGGAGTATGTTACCAGTGTTATGCAAAACTCCCTGGGCAACAAAAAAGCTCGTCCAAATGTTAATATTTGCGTTGCAGAAGAAAATTTGGAAGATAACTATAATTAAATTACTATTCGATTAACGTTTCAAATGTTTTTGTTCGTAACATAAGTTTTCTGGATTTTTATTGTAGGAATACGGTTTTTTTGGTGTGCAATCTGGGTTTATTTGAAATCACTGAATGGGAGCCCTGCATGTGACTATTAAACACAGACATCTTGGTAGGTAATGCAGCGAGACAGTGACACTGCTGACAGCGGTAAGCCACATATAGTTATATACTGTGTGAAAAGAAGCATGAACTAATCTGTAGCAGTGCTTCCACAAGTTTTGAAAAGTCCATTGTTTGTGTGCGGCTGTGATCAACGTGCCCGAGTGAATAGCTTAATCAAACGATTCTTATGCAAGCTTCTTTTCACACAGTGTTAAAATACATGACATGTTAGAATACGTCTATGCAGACCAGGGGCGTAACGAGTAAGGGCAAAGGAGGAACAATTCCCCGGGCGCCGAAAAGTCCCAACAGTGTCACAAGTACTTCCTTCAATACAGTACATTTGCTTCCAAAAGACCTCAGGTTCGAACATGGGGCGCCAAACTTGCTTCTCCCCCCGGGCGCCATCTAATCTCGTTATGCCCCTGATGCAGACTTGTTGGAATACACTTCATCGTTAGGGTTTGGTTCTGACAACTTCGTGAGCACTAAATACAAAGCTATCTTGGCTGTGGCGAGGTTTCGTAATTCATCTGCTCAGTTTTTTAAGCCTGTGATGCGTGGTGTTCTAGCTTCAGTAAGCTGTCCGATAGTCTTGTCAACATATAGTTCTACTTCTCATTGCTTGAAACAGTTTTTCGAGAGTGGTTTTACTTTCTTGTTTTTTTCCCCCGATCATGTTGTTCTGGCCGTTGATTATTTTTAATCTATGACTTATTTGTAGAAAGCGCTCAAAAATGGATATTAGGCAGTTTATGAAAAGAAAAGGCATTTCTGATAGCCCAAGTGTAGAAAAGATTTCAGACAAAAGATTGAGAATTGAGGTTCAATCAGCACAGACTAATGGGGTAGAAAGGGTAAAGCGTTTTGTGAACGACCAATTACATGGCATCGTCAGCAACCTGAAAGGACAAGCATAATTTCGACGTTGGCCCCGTGGAAAAAATTCTGCGGACACCAATGGATGCACTGATTTCGATCCAATTCTTGGGTCAAAGCGTGATGCTGTTTGGTTCAGTTCTTTCAAGTCACTCAAAAACGATAAGTGCCAAAGCTGTCAGTTTCCTTAACCTATATAATAAACGCAGTATTCAAAAAGCTCTACAATTTTAACGAGTGGTGAACAGCCTGAATACATGAAAAAAAACTTTGTCTATTCAAGCGCGAGGCCCCCGGCATTTGCCCGGTTTGCCCAATAGTTAACCCGGCCCTGGAGTGAGCACTAGGGAGGGTTCTGGAATTGGGAGGAACTACATGTAATAGTTTCAGGAATGTGGAACAAACGTGAATAAAAATTAAACTGGCAAGAGAACAGGACATTTCAGTATTGTTTTCGAAAGGGAAGGCAATTCAAATTTTCGAAAATTCCAGACCAAAATTCGTGGCCAATATACATCAAAGAAAGCTGTTATAGTTTTGTGTAGATGCTATTTTTGCGATGAAGCATGCCTTGTTTGACTATTGTGAACTGATGCAATTTTTCAAAAGTACATAAAATCATGAATTGGAATTTCCAATAAATCACATAATTTTTATTCCGTGTTTAGAATATACATAGGCCTAATCGTTTTAGTTTTGTGGCTCTTACAGAGCGTATTCTGCAATCTAATTACAGGAAGTTGTTTTGTTGGCTCTTCTCAATTAAACAATGTGTAATTCGGATAACAAATATACCTGAAGTGGTAGCGCAGGCGTAGTCTTTTAATTTGAGCAAAATTCCACATCATTTTGCAAGTTGTGCTGCAATCGTGTCTATTTGAGTCTTCCAAAAAAGTTGATCATCAAGTATCAAAATATTTTACGTAAATGTTTTACAGGTTTCTTATTGTTAGGGTTGTTTGTGAGCACGAATTATTTCTGGAATAATTGATACATAATTTGCTAGCACGAACCCAGCCAGTTGCCAGTAATGTAATTTTAATCGTGGAGATTTTGTGGATTTTTCCTGAAATGTGGAGATTGATATCATCAGTACATAAAACGTTAAAGTTGGAGGCTTTCACAATGTCACTAATATATACAGATATGAATCAAAGTTCCAAAGACAAATTCTTGCAGAACCCAGCATGTTACATGTAAGAAAGAAGATTTAGTATCTGCTACTTCGGTGTAGCGGTGCATTGAACCTTGTCTAAGTAGGAAGCGCAAAGTTTTATGAGTACTCCTCTAACTCCATGTAGGCTATAATCTATAACAAATTTGAAGTAGGATATTACGACCAACACAATCAAAAACTTTGCTCGAGTCTAGGAATAATCTGTGGCGTATTTAAGACTTCCCGCGCCAAGGGCCAAAGTCAGCTTTGGCGCCCCCACTCTTCCTGCTACAGCAGCTAAGAGGCATAGCATAAAAACTCTCAACACTTTGTTAATAACTCTTTAGTGGCACTCTGTATTGAATTGCTTCCCTTGGTTATTATGCTTATTTGATGTCCAGCTGTTGTTTCTCAACACTTGGTAAAAGAGTGATAAACGGGGTTGGTTGACTAGATGACCGCCACGGTCTTTCGCCAATCCTATATGACACAGCGCCCCCCT
>JGI24022J15233_10008099_pt1 | contig 11690 bp, 7 predicted proteins | sample Ectturendosymbi2_FD_15233 | JGI IMG/M metagenome (IMG submission 15233)
TAAGTACCCCCGAGTCATAAAACAATCAACCCGAACCCCCAGGTTAGCTGGCAAAGCCGTGGATTTCACATTGTTGCATCACAACAACGTAAGATTAAGCAAATTCTACACGGAGTTTTCCATCGGCACGCATTTTCCTCCAGTATAGGACATTAAAAAATAGCAATATATGAAAACTCAATTGCCACCAAAGTACCCCTGGAAATCTTCCCGTGAAACTCTGTGGGTTCGCGGACCCCAGGTTGAGAACCACTGGGCTGGAGTTTAGATAAGTTGTTCGTTGCCAGTGTCTTTCATGCCTGCTCTGAACAATTGTCTGAGCAGGTATCGGCAATGGAATGCGGTTTGCTACCTCTCTCGCAAGAAGCTTTAATCGTTGGAGAAGTGTCGTATCACAATTATCAAGGAATACTTGTCGATGCAAAGGAGAAAAAAGCAATTCAGAAACATCTCGGGCCGACCAACAAGGTTGGTTATTTTCAGTGGTGAAGTTACGATTCGTAACCTCTCGCTTAGTATGAAATTCATTAGTTCATAAATATGATGGAATGATTATCCGGGCTAACTAGAAAATTGGTTCGAGATTAGAACGAGTTGCACTAAAGCGCTAAGCACCTCCATGTCTGCGTTAGTTTGTTTACAATAATGGAAAGAACCGTCGGAGGTATCAAAGCAAACAGCCAGTTGCGCGTTGCGATGTTGCTTCCCGTCCATTTTGTGTGCAGGGCTGTAGGTGCTATATCATAATGCGATCATAATCGTGTGGCGCCACTTGTTCAATTACCTTGTTGCGTGCTTCATGTGTGCATTAAACCTCCACGAGGAGTTCGGTAAACAACCGCAGTTGATCCGTTTCCCGCCTGTTGGTCTTGAGCAAACATAAGCTCCGTGGCCTAAATCTTTGAGTGAACTTTGCTATACCGTGCTCAGGTTATGTTTCTGAGGAATCATGGCTTGGTTGCATGCGGGGAAACAGTGGAAGAAGCATTCCGATACTTGTACTTTACCATGTTGGCCTGCAAAACACAGGTAAACTCACATTTTTGCTTATAGGTTAGTCTAACCTGTGCAACAGGTGGTACGAGCGGAGTTGGAAGACAACTGCATTTGTAAAATTTCTTTTTTTAGCAGACTTCTTTTTTGAAGCTGCGTGTATATTTTTAGTCTTTACATTGACGAAAACTCCAAGCCTATGATGAAAATCAGGACGCGTTCTGCTAAACGCAGTTTTTTCTTCGTATTGTTGCTGTCATTGCGGTTGCTTCTGTTCTTTACCACACCTCTATCGATCAGATCGGAGTGATTTAGGCTGCACTCTGTCAATTGATGTTCGTGGTAATTTTGGGCCCAGAGCATATTGTATCAGCGGCCTGAGCAGGTTGTTTCCACTTGACTTTTGGAATAGTATTTGGTTTGGAAACTTGCATGTTTTAAGAAAGCCTAAAAAGTCATGTTGCAGTTAAGTGTGATTTGATGCTGCGTCAAGCGTTTTCACTCCGCACACGCTGCAATCATTGGCATAGCACTTGACGCTTTGTATTGTGATTTACGTTATTGTTTCCAAGCAAATAAAGGACGCTGCCTTGGGGTTTTTGAATAAACCATGTGATTTACTACCTGTTTCGTAGCTACGTTCAATTGCAAGTAGGATCTACGAGGTGAGTTTGTCGGTGAGATAGATCTTGCAGAAAGATGGGTAAACCTCTATTCATGGTTCAGTTCAAGAACAAAGCTGTATGAAAGAAATGATACAGTGCATTGTTCTTAATCAGTGGTTCCCAGACTTTACGAGCGTACCATCTTTCCGTTGCGTGCAGTGTTCTCATCTGACCAATATTAAGAAAACTCTAAAACTCATTAGTAAACAAGAAAAGGCAAGAATGCGTCATGATCATCTTTGAAAGGGATACCTACCAGAGTTTGAAAATGTCAAACGTAAAACAAAAAACGTAACAAAAATTACAACAAATTTAATGAGCTAAACGAAGTTGTTTTTTCTCGGCCGGTTGGTCGATGCGAGGGATCACTTTGCTGACAGTACATCGGAAATGATGCTCAGATGCAACAAGACGTCAATACACTCATCAAATAGAGCGTGAAATTTCACGTTCTACTTCAGTGGTGTGAATTAAAATAATTTTCACCACGTTGACAAGAAAGATTATTTGCTGTTTTTTTTGTTTGATTTCCAGCAAACCTAAATAGTTGCACGCAAAACACTAAGTGGTACGCGTAACATAGTTTAGGAAACACTGTTCTAAATAAGGTATCCTTGAGTTGACTGTCTTATTTTCCCTTATGTTTATTGAGTTCAGAATTAGGTAATTCGTATCAGTTTTATTCCTTCGTTTCGACCACGAAAACACATCGAAACCAATTGTTTCTTAATAATATTGACGTGTTGCTACTTCAGATATGCTTTCCAACATGTCATGCATTCGTCCTGTGTTTAAACTCTGACTATTTTCAGTTAAAATGTTATCTGGTTAATTGTGAATCTATGACTGGCCTTGCGATGCGCAAGGCAACTATTGACCCGACCGTGTACTAGTGGTTAGGAGGGCGTGTACCGGTACTTGAACACAGGTTGAGTGGTGATGATGAACGTCTGCGATGGACGCTCACAATGCTGAGATATCGAAACCAAAAACTAACGATAACAAATTATCCGTTGAAATCTGTGCGCGTCGCGCACTCAGATACTCAGCTTCACTGAAACTGACGACGGTCAGTCAGTGCCAATGCATGTGTTTGTATTTAGTCCCACGAGTGTTGTTTTGGAACTATCGGCTTTCCCTTTTCGTGCCGTGCTCGCCTGAAACTTTGAGTCAAGCAAGTCCCAGTGCGCGTGAAAGCACTCGAGATCATACATGTCTGCGCCGCTGCGTCAACGTCTCAAGTGTACGCTATCGCGCTGTTGGTTAAGCCGTTTGTTTCGTGGTGTTTTATTTCTTGGCCTGTGTTGGTTGTCTGGTGAAGTTCCTTTCTCTTTGCTTTGGATCAATCCTGTGCTGTTTGTTTGTGAACAGAATATGGAGATCCCAGAATCTATACACAATTGACATCTGCCTATAGTAGATGTGCACACTCAAGCATGAAATGTAGATTATAGAATCTTTATTTATTATTTATCTTCTTCCCTGTTGAGCTTTTAGTTTTTGTGAGTATCTTGTTTCGATTGTTTTACTACGTTTTTAAATAAATTTATGAGTTTGACCCGTTCTACCGCAGTGAATAGTGACCGCTGTAGATTCGATCCAAATCAACATGAGATACAATAAAACCACTTTGCGAACCACGGATGGCCACTGTTAAGTTTGTCGTTAACANAAGTATGAACTGGGCATCACAAACAGACTGTGGCAATCGTAGCAGTCACTGGCTTCATTACGCAGTGCTGCCTCTTACATGCATTCGCACCGTTTGTGCATGTGCCTTAGCACCAGATATATGTAAAAAGTTTGGGATTCTAACCGGCAATTCTCCTGTGGAGCTGAAGCAAATCTGGTTTATCAGCTCTTTCAATTACAAACAACACTTAATGTGTTTTCCAGATATGAAATGTATATATGTGTAAACATCAGCGCAGTTTGCTGGTATATAAAACTAAGCAAAGTAATCACCACGGTCTGAACCTTATTGCGAAAACAGAATGAATCCTTTATTCGACTCAACTCGTATTAGCGCTGTAACTAAACGTATGGACGTAACATGTTTTTCTACTTAGGTGAAAGCGATGTCCTGCATGCGTCACGACAAGTTGATTCTGCTGGATCGATCAGCAATGAAGAATAGAACTGAAGAAGTCGGTAAGAAAGACATTTCCGCTGGAAAGGGCGAGGGAAGTCTGAAGTGGAGTCCTGATGAGATGCTTTTTGAGTCCCTTGTGAGGATGCTGGACGATATGGTATTGTTGCTTTTCCTGATCTAGTAATCTTACTTAAATATTTTTTCATCTCCACCTTTAGTCAATAATGCTTGAGTTAATCGCTTGTAATGCAAATGCTTTATGTAGTCATTGTTGTGCAAAGCGCATTTCATTTTCCTGGTAATAATTTCAAAATCAATTAATTTGTGTTCGATAGCTCGTTAGGGTAATAAAATAGATATGGGAGTGACTTTTCGGTGAAGATTTTAGTAAACCTGACGTCGATTGTGGAGCAACGTTAAAATAAAAAAAATAATGGTGACCACCGAAGTTCATTGACGGTTGTTTTATCATTGTCTGATGTAGTTGTGTGACTGTCACGGTTGACGTTACATGAGCCACTGAGGCGTGGTTTGTTTACCTTGGGAAAGCACCACAAAAAGACAACCTATATAAGTGGCAACTTAGTAGTAATTGGAGTGATCTCGGCGAACTCTATTGCTGCTTGGAGCCCTGCGTAGCTGAACATGTTGTTTGCATGGTTTCTAACCTGGCGACGCTGTCTAACTCCAACAACTGCAACAAACACTATGTTGGCTGGTGCTAACCACGTAGGCTTTACGAAAGTTTGGCAGTTGAGCTCGCTTAGAGCTAACAAAAGGTGCTAAGTTGCTAAGATAACGGATATCGCACTGAAACCTGAGGTTACTGGACAACTGATCGCAAAGATAGTTGTAATAGCTTTGAAAGCTGAAAAAGGAAAGTATTTTAAGATGATGCTTTGAGGTTTTTGGCTTGGTTTTGATATTTACGTGGGTCCCTCATTACCCGATTGAGGAAAGTAGTCTTCAGCACACAAAACACATTGGGGGGGTGGCAATAGATATTCTCAATCTTTGTTGTTCGCAGGGATACCGCTCCGGGTACCCGTACAAGAACCCTGTTGTATCTCAGCGCAAGCCGCGCAACCGCAGTGATGTGGAAATTCCTGCCACAAATGTCAACTCAAGCGCTGTGTCGGTCGAAGGTGGGTGGCTATCGCTATTGGATGAGTGGACGTTTTGCAGCTTTTGCTTCATCAGCTGCGTTGCACCGTTCAAGTTAATAATACTGAGCTTTTATCGTAAAAAAGGCAGGCAGTTGATTGGAATTCTTTTAATTTGTCATTTATTGTGATACTCGTTTTTCGTGGGCGCCTCCGCATGGATTTGCATGCGTGTCAACTTACCTGCAGGATTTTATAACATGGACGTGTTATGTTGGCATGAGCGTGCTTGTGTTCTTCTTTGAATAAAGGTTGGCAGATCGCAAATTTGCAAACATGTGTTGCAACCCGGCCATATGTGAAATGCCACCATTCTTATTCAGAAATCAGAAACTTTCTAAAGAGGGCTGATCACTCCAGATGGGTCAACTCCCCGAACCAGTACATGCGAGTTGTTGAACCTGTCGAAGAAGAAAAGGGCTCATCAGCGTCTTCTCAAAACGGAGATGCAAGTCCTAGAACAAGGACAAAGGTATTTGGAGATTGCAGTACAGCGCTGAGTGGAACCGATCGTTTTCTAGTTTCTTTTTATGTTTGTTTCGGCGGCCCTACAGTACTTCTACACTTAGTTACGAAGCGAATGCTAGATTGCAAGTAGGCCCTAACAGTTGTTTTGCTTTACGTCACAAAAGTCGTTGGCAGCTGAGCTCAGTTAAGGAAACTATCGACTCGGTAATCATTCTGAATTGGCAAACTAGTAGATTCGTAAATCCGACATGTGACATCAGCGTGTGGTTTACACATGCTATGAATCGAAACCAATCCACACATTTCTTTGAAGTCATTTTCCCTGGAGAGAAGGTTCTCACTCGAACTTGGGCTTCGATAATATTCCGATTTATTTTTTTCATTTCTTTATTATTTGATTTGTGAGTTTTTAGTCTCAGATTTACTTTGAAACCGCTCACTAACTCGTCAAGATTATTTAACTGCAATGCACAAACTGGTTCACTATTATGCGATGGATGGTTCGCCCCACAATTTCGCCATGGAAGTTGCTATTTCAGCGCTTGCGCTGAAAATGGCAACGGAAATGTTTGCGTCAAAGTAGTTGCGTCCGCTTCGACAACCAAGAAGTCTCACGTGTTTTCAAGTTGACAACTTTTGCAGTGGAAGCGCAGTGAGGAAGGAAGGGCTGTGGTTGGATCAGCTGTTCATATTACCAACCCCAATCAGTTTGTACCCACCAACACCAACCCTAGAGATGTGCTCGAAATGCGCAGAAGCGTAAGTAATGCTATATTTCGCCTTACGGTTTTGTTTTCGACCGATGTTGCACAATTTACTCGACACACCAGGACGAAGCTTCGCTATTGACATTTGGATCATTGCTTTCGTTGTGGGTTTAGACTTGACACGTTGGTCTGTAACCGGCGCATTCGTCTGCAACGCCTCTAAATCAAACATTAGGCGTGTAACGTTGTTACAGTCCTGTGTGCGTTGAATGATTGGGCACTAAAGCTCAGTCTTTTATGTTTGCTGTTTAGATCCGTGGCCAAGGAAGGTGGGAGGTGAATCGACCAGGTCCGCAGTCACAGCTTCTTCACAGCGTGTCACCGGACAAAACAGCGCAGGTGAGATTCTCCGCTAATCTCATTGACTAGCTTCCTATAGTCTTTGTATTCCATATCCCTGGTTCATACCTAAAATATTGTAGTGACTTGGCCGTTAAGATATTGAGATTGCATAATGATAATAGCTTGAATTTTGTTTAAAAGATTGAAAGTATGCCATTCACTGAATTCCCTAAGTTGCTTCCTTTTTCTATTCTTTAGCCCAGTGGTTCTCCAACTTGTTTTGACATACTCCCCGTTACAAACCCAAATACTGCCAATTCCTCCCAAACAAAAATCACAAAAAAAGATTATTGCAAAAACTTGACACTACCTACTGTGAAGAAACAATCGATGATTATGAACCAAACAGAGTCTTTTATAACGTCAGTCACTGCAGTTAAAGCAGCTTGTCCTTGCGTATGGTAGACATTCCCATCTAAGCCAACCTCGTACAGTTTTTTTATGTGTTGAATAAATATATCATAAAAACTTAAGGCTTTTTCATCCACAGCTTTTCCTGTACAATTCCTCCCTAAATCAAATTTCCTCCCTTGAATTAAAAATTCCTCCCTTAATGAGCCAAGTGGCACCCGTTCGAGAATCACTGCTTTGGCCTTCATGCATTTTTGAAAAAGTTCTTTGTTTATTTTCTTAAAGTGTTGGGCAAATTCTTACTTGTCTTCTACTTTCGACGACGTTGCGGGTCTTCTTTTAGGTCCATTTTCCGATCAGGTATTGTCTTGAGGTTTTCATTCATTTTGCATTTCTTCTTCTGGGCAGCACGTCATCAATTTTTGATGCTGCATGTGTCTGCTGTTGAGTGGGATCGTTCTTTCGTAATGCGCTTCTCATATTTATGCATGACTGCTCTTTATCAAATGTGGACAAGCCGATCGCACGAGGCTTGCAGGATTGCACTGACGCCTGAGGAGTACATTACAAGCATACCGCTTGATTGTTCAGTTATTTTGTTGTTTGTTGTTTCTTGAGCTTATTTTTATTTTTTTCCCAACCGTCAGTGTTTTTCCAGGCGAGGCAGTGTTTGCCCTGATTGCGCGTTTTGCCTGTAGAACGTTTATTGCCCTGGTCCCTCACACGCGCTTGTATGCTGCGTTTTGTCATCCTGCAACCTTCGTGTTAGTAAGAAACTCCCCTTGCGTGCTGGCTTGTACCTGATCTCAGTCCGACACGGTGGCAGCGGACTCTTCTGAACCAATAATAAATGTAGAATGGTGAAGCACCTTTTGTACCACATTCTCATGTGTTTCTCTAAAATTTCCCAACGCATTCAAGAATGTGACCGCGTCCGTTAACATTCTTATCTTCTACCAAATCCTGTTACAAAAGGATTATCAACAATCAAGCGGTTTCGTGAGGCCGGTCGTGTAGCTTTCTTGCTGTGTGTCTACATCAGTAGTCCAACAGGTCAGGCGAAGAAGCCGATTGCATGAAGACACACCCACAAACCCGGCGTTACCTTTGTAAATAAGATCTACCTGAGCGCAGATGGCGAGTGAATATACAACCTATTGTAAGTAAATACTGTTCGCCATAATGGAGCGTTTTAACGCTTGCCATCGATTAACTCTCTTTAAAATGTTCCTGAGCACATAACGATACTACTTTCGTCATACTGCAGGGAGATAATGTGCCAACAGCAAGCAAAGGAATTATAGAGAAAGGGCAAAACGTGCATCTGGTTTCGGCCGCTGGTCCTCCTAACCCTTTCAGCAAAATCTCTGAGGAGGAATTGAAGACTTATCAAAAAGAAGTACTCGCAGGTATTGAATTCGCAAGTTTATTTCTTACCCGTTTTATTGCCATTTTTGTCATGAAATGCTACATATCATAGAAGCACTTTTGGTTTTGGCGTGCCTGACACGCTTCTTCGCGCCGTTGAAACTGGACACGAACAAAGAAGTATTCGCCGTGGCCTTACGTTAAGTGAACCAGCTAAAATCTGGTGTGACCGGCCTCACGTTTGGACACATCCGTTTGCTAATTAATTACTTCGAAAATTTGCTTCTGTATATCGTCTCGGTTGGAAGAAAAGCAGTGATGCCGTAGTGCTTTTGTAACATCGCTCCTTTCTGCATTTTTTAAATGTCTCTTATGGTTGAAAGATGAAGCTGAACCGAAGGAAAGTTCAGGCGGAGAAGAGAAATCAGTCGAAGATATTCAGGAAACAACAACCGAGTTGAAGGAAGAAATTCTAGATGCGGGCGAGGCAAGTGGCATCTCCGATAAGCAGAAACCGCGTAAGTTAATAAATGATAACCTGGTCTACGAGGTGCGGTGACAAACCTGCCAGAGCGCCGTTAACGTTTATATGGTGTTGACTTGTGCTCTACACATTTTCCTTCGCAAGAAACGCTTATCACGGCAATCGGTCGTGCTTTTTCTATTGCGTTCAAAACTGTTGCAGTATTGAGATCCAGGCCCGCAACCAGCTGATATTTTCGGTGGGAGGCAACATGATTGCAACTTGTTTTTTTAACTAACACCTAACCATGTGTTTGAAAATTCCTGGGGGTGAGGCAATTGCCCGGTTGCCCCCCTCCTGGTTGCGGACCTTTTGAGATGAGACATACGCTCGTTTGCAAATCATCAACTCGCTCAATGCATCGACTTATTTCAATAAATCGCGTTTACACGTGCGCGGTGCGTGTCCGTTGCAGTGACCGGCGATGACCCGGAACGGATCGAGGAAGTGACGAGCGGCGGAGACTCAACCGAACCGTGTCAATCAGCGCCTGCCGTCGAGAGCGAAGTCGAGGGGACGCGACAGCAAAGCAATCCCGCTCCTGTACCGGGTGAAGCAAAATGCGAGCCTGACGAGAAGGAAGGGGAGACTCGCGGTGGCGGATCGCCAGAGGTCGATACCAAAGAAGGTGGAAAGAAGAGCAAGAAACGTCGATCTCTCAGCTTCTTGAAAAAGAAAAAACAAAAGGATTAGGTTTTCCCTTCGACTGCATTCGATCCTGGTGTCGAGTGTGTTTTTCGCTATGTCTGCCTGTTCCCTACGTGCTGCCAGGTTGAGACTGCTGTCATTGGTTCGTTAATTTGATGGGGGTTCCAAACTTCATACAACACATACGGTTGAGATATTTGTACAACGCGTGGTCCCTTGTCGGAGTGCCTTACTGACCAGTGCGTGCGCAGTTGCAAAATTTTAATTTACACTAAAATCTCGCACTTTCGCTGTTGAACATGGTGACTAATGTTCATTTTTACTTGACAGACCGCCGTTTATGGTTTCTACAGTTTTTTAACAGAAGGTTGATCTTGTTACTGATCATCTAGGTGCAAGTAGTTCACTACGTGCAAAGATGTTTTAAAGCAAGGTTTTACAGCAATTGAGGTTTTTCTGCCAGTACTTTGCAAATTATTTTTAACGTGCAGATTGCGCATTCATATCTTACCGTTGCTTCTAGCTGCGCCTACCCACACTGTCCCTGCACAGAGTTTTTACTGATGGAGGTTTACTTGTGCGAAACTTGGTTTTCATCCTAGCGTCGTTTACGACTTGCAACTTTGAAATCAGTTGATTGCATTAATGTATTGTTTGTTCAGTTGGTTCCTTTGAAACAAGTCCGCAATAGCTGTATGCTGCTTTTTCGCATGTGCTTGTCTACCTGACGCTGTGTGTAAAGATACTTTTGCGGGTCTTTTTGAATGGCTTGAGTTTACTTTGTTAATTTCTGTTCATCAACTTGTGGAATCATGAGCTGTTTGCGGTGTGAAAAAATGTGTTGAATCGCTCGTCACGCTTTGTTCGAGAAATTTCAGCAACCTACCTGCATTCGTCATATGTTAAAAGTTTCTACGCTTTTGCGCCACTGCTTCCCGCACACAGCACTGGTGACGTTAATGCACTGCGTCTTCTGCGCAGGCAATCACTGTCGAATTGCTTCCTAGCGTTTGTTGCGCGTTTGTACTACTGCCTGTCGAGATATGTGGGTAACGTGTGCTGGCCTTCGCTCGCAGCCTGATTCTTCAAGAAAGCCCGACCTCAACCATATCGTTTCGACTTCACATCGCGTTAAAACGCTTAATCTCATGAGTGGTTTGGACGAGTCGCAGGCAAAGGACCGTACTATGCTCGCTTTGTATTGATGCGTCGCTCTGTCTTCATCGCACCCGTATAGTGTTGCAATTTGTGTGTACTAAGCTCTGTCTTTTACGGTAAAACCTTCCTTGGATCCCAACTTTGGGTCCGATTAGCGGATTTCGACTGTTTTCCCGTGCATTGAGTGGCAAACAGAAAGCAGTTCCCCATTGCCGGCTGCAGCTACAAGTTTGCTCTCAAGCAATAACAAAAGCAGCTCAACTAGTATTTCAAACAACAATTTCATTTTGTGCGTTTACTGGAAGCCCACATTCACCCCGCGTCGAATTGTTCGAACGGAATATGCTGAACGCATGGTTGCTTGTTTCAGTGTAGTATAGTTAATTCTGTCGTAGATGCTGGTGCAGTAGAGCTTTTGTGCAAGTGTGTACTGCTCTCGCGTGGGTAGAGCGACAGATCGTCTGATACAATGATCTTGTCAACTGTGCGTTCGTGATACATCCATCGCGTGCCAAGCGTCAGCGTTGATGTAGGCTCTGCGTCTAAAGACCTTACTGGCCAATATTGTCATCCGGCCCTATTATGAAATGGCGCAGTAAGAATAGTACTTGTTTTTGATGCGGACATTTTCAGGTACTGTACCACAAGACAAGATCACTGGTGTTGTATTATAAGTGTCTCCTCTCTCCTCAAGCTAAAGCTTAGCACTACAAAAACGGTGTCGGCAGCCTTCCATCTTAACAACAAGGAAGCTAAGATCTAAAAGTCAACTACAACAACGAAATCCTGCCCTTCTGCCCCGAACCCAAATACCTCGGAGTAACGTTGGACTGGTCGCTCACGTATCGCCGACACTCGAGTCACTTCGCAAGAAGCTGACATCACATGTTTCGCTCCTGAGGTGGCTTGCTAGCTCCAGTTGGGGTGTTGGAGCAACAACGTTGAGAATAGCCACCTTAACCATGGTGCATTCAACTCCAGAGTACTGCGCTCCTGTCTGGTGCCGCAGTGCTCACATCCGCATCATTGAACCCGCCATCAACGACACCTTGTGAATTGTGACTGGACGCCTGCGTCCTACACCAGCGGACAACCTTCCCATCCTCGCCGGCATCCAACCTGCTGAGCTTCGTCGCAATGGAGCCACACTGT
>JGI24022J15233_10008100_pt1 | contig 11690 bp, 6 predicted proteins | sample Ectturendosymbi2_FD_15233 | JGI IMG/M metagenome (IMG submission 15233)
CGAGAGGACTACTCGCGGTCTGCGCCTCGTCTCACCTCTCTGGCATGGGTGACTCTTCCAGGGGCGGAATTCCCGCCAGAATAGTTCGTTGGGCCACAGAGATCCACACTGGTCGCGCCAAGGAGGCAGAAAAAGAGAGGACCGCCCATGTCAGTCTCCCGAGATTTCTGATGTTGTCGTTTACGTTCCCGATTATATCATTGGCATACCTGGTTGGCCCTTTTATTCACATGTATCATCCCCGCGTGCATTATAGTATAACATTGTGTTTCTGTTTCTAGTACAAAACTGGTTTAAGTTAAGTAAGTTGACAAAAATTATTCTGATGATCTTTTTTTATTTTTGTCGCTGCTTGTCTTGGTAATTTTAATTTAAAATAATTTTGGCGCTTTTTTTGTGGAACATATCTGAAAGCAAAATTTCAAGTACTAACCATCTTAATCAGGCATCGCTTATGGAAAGGACATTTTGAAACTGACCGAACATCAAATCGAGCAAACGTACAAAGTGAACATTTTGGCCCATTTCTGGACGCTCCGTGAATTTTTGCCTTCTATGATGAAACGAAATCGCGGTCATATTGTGACAACAGCTAGCGTTCTCGGTAAGCATTTTGATGACCAAGTTACATATTTTCATTGATGGAATTGACAAAACGTTTGCTAAACTTCGTTAAGCAATATTCGGAGTTGCTGTTGATTCTTACTGCAAACAGTATAGCTACAAATATCCAAATCACTATTTTATTCAACGATTCAGCTTAGTCATAAGTCATCATCAAGAGCATTAATAACATAAAACAGCGACGCCGAAAAGCAAATATGGTGTTTCAAGACATTCATTTGCTCAACGTTTTTGTAAGTGCTGTTGACCAGGATCGTTTCTTCACCATTGCTAGCACGATCGGTCAGCGATTGAGGACATATTGACTTTAATGTACACAGCAAATGAAGCTTCTAAGAACGCGAATGACCGTTAAAGTTGTCCACAACTTTGCTTCTACAGTGTGAAGTTAACCTGTGACAATTCGGAATTGAAAGACATGTAGGTTGAAACATGGCCTACTAGCGTATGTTAGATTTATCAGAAAATGAAATGATTACAATTCAAGCACAAGGTTTGCTGCATGTTTTCGAGGAATCAGCCAACTGGGCGCTATTTTCATCTGTTTGCGATGATATTTCAAACTTGCACTGTATTCAAGTAATTATTCTCCACAAAGGCGACGAAATCGAATCAAACAGCAAATTTTATAAAAGGAAATCGATTTCACGCAACTCTACGCATCCTCAGTCCTGAGATCTTATTCAAATAGTTGATTACATTTATTTCAAAATAGTTATGCAGTTTTGAACGTAGAAGGGCATACATCGCTCGCGTCTGCTCTAAACCAATCAATTCAGTTGTTTACGCTCTCTCCACTTTTTTCTGAGGGATCACAAAAATTAACCCCATTGCGCTGCCGTTGATTTGTTGCATCAAACAAAGCTTTTTTACCTAAAGGCAACAAAGCGAATGTCACCACTATCACGAGAAACGCCAAAACTTTCACCGGCCGCAAGCGAGGACACATTCGCAACTTTGCAAGTAACGAGCGCAGCGTCTGAAACAAAATTCCAGATATTCTTATCATGCAGGTTTGTCTCCTTTTCCTGGAATGCCAGACTATGTCTCCAGCAAACATGCCGCAGTTGGCTTGCACCAGTCTCTCTACCTGGATCTGCAAAAAGACGGATATACTGGCGTCAAAACCACTCTGGTGTGCCCATATCTTATACACACTGGTTTATTCAAGTAAGTGACGCGTTGCTAGAAAAAAACAAATCAGTCGTTACTGTTTATATAGCGTCACGTAAGAATTATGGAAGAACGTGCTCGACCAGTCTGTCAACAAACTAGTCTCCTGCAGTACCTGTTCATTAAAAGCAAACGCTCCTGCAGCATGCTTTAACTAGCCCGGAGCACGAAGAGCTTAAAATCCCAGTAGTGTCAAGATGAGTCATGTTTTCAACTCGGGTTTCTTGTGACAATGTTTCAAAACGATATTGTTTTCCCTTCCACCATTGCGCTGTCCGCGTGTCGATGATCACTGAAGACCCCAAATTATAGTAACTTACATCTGTAATACGAGCGCGTTCTTTGCAGCGGCGTGTCCATGAACTACGATTGGCTACTTCCTGGACTGCAGCCCACCTATTGCGTGGAGGCGATCATGCATGCCGTGCTCACAGACCGACCCTTCGTCGCCATTCCTCGCACAATGTACCTCGTGTACAACAGCGCCACCTGGATGCCGGTGCGACTGCAAGCAGCGATTAACAAGTTTATGGGGTTCAATGAAGCAATAAATAAACTTGTGCCAAAGCGAAAGTATCAAGTTGAAGCCCTAAAGACTTAATCGATGAAACAGAGTTGTTACTGCAGAGCAGACTACAAGCGTAACTGTGGTCTACGTATCGATCTGAGCTATTGTTTGTGGGACCACCAATTAAAAGCTCTACGTTTGCTGTAAGTTTTCGAGGAATCAGCTGAATGGGCTCTGCTTTCTTCTTTTTGCAATGATTCAAACTTGTACATATTTGTATTCAAGTAACTAGCCTCCAGCACAATCACGACGGGTTTGAATCCCGATGCCCATGCTGTTCAAAGTGAACTTCAGGCTCTATAGTTTTGCTCAACCTTCGAAGTTCTTTCCTTGGTCTCAGAGCGGAGTAGACCTTTTGTGCTCTTTGTTAGGGTCTATGAAAATTAGACAACACGTTAAAATTCAATAAAGTGGCACTTCAAACTTTCAAAGAGTAATTTTTGTTGTGTATACTCTACCTCTTCTGAAAAGATTCGTTCAGGTACCAATTGCAACCATGCAAAGTTTTCAATGCGCCGAAACCGAAAATGGTATGGTCAACACACGAATATGGTGATGTGGCTATTATTCGAATATGGCGATTAGACGTTCCATTTAGTAATTCAAAGAAATAAAGTAAGCCTTTGTTCCGACGTTGATACGAAAATGCGACGTCGGCTGTTTTGCAAGTGATCAATGACAAGAAAGAGCGCTGCATGTTATGCTTGAAAAAAGCTTTCTGTTTTTAGCTAAATGCTCGCAGAAAACAGGGGTGTCGACGTTTCGCAGCGCACTACTACAACCATTCTCGAAGCAGTCCTCCCCCTCGACCAAACAAATAAAAAACGTTTTCGGACCCGCGAAACAACAGTAAAGCGAGCTCGCTCGTACGATTCACATGTATCGACGGGGGTTTTATGTGAAAAGAACCACTTCGCACTAAATGCTACGCAGAACATTAAAGTACTCTGTTCGAAAGGTTTGCAAGACGATAGACCGGGATCTCCTCGTTGAACTCGACGGGACGTCATCTTTGTTTCAAAAGGAGGATTTGTGCGTTCAGTGATAAGCAACAGACCATCAGGTCGAAGTTCATCTCGGCTGGTTAATCTTGTAAACTCAAATTTCATTTCAAATGGGACCTTGAAACCATATTGCTATATATATTAATTGGAGCGGTCCAGCTCGCCCACAAGTTCCCCGCACCGTTCGAGAAGTATGCGCCGACCAGTTCTCACCGAAATTCCGCACTATATGCGTGACGTAAAAATCGTGAAACCACTAAAATTTTATAGTTCTCCAACAAGTCTGACTTGTTCGTGCTTTAGGAGTTCTTGTTTTCATTTTGTGCTTGCTTTATGATTCAGCGTGGCGAGTTTAACTGTGACCAGAAAAGGTTCTTGCACTTTTGTAAACACAATGTAAACTGCAAGTCTTATTTGGATCAAGGCTTCATCATGCCTGTTGCTTGGGTCGGGCTTGAACCTGCTTAGCATTGCGAAATTAGTAAACAAAAATAATCAAGCAGCTACCTCAAGTTTTTTTTCTAGTTTCGGTGATGAGAACGAAATCAAAGCTAACGAATTTAAATGCACTCATTTCATTGAAAAAATGTTTACGCAAAGTACGTAGATTCTAAACGTCTCCAACCACTGTGAGTCAGACGTTCACAAACGTGAAGTGTTCCCCATATTGTAGAAACATCGATGAATAAATCATATTCAAAGAAACACTCAGGGAAAAGAAACCACCTTATCGAAAGAGGAGGGGGGGCAGATTGGTAACTCCAAAATTGTTCAGAGCGCTGAGGCGCTAAGTGATGTGTCAAGACCCGAAATATAATTCAGCATGTTTGAAACTCCATGCTGCCCATGAAGCGTCACTGAACAAAACACACACAACATTCCTTACGATGATCATTTGACAGCAGGAATGGAGTCATGAGGAAAGAAGTGATCCACAACAAAGGACTTGGGCTCTTATTTATGAGCGCGTCCAGTAGACATTTTTATTTGCTTTGCTTAAAAAGTATTGGTCCGTAGTGAAAATAATCAAGCAAGATGTAACTGGAATGGAATTATTTTGGCTAAATATTTGAAATGCGCTTAAGTGAGACTGTATCAGAAACCTTTGCACAAGTCTTTTCCTTTCAAAATACAGTAAAGCTAGCCCTGTTTCGGTAAAAATGGAACAAGGTTTGTGTGTGAATTCCCCCGACAACATCATTTCTGCAACTCTTGCTGAAGTTAAAACTTAACGAACAAAAACAATGGAAGTCTTGGGAAGTTTATGAAAAAAAATCAGCGACAAAATGGATGAAAGTGGAGGAATTCTTTAAGGATTCTTAACGCTATTTTTCGTGCAAGCTGCGTCATGACTGTTATTGTAAACACTTTGATCGCGAATTTTGTTATGAAGAAAAGTAATCTTGTTAAAAGTGTCAGTTTTTGTTACAAGCATAGTTTTGGGGAGTATAAAGCACCTGTAAGCGAACGCTGAGGATGCCACGGAAGATGACAGTAAATGGTTTAGCAGTACCGGTGTACTTCCTCACTTGGAATCGAAAAAGAGTACAAGACTAAAGCTAGCTTTTGATGAAGCCTACTTTCTTTGGCAAACAGTGCACGGGGTCGCCGCAAGTTCTTACTGTGAACAGCGAAGCCACAAATATCGAAAAACATATTATTTGATTCGACGTTTCGACTTCGGATGAACCATCCCCGTTGAGACCCGGTTGCCGTGGCTGCATTGAAAGAGACTCGTCGCGAAGAAGGTTCTTTTGGCCGGTGATGCTTCCCAATATTTCTGCTTGCTTGAAGTAAAATCGTTGCGCAGAATTGGCCAACAAATATTTACATATTTCTGAGTCTGGATCGACTTTGTGTTTATTGAGTCTTTCCGATGTAAGTAGATCAGAGGTGCAAATTTATTTGTAACCTATAGACTACGTTTGAACGGCGAAGAGCATTCTGTTCGTCTTTTCAAGATTTTTTTGAAAAGATTTTTTGATCATTTAGCTTTCATGTGTGAACCGAAACAGAATTGGAACATCGAGTAAGGATATGCAAATCTTTGCATTTCCTGACGAACTTCATAAGAAGCCTTACCTATATGTAGGGAAAACGCATGTTGATAATGTCCGTCATGAAGTTTATTATGTTTTTCTTTATTATTGAATATGTTTTGTGACCAACTCGAAACATGGATTAAATAATATGTTTTCGATATTTGTGGCTATGCTCACACTAAGAACCCAATTTCTGTTTCAGCTTCTGCTGTTTTAATTCTGCTCTACGCAGACAGACATTCCGCAGAATGGACTCATTTCGCTTCTGCTCATTGCCGTCGAACTGCTATCCTAGACCAGTTATGTCCAATCCGCGACCTGCGAGCTGCATGTGACCCAGCCGAAGGTTTTGTGGGGCCCAGTCAGGTGCGGTTTACCATTAGGTTATAAAGGCTTAAGCCTAGGGCTCCCGATTTCGGGGGGGCAAAATTTTGGGAGTGAGGACAATTTCCAGCGTTTCTGTAAGCAATTATATTTTTGTAGTTTTGCTTTGGTTCAACGCACGTCTTTTTGATATGCCGCTAACAAAAAATCTCTATATATTAGAAGAATGGGTGCGGAGGATTGAAGTGAATAACGGTGAGTATTCTCTTTTTTATGGCGTTGAGAATTGGTTATTGTTTCGTATAACGTGTGGAACAAAACGCCTGAATCCATTATTCGGATTACACGAGGCCAGTGAGGTACTCAATAAATATGTAATGGGAGTGTGGTCAGATAACTTCACTGCTGCGTTTTTCGTTAGTTTCATTGTGACTGTTTCTGCTCCAGCTATCGAGGGAATTCAGAATAAAGTAATATGTTTATATTTTGGGACAACTTCTTCGGTGAATGTGACGAGCATGTGTAGTGCTAATTTGTATGACATCAGTCGTCGTAAACCTTCCAGAAGGTTCCTCAATTTAAAATAGCCTGAAAATGAAAATTCGCCTCTGGCCCCAGTTAAGGTTTCGTCGCTGTGTGTTGTAAAATAATGGCAACCTGTCCTTATTTTGATAATCTTAGATTGGAGATTTGTGATGTAGTGGTCCTCAGTACCACTTAATCACATCTGTACTGCGTCCAGGAAGATTTTCACGTGTCCAGTGATGGAGTCTCGAGACGTGGTCGCGGTCTCAAGTCGAGACGAGTCTCGAGACCCATGTTTTCAAGAGTCGATCTCGGTCTCGAAGGCTATGGGTCTCGGTCACAAGCCTATTACCTTGAGTAGTACAGCCGTTAAGCAAACCTATTGTGCAAATTGTGATAAAAGCATGAAAATTTCTACAGTCGTTCTATATATCATAAAGTTTATTTTCAAGTGTGGAGCCATCTTTTATTTGACCCGTGGTGACCTTGAGAGGTCAATGACCTTGGACGACGAAAACATGCCATTTAGCGCTAATTGTAATAATGCCATCTTCAGCAATTTAGCATAAACCATGGCAAACAGCATATCAAATGAAAGATCTGAATGGGTATCGTACATGTAAACAACAAACAACACCCTTCTGTGTTATACTAAGCTATTAGTGTAACAAAACGGACACATTTTTTATACGAAAACGACAGTCGCACGAAGTGTAGACAAAGAACAATTTTAAAATAAAATTACTTCAAACAATTTGCAAGGTGAAAATTACTTCCACACAGAAACAAATTCCCAGACAAATAGAAAAAATCAACTTGATTTCAGCAATAAATTTTTTGTATAGCATGTACAAAATATAGGGGCCCCTTTTTTGATATAACGAAAATGGCTAGGACCCCTTTGATCACAAATTGTACACATGAAATATCACAAAATGTGCAATGTTTTGGGCCCACTTTCTGCGATTTGGTCTCAGGCCCCTAAATTCTAATATTCAACCCTGGTTGAGAGTCGAACATGTTGGAATTTCTGTGATTTTTAATGGCAGATATCATACCTAGGAAGCGGAGTCGCATTGTTACGCTATCGGAACACTGAAACTATGCCCAAACAGCCAGTGCAAATTGCAAAAGTTATGCAAAGATGACGAGGTTTGATTTACAGAAAATTTGGTGCATGCTGGAGTTCACGTAAGCTCAAGTACAGTGCGCACGCCACCTACTGGAGGTTGGCAGAAATACTAAGAAACCGCTTAATAGGAGCTTCTTACTCAAAAAGTGAAAACAAAAAATTAGAATTGACCAAAAGCTTAAATGCTGGACTGTAGAAGACTGGAAAAAAGTGCTGTTATCAGATGAAAATCATTTTTGTTTAAGGGAAACATAGCAGTGTTGTCACGATCAGGAAGGCGAGCAGTTATGTCCTGCCTATTCAATGAGGTAGTAAAGCACCCGCAAAATAGGATGTTCTGGATAAGTTTTAGCTTTTCTAAAATAGGTTCCCCTATGCCAACTGAGGGTATGACGAATTTGTATGAATACATTGATGTAATTGAAATAAAAGTCTTTCCAGATATGTGAATAACATTTCCTGATGGTGGAGGAAAATTCCAACAGGATTACTTCCCGTGTCTTTCATCTAAACAAGTGAAGACGGTTTTCAGGAAACAAAAATTAAATGTGTTCGATTGGCCAGGAATCCCGCTAGATCTTAACCCCACTGAGAATTCGTGATCAGTAACAAAATGTCGGTCACAAAAATTGCATTGCACCACCATGACCAAGCTAATAGATGCCAGAGATGATTTGATAGTGTTTTTTTACTACCCAATCCTATCCTGTTGTTGAAAATGACAGTAGAATCCGATTCTTGTTGTGGTTCAAATCGTACTGTCCGTACCGGAATCTATCCAAAAGCGTGTCTTTAATAATGCGTAGGTAGACTCGGAATGGAACAAAAAACCGAAAACATGCTTCCAAAAGTAGTAAATAAATGACTGAGCAATGTGCAACTTTCTCCAAGAGTTCAAAAGTGACCAAAAATTTGTTTCACAGGGTGAATCCTCAAAATATCGAATAAAGCGTTTCAGATCACATATCCTTATCCGCATCTGGTTCCAGATTAAAACCACTTTTTGGACATCCGTATCGGTTGAAAACTTACTGTCCTGCCGGTTATCCCACGACAAACCGGAAAGTGATCATCTTTGACAGAAGCCATTATTCCAATGTGGTATCGGGACAGTAAATCAAAGAATACTGTCAAAAACTGGTAAAAGCCATGCCAAAGCGAGTAACTAAATTCTTGTCCTTCATTACTGCATTAGGTTTATAGAATTATTAATATTTCATTGCTAGTGACAATTGCTATAGCCTACTAGTAATGTTAACTCCAATGTATAGTTGTGAAATTTGCAAAGCAACTGTGTTACGTGGATTCTCTGAGATCAGCCTGCGACAATTCAAATTTAACTAATAACATTGGTAAATGGTTATAATGAAAAAATTTTAAATAAGGCATATAATTTTCTTGTCATACTGTAGTATTAAAAAGGTAATGGAGCTCTTAATCAGTCATGATTAGAGCAACCAATTTCTTGACCTAAAAACTTCAAATTTTGACTTTATAATTTTAAATTTTGACTTTATTTTGACCTAATAAATTTTTGCGTTTGCACTTAAAATGCGGAATTAAAAGCATTTATTAGAAATCAAACCAATAGGTTAAAAACATTTATTCTGTTGCAATGAGAATCAAAAGTGTGAAAAACCCATTGAAACTGGAGTTTGACAAACTGTAGAGGAAAATAAATTCAAAAGCTCCAGGGAAATATCCAGTGTCAATATATAACCTGAAGTCACTGAGAATGTTCTGCATCGTTATACTTCAATATCAAGTATTACTTCACATTACTGCCTTTAAAATTTGTTTATGCATAATGGATTTTGGATTTACCAAACCAAGTACTGTAGTACTTCGTTGCTTGCCTTAGCCTGTCACACCTAGCCTGCTTAATATTTGATCGTCCAATTGTGGCCAAGACGATTATTGCGTCAGAAGTCAAAAAAGAACATTAATAAGTCCGACCTGCAACTAAACTTGCAAAAGCATATCAATATCGGTTGTTGTAGATTTAATAAAATATGGGTAAAGAGAAAAAGCTATGCTGCAAGACAATTTAAACCTAACGATAAATTTTGGCTTTTTTGACCTAATAGCTTTTGAGCCGCTCATGGTATCAGTGTGAAATTTGGTTCGTGGACGTTTCATAAAGAAGAATTTTGACGGTAGAAGAATTTTGACTTTATTGACTTTAGGTTGCCCTAGTTTTGATTTATAAAGAGGGTCCAATACAGGTCTCGCACCTGCACATTTTTCCTCTCAAGGGCCCTGTAGTGGCTAGAATTACTTGACGTCAATGTCCAGAGAATATATAGTAAGAAAATATCCGTTCATTATTATACGAAATGCTAAGGCTCGGGCTCAGCCCGAAGAGCCCGGGTGCCACATTCGCCACTGAATTAAAGCATGGCACACACGGGCGTCGGAAGGATTTATTCCAGGGGGGGCACTAGGGAATTTTTCAAAAATTTTTCTAAGGGGAACCAAGGCCCTCCTGTCCTCTCCTTCCGACGCCCATGATGGCACATAGAATACCAATTCATTAGAAGCACACTGAAACGAAACAAAACTACATAATAACAATTTTGTTTCGGCTTATTTGTGATGGTGTTACGATATTTAGCGACATTTAGCGCTAAATGGTATGTTTTCATCGTCCAAGGTCATTGACCTCTCAAGGTCGTCACGGGTCAAATCCAAGATGGCTCCACGTCTGAAAATAAACTGTATGGTATGTAGATTAACTGTAGAAAATTTCATGCTTTTATCACAATTTGCACAATTCCCCAATTTTACTGAGCTTAACAGCTATGCTACAGGCTTTGAATACTGCAATGATATGGCTTAGGAAAATATCTGTAATTCAACGTGTCTTTTGTCTGCTGTATCTGCAGGTAAGAAACAACAAAAGCAGGCAGGAAAAAAGTCAAAAATTCGAAAAAATTTGAACTTAGAGCTGTGATCACATTTTTTAAAAATGTTTAGAAAAATTTCGGCATCTTCCACAAATTTTTAATTCTCGAATCTCGGTCTCGAATTTCAAGTCTCGAGTCTTGGCTTTTTTTATGAAGTCTCGGTCTCAAAGTTTAGGTCTCGACTACATCTCTGCCAATGACACCTCAGTTCATAACTGATTTCTAGTTTTCTGATTTCTACCCCTGTTGTTCCACTGGCACCAAACCTGCCTATGGCACCACAGTTAGGGAGTGATCAGAAGTGTTAAATAATGGTTATCATAGCAGTTAGGATTCGAACACCTTAAGCAGCTTAAGCTAAATTTTAGTTCGATGAGAGTAAAGTAAGTCAGTCAATGTGCGGCTTTCATTAACAAGTCATTCAATGTCTTCAAAGTTTTGGCCCTCTAGGCATTTCGGTTGGACATAGCTATTCCAGACAGTCCAACCTGTTGATATAGTTATCTGAAGTCCTTTGTAACTTTGAGCTGAAACATCACTGCATAAAACTCCTTTTTCCTAAAACACTATCTTTTTGTTTGATCTTTGACTTTCCGGAACCACTGATTCTTAGCGTCACTGCAATATCAACTGCACAAGTAGACACGTGCTGGGCCATGACGTAGAATAAACGACGAGGGGCACCCTTGTGTCAGTGGTCATCTTGCAAATTGACGATTTCCGTCCGGTGAGAAATGTTTTGATAAAAACTTGGCACAAATGCAAACAAACTTTCCTGCAAAGAGATTCACGCCTTTGTATAAAAAAATCACACGCCTTTGTATTAAAAATAAAATAATTGTGAACAGCAATAAAATGGTTGTCCGTTGTTTAGAAGCCGATCTATGTCCACACAAGGTCGGTGCTTCGCCGTTTTCAAGGCATCGTCGCCGCCATACATGAATTTTCAAGTTTTATTGGACACATTTTGCTCTACTGTCTGTCCTGACTTTTTATCTTTTTACCATTGCTCTTAACAAACATTTGTTTGCCTGAAACGTTTACAAGAACCGCCCGTATTCAGGGCGTCGGAAGGAAGTCAACCATCACGTTCTTCTTTTGAGCTGGTTGTTCAAACCACTGCTTGGCCCCACTAGATCTCGGGGCAGGTGTTGAGCAGCCATTCGGTTGTCTCATCGTCCAAAACCGTCAAGCCAAGCAGTCCATGGGGAGGTCGATGGTTTGGACATTGGAGGATAACATGGTCGACGGTTTGTTCTTCTGCGCCACACTCACAGGCCGCAGAGGAGGTTATCCCCCATTTGCACAAGCAGGAGCGGAAACGTCTGACACCGGTGCGGAGGCGGTTAAGCCGGACCCAGGTTCTTTCTTCTGGGGAGGGTCATTCCGGGG
>JGI24022J15233_10008102_pt1 | contig 11688 bp, 6 predicted proteins | sample Ectturendosymbi2_FD_15233 | JGI IMG/M metagenome (IMG submission 15233)
TGTGAAGTGAAAAGCATAATGTAAGTGAATACTATATGCCTTGCTGAAAAGAATAGTTAGCTTCAGTCAAAGCATCAATCAGTCTCCAAACATTAGCCCTAATTATCAACATCTGTTTGCTAAAGCAGTTAAAAGCACAACTGCTAAGTTCGCACAAACAGCTCAGATTCAAGTTGGGAACATATCCGGGAGATTGCTGTGCTTTCAAACTGTTACTATTGTAGTAGACAGCAGCTGGGTTTGAAAAGTCAGCTTCCGATAAAATCTTGAGTTGAACGATGACTTGGCCTTCTATGAGGAATGCCATGGATGCTAGTTATGCTTTATCTCGTTCTCCCGCGCGACCGATATCGCACGTTCATTCAGACTTATAGTGCAACTTCACCGCTTAAATCCACATTGGGAAATGGACAAATCTTTTTCTCCAAGTTACTCTCCAAGTCAAATAACCTATGTGGAAGCGGAAGCGGTAGGATTTTCGCGCTTCCGCTTACACTGAAAAAGGACCGCTTCCGCTTCCAGCTTCCGCTTCCACAATCCCTGGTTACAGTAGGCTACTTGTTATTATGACGCAATTATATGCCTGAAGCATGTTGGTTGCTTCACAATAAAAACTCGAAATGATTGAAGCAGCTTGTACTTGGCCCTGGTGTTGCCCATTCCAAAGCGTCGTCAAGAAGACAACGTATTTTTTGATGAACAAAGAGGAAAAGTTAAAATATTATCTCCAAAAACTTTTCATACAATTTTTTTTATAAGGAATTTGTAACCTGCTAAACGGTTTTCAAAATCCTGCTAGAAAACCTGCTAGCTGCTAGATTGAAGGATTTCCAACTAACAGTGAGAAAACCTGCTATATCTAGCAGCAAAACAGCTAAAATGGCAACACTGGTTGGAGGTTGTTTCCAAAACGATGAAAGCAGAGCCCAGTCGGCTGATTCCTCGAAAGGCTACAGAAAACCTAGACGTTTTATTTGTTGCTACTGAATGTTAGTCAAGGGTTTGCATATTGAGGCTTGTTTTTTTTGAAAGCTTTGCAATTAAGTGAGATTTGAAAGTACCGATTTGCAATGTAATTCATTAAACAAAAATGGTTAGGAAGTAGGTTAGGCTTGGCTCACAGAAAACTACTAGTGATTCCAGCTTATCTGCGCTTACTGTAGCCCATAGGCGCCGGTGTCAAGCGAAATTTCTGACTTCACGCCATGTGCGCATGCACGGAGTAATGTTCCTCATACCAAATACGCTGAAAAAACTGATGATTAGAGCTTAGGGTTTAGGTAAGCGTGTCGGGTGAGGTTTTGGTTAGGGTTGGAAACAGAAAAATAATTGAGGTCATAAGACTCAATCCAATATTTGGGTCTAGTGAAGAAAACCACCTACCAAACTTCCGGAAAAGTGACGTCATTGATGACGTCACGATGAAGTCATGGGTAGGTGATGACGTCACATGCCAGACCCAATATTTTTCAGTGGTTATAGTTATTCCCGTAGTATAGCTTATTGTGGGTATCCGACATGTTTTAATTTACACAACACACATCAAAAAATCATTGCCAAACTTTATTTCTTTACTCTGAGAAGCAAAACAATTGACAAACAATAATAGGTCAGAAAAATTTCAGAGAGGTCACAAATTTCACTTGACGCCGGGAATGCGGCGCACGCCCGCACTCCTGCTAATTTATCGTTTTTTGATTGAGCAGTTATTTGTTAACAAGTACCGGACAAGACATTCTGGAACTTAATGAAATGTTTCCGGTTAGATATGGAATAAAGCACCTGAAAATTGCAACGCAGCTTGAATCAGTTCTAAGTTGTATTACAGGGAGGAGCACCACCTCCGTTGTATATAACTTACAAAGACGATGTAAACAGCGAACAGTTGCACAGCAAAATCCGACAACTTTTGGCAAGCAATGATTTAAACAGTCCCACTCCAAACGATATTTTGAAACTGTTTGTGGAATACCGAAAGTTAGCTGATTTACTCGTGAGTTTAACGTGTTTGCTGTGCATGTATTTCGCATTGCCCTGTACTTTATACCTGTGAACTAGAGGCTAGAGCGTACCTTTAGTGCATATTGTCGCATTAAAAATTATCTCCGATCGACCACGGCTGAACGTAGGTTGATGTCTTTTTGTTCACTAAATATTCATTTCACTGTGACAGACGAACTTAATGTTGAACTATAGGTGGGTGTTTAGATTGGCAGGGCTGCAGTTCGCATAAATACTGTACTTTTAGGAAATTGCGTTTTTTGAACTTTTCACGATTCCAGTTTAGTTTGTTGTGAACGTGTTCGAAAAGTTTTGAAAAAATTATGAATGGTCGAATAATTGTGAGTCGCCTGGAAATTGACATTATTGTGAGAAACGTTTTGGGAGATTTCAACAGATATTATTTTCCCCAGAATCGTAAGTCGGGCCGGGCTTAGATTTATGTTTGTCAAAACGTTTCGGGCCGATTTCGTGCCTGCATACAAAACTTTTTATAACATTCAGAGTAACGATTTTTCTCTTTCGTGAAGTAGATTTGTTGTGCTCAATGCGGTGACTTCTGTGAGCGAAGTGATTGTGATTTTTCTTCAGCTAATTCTACTTGCAAACACAGTTGCATTCTTTTGTTCCCTGCTCGGATTAGTCTCACACTTTTTGGGAAGGCGACAACCATGAGGAAATTAGCACGCGATGTGGGTGCGTCGAAAAGATCAATCACTCACGCGATGTTTGTCTTGTTTTAAAAAACAGTGGCCCACAAACCGACTTTTCATGCCTATAGCACTACCCTAGATAGTTTCTTTTATGCCTGTAGCGGCGCCATCGTGGATAGTTTCGTGATAGTTTATTTTTTCTTGAGAAACATTACATTCCGCAGTATTATTGTTGAACGACAGGCTAAGGGGTTTGCTATTTTGGGTGTAATACACCGTCTACCTGCAGCTATACCCGTACACTACGTTTTTTGTTATTCCGCAGTTGCGCATATGTCTCGGTAAATTTGGCTTTCGGGCCTAAATCGGGCTTCAAAAATAAATGTCGGACTCGGACCGGGTTCGGGCTTGTGATTTCGGGCTCGGGTTCAAACTAGGCGCCTATGCTGTAGTCTCACAGCTTGGCTTTCAGTTGAGATTAATCAAATTAGGTTTTGTTTGGGACTGCATCTAAGTTTTTGCGGCTGTTTTCAGCTGCATGGAACTTTGTCATTTAATGCTGGACATGACATATTACGCAAGGTGAGTACACTGCTAAATATCTAATCATGATAACAGTATGTAATGCATTTAGAACTCTGCTAACTCAGTCTTAAAATATCCATTCTCACTAAAACAAACATTTGCTTATAGGGAAAACACTGTAACTGTTGCCGTAACATTGGACATTTTTGGTCTACGTCCATTTGCGTTGCATCGCCAACAAACTGAAAAGGATAAGCAANATGTCGACTTCGCCCCCCCCCTTGGAAAAAATTCTGCGGACGCCCATGTCTGACAATTACGTCCGTTGCTTAAGTTAGTGAATACGTTTGCGTGTTTATGAAGGAACGAGTGCCAACGACGTGAACTTTCAAGCATATTTGCTGGAGGGTTTGGTACGTTGGAATGAAGACAGGGCACATCTCAATCATGAAACTAACCCTCGTTCGTATAGCCATCAGCTACGTCAGGCTCTGAAGAATGTATCGCAATTGGCGTTGGGAAAGGACCTTTGCTCCGGTTACAAGGAAATTAACGAGTACACAGGTGAGCGATTTTGTTTACCATGATATGTTTCAGAATTTCAACATACATTTTTCGTGTGCAATGCGTGTATTTACACCCAAAAATATCCAAAGCGTTTAGATCCTGTCAGACTTGTAACTTCTGCCTTTCATATGATTTACCACATGGAGTTAAACCACGATGTTACTTTATTATACCCGGGGAACTTATTGGGATGCAATATTTATACAGTCAAATAGAGACAGGTGAACCTCTGGTCCTGGAGTTTACTGACAACGATGACTTCCCTGATCCTGTTGTCGATGTGGGAGCCGACGAGGGTTTTGTGGCGTCTGAGGATCGAATTGTCCCACTTGTTTCTGGTCCTGACTCTTTTTCCCTTAATGATCCATTAGACGGTGCGCGGAATTGTAGCCCAGATCAGCGTACCCTCGGCCCGCATGACACACCCCAAGCTGAATCGCTGCCACTGTCAAGCAGTGACGACGAAACAAACGCGAGAACAGATTTCAGTCAATACTTGTTAAAGAGGTTTCAAAAACTGGTTGTAGTCGTTTGGTTATTTTGTATTTATTTTTATTGTTCGCTTCGAAAATGAACTCTAAGTTTCATGTGCGCAATACGTTTATTGTATTGTAGATTTCAGTTGGTCCAAACACCATACCCGGATATTACCGTGTGCAGACGCTAGCGACGTACTTGGTCTCTTTGTGTGAGAGTGACGGCAGTTTAACTAATAAACAAGCTGGTGAAGTCGTTCGCTTGTGGGAAAATTGAAATGACCATGACAGTAGAGATGGCACGGGCCAGCACTTTTGCTGCCCTACCCGCCTGGAGCTAACCAGAAACTGCCTGGTTCGGCCCGTCTATGCTAAACCACAACTTATTTTCTGGTCAGGACCGGCCCGTAATATACCGCAACCTCAAAAGCAAAGTAACAACACTTAAGTTTTCAGTTCATTGTCCTTTGGACAATAAAACCATATAGTCTTAATGGCTATAGGTCCGCCGGAGCACTTTTGAAAACTTATTCGTCCGCGGCCTGTTACGCGACACTGAAAATCAGCACACGACAAGTGTGTGCTAGGCTGCACTACACTTGCTAGTAACATACTGGAACTTAAACCCTAACCTAAACCTAACACGTAATCCTAAACTAGGGGTTCCCAAACTGGGTACATGTACCCCTAGTCTAGTCGGTGTGCAGTTGCCTATCTGAAGGGGTACATCTGAGGTTAGCAATAGAAGGGAAAAAATATGTTTACATATTATTAATTTCAAAATATTTATACATACATCAGTGAATATTATTTTCAAAATCATTATATGCCCATTGGTAAATGCATTCTAGTTTTCCACAGCCTTTTTGTCATAAGAAATTTTAGGGGTACATGCTCATCTATCGAAATGCTGAAGGGGTACCAGGCCAGAGAGAGTTTGATAACACCTGTCCTAAACCTAAACCCAGTCCCGTCGCCACGGGGAACTTTGGTGGGCTTAGTCCCCCAAACAAAGATCCAAGCCCCCCAAATTGAAACATGACACACTATAAATCAGTGGAGTCTTTGTCAATTTGTAGATTATCAAGCCACCCCGCACAAACGCAAAGGCCCCGTATTGAACTCTCTGGCGACGGTTCTGCCTAAACCTCGGCGACAGCGACAGACTGTAAATGAAAGTGCTTGTTGCTTTGATTGATTCATAACATGGTTCACTGGTTTGCGTGGAAACAAGTCAAACATAACATCAGCAGAACGGTACAATGAAGAGAAGAGCAGCAAAACATTTCCTTGTTAGATTTTGAAACTTTGCAAAAACAAAAATTTTCGCCTGATTGGCGAGCAGACCGCAGCAGCCGGAATGACGTCACCGTTAAAAAATTGTTAGCGGACTGTTTCAAAACCATTAGCGGACTGTTTCAAAACCATTAGCGGACTGCCCGAAGATTGGACTGTTAGCGGCCCGTGCCATCTCTATACGACAGGCACAGCATTTACCCTTTCTCAAACCAGGCAGGAGTTGTGATAGTGCTTGGTTTCTAACTTACACACCTCGTATTTTGTTCAGAGATAATACGCCGTTTGAACCGCAACACAAGCTAAGGCTCTTGAAAGGGCGGTTTATGCAGCACTAGTCAGCAACGCCAATCATGGACAGGCTGCAAGAGCATCTTTTTTCATCGGAAACGATTAGTGCATTCAACACAACGTAGTGTTGTTACCTAGCATTTCTTAACGTATTGAAATCTACGTCTTACGCTCTAACGCTAATGCCGATCACGATGATTTGTTTAACAACCATCGCTTGTGTATTATTACTTTTACGTGTTTACAGGAGTTTTGTCAGACGAGATGGGACAGCGCAGCGGCCAGACTGCAACCGGTGCGTAGAAGCGATGTCTGAAGCTTTGCGATTTGCACCCTTCCACCACCAGGACTCAGCGCGGCAATGCCTCATGCTGGAACAAGATTCTTGCGGAGTATAAAAAGATCAGGGTGTTTCTATTTCTACTTTATTTAACAGTAGAAAAGTTTTCTCCTCTACGAAGTTGCAACTGCCTGAACTCAGTACAAAATATTTGACAAATGGAGTGCGAGTGGGCAGAAGCAGAACCGTCGCCAGAAAGTCGTCAATAGGGGGGCTTTACCTTTGTGCGGGGAGGCTTTGCGTTCGTACAGGGGGGGCTTGACATTCAAATTTGACAAAAATCTACTAATTTGTAGTGTTTCATATTTCAATTTGGGGGGGGCTCGAAGCTTTGTTTGGGGGGGCTGAGCCCACGAAAGCCCCCCCGTGGCGACGGGACTGGGCAGAAGGCAGACGATGAGACTGTGCTCCGTGCAGGTTCTTTGTCAGAAACGTCCACGATCATCATCTTCACCGACGCCTCTGCCCAAGCAGCAAGTTTCAGTCACTGCTGCACAAAAACGTTTCGCAGTCTCACTGTCAGAGAGCACTGCTGGCTTAGCAATGAGCAAGGCTAACGCAAAGGCCACTCAATCCTCGGAAGCTCACGCAGTCACCTGCAGGCCCATAGAGCCGAACCCCTTGATTCTGGTTGCCATTTCCAGGTCTCAGGTCACGCAAGTACCTGTGTAGGTTCACCGCACGCCAGTTGTGATGGTTGATTCGCATTTATCGAACCCACCACCTGCACCACCAATAGTCATACAACCTGTTGCATTCGCAAAGCCCGCTGTCGTCACTTCAGCCAAAACACCAAGTTGCACAGCTCATTATCGCAAAAGAAAATTGGAGGAGACTGGAGTTGCGTCCCGACGGTAATCTGCCAGAAGAATACCAACAGTATGTGCAAGTGTCAAAAACCGCGGGATAGCGCCACCCATAAACAGTACTACGGTAAATGGTTTTGCCAGGCAACTGCTGACATCACTTACGAACAGCGGCGAGAACAGCTTGAAAATAAAAAGGGTCCGTTAGTGTTAGCAAAAATACCGCTGATTAATTTTTAATCGTTGTTTCTTATTGTTAGTTCTATGCGTTGCTGATCACAGCTCTGCAACTTTGCTTTTTTCAATTTATTGCTTCAGTCCCAGGTTGGATATGGCTTCTTGCGATAAAGTCATGAGTGATTGAAAATCATCAAGGACACTGTGTGCGTGCTCGTTCTGTACTTTGCTGATCGCAGCGCTGGAACTGTGCTAAGGTCCTGAACGTATCGTTTGTATCTTTGCCTTTGACAGATTTTGTAAATAAACTTCATTTGCTGCACTGTAAGTTTTGGACGCTTTAGCTTTTGTTTACCTTACGATATAATATGTAGGCTGGAACGGTGCTCGATAAATCGCACTGTATCCGGCCCTCTAGTGGCCAGGCGGTCGCGAATTCGGCCCTCGGGTCGAAGTTTGGCCACACCTGCCTTAAGTCAAGGGAGAAATGCGATAAATGTAGCACTACAACACTCAATCACATTCGTATATTGGCAAAAGTCTGCCTTTTCATGGTATGCTATAGTGACCTGTCAGCAAATTTTTTGGTATGATATAGATCTGTCAGTAACTTCAATCGGCTTTCAACACAATCTGTTTTCTATTTAATACAATCTTGTTTTTGCGCAATAAGCAATGACAGCAGAGCGACTTAAACATGATGTACCGCATCTGCAAAATGACTGACAATCGGTTCAATAGTGAAGGTCTGCAAACAATAAATACAATTTCTAATTCAGAACGTAATAGAGAATCAAATGTGTAATCTCACATTACACGTTCTTTAATTTGGTTCTGTCAGAGAAAACTTTTTCACATAATGACAAACGTTTTCCTTGCGAGAAATCCCGGCATTATTGCACACTAACGTTTGTCATACAATGACCGAGGCGTAACTTCCAATGCCCGAAATTGAAAATGTTGGCCATGGAAAAAAGGCATGAGTTTGCAAGTACTTTCAAAAAAATTTCATTCGTGTACAATCACTAATCGAACTTCAAACGTTATGTTTGTATGTAAGACACAGAGATGGTTTAACGACAGTAAATACACGTTGTGCAATACTCGTACTTTTGTGTGACATTTGATGAAACTGAAAAAATACCATAAATGTCCAGTACATAACATGAAGTTGCGAATCTTTGTAGTACTAGAACATTGTTATGAGTGAAGTTTCAAATCAAGGTCAGCACGTATCTGAACAATTTAACAGGGACCATTAAGATAAACGCTTATTTCTTCTAAAATATGCAGCCCGTAGCTTTACCAGAGGGCGGAAACAAAGGAAGACCATGAAGGCAAAGCAAAGAAATTTTTAATCGTTTTGCCAAATTTGCAACAGCGCATCAGATTGTGAAATGAAAGCATTTACACTTTCGTCGAGCAACGATTACAAAACACTGTTTGTTCGACATTCCCATTGCTCGTTCTCTATGAAGCAACAAAAATCTCATCGCGAGAATGCAACGAAAATCTAAAAGCATAGGCTGCTTTGGCAATAACAAAGGAATACCCACGGGCAGGCGACTATGCAGGCGAAAATAAGATGAAACGTGAAACTCGGCAACAGCATGCGTAATGCTACGTCGAGCGCACGATACAGAAAGCATACACAATGACCGTTGAGAATTACTGTTGATCAGTTAATTGTGTTTTCAAGCATATCCAGCGAAGTTACAGTTCCACAAAGTTTTGTCTTATTCAAAAGTTTACTATTTTATAGGTCAATTTCCTTTTCGCAGAAATAATATTTGAGATTTGCTTCTCGGCACGCCCGCAACCGGGCATTTGCCTCCCCCATAATTTTGTCCCTCCCACCAAAAAATAGTACAAGTTTGCAATCATTTTGCCCTCTCCGAAAATATCAGGTGGTTGCGGTCATGTTGCCTGTAACCAGAGTCGCTCTGAACTGTTGCAGACCTCCTAACAAAAAAATCAGGACGATCTCGCATTTCGAGAAATATCGCGAAGATTAGCATGGTCGTCAATTTCTGGCATGAATTTATGAAACATTGAAATAAACACCCTACAAACTTTTTTCTTAATTTGAACAATTGGTTTGTGGGATGCGGGGTGCTTTTCCAATGCAACTCCTCCGGTGGGACATTGGTGCAACCAGGCCCGTAACCAGGGAGGGCTTTGCCCCTCTAGAAAAATTTCCCCCCCCCTGGAAAAATGTATTGGACATCGTTTAAAATTATTGGACATAGTTCAAACAATTTGGGCCCCTCTCAGAAAACTCTTCGCTCCTCCTAGTGTCCCAAGCTGGTTACGGGCCTGGGTACAGCTCTGCTCGCAGTATCAGTGGAGGTGAATAGTTTACATAAGAAAGTGGCAATAGCACAACGCTTTCATCAACTAAGGAGCACTTTATATTTTCCAGTACGACTTGACTGGTGACTTCATTCCGCAGGCAATGACCTGTACGCAAGCTACCTAAAAGATGGACAATGCGGTAAGTTGTTTAAAGGTCCACTGGGAAAATTTTCCACATTGCTTGGTGAGTGGACGCAAGAAGGTTTTGACAGTTTTAGCTTGACCGACAAAACAGTGCTGAAGCCAGTCGAAGCATTTTATTGGAAGTCGGGACCCTGCAGTCGTCCCGTAAGATCAGGCGCAATCGCAGATGAAAGCGAATTATGAAAAGTAAAAAATTGCTTTTCATCCGGAAGTAATTACGTTTTACTCGTTTCATTATGGCAAATATAGAAAATTGTCGCAGATGTATAAAGGCGAATAAAAAGCTTGAGACCCTGTTTGTTCTGTCATGTTTTTCATACAGTGAGATTGAATAATCTCCTATCCATGAATTAAACATTTTTTGAAAATGTGACAACGTAAAAAAACTCTTAGCAGTCCTCAATTAAAGCTTTAGTTCCACTTCCACAACAAGAAAGACTAGCGCAACAGTAATATTAAATAAAGTCAAAAAAAGGGATCTTCAGAGTCCGCACTACTGTGTGGAACACTGGAAAAGGAAATTCCACAGCTAGGGGTGTAACGAGGTTAAATGGCGCCCGGAGCAAGAAGCAAGTTTGGCGTCCCATGTTCGAATCTAAGCCCTTTCGGAAGCAAATTTACTGTATTGCAGGAAGTACTTGTGACATTGTTGGGATTTTCGACGCCCCCTCAGTGATTTGGCGCCCGTGGAATTGTTCCCCCCTTGCCCCCCTCGTTACGCCCCTGTCCACAGTTGATTTTGCCTAGCCTATCCGCTACACTGCTCAACATGCATGCGCGAATCAGTACAAAATTTTGCACAGACGGAAATCGTAAAAAAACAATAAAGTAATATCATAACTATGACTCGAAAGGCTTTGGGTGTCATTTTAACTTCACAGTGCAACAATTTTCAAATCACTCGACCGAACAACTGCATGAATCAATGCATCGATTTAAATTATTGAAAATTTTTCTACTGGATCATTTGTTTGGTGTTGCCCGTGGTTCAGGCATTGTTGATCTGAAAAGGTGGACTGCAGTTGGAGCATGATAAACGTGAAGGCAAAACTTTGATGCAGAAGTGTTTTTACTCAAGCTATAGCTGGTAGTTTGTTGGTGACTTCTGTGATCGTCAGCTTCTCTTCTTGACCATCAGCCACGTGATCCGGTTTGCCAATTGGCTTCGAGTCTTCCTTAAGCGGTGACTTCTCATGTCCTATCCAACACAACGAAAGAAAGCGTTTTGTACAACCGACAAACTGTGTTACTTAAAAATAGTTTTTATTTTGAATACAGTCAGTAGTGAATAATTTGTGTTCAGGCTTTCTCAAAAGTGTGACGTGTCGCGTGACAGATGTCGCGAAATGACGTCTTACTCTAGCAAAACATTTGCTACGCGATGATCTGTTCACGTTCAGAGGAATTTTTGATATATGCTAATATTTGTCACGCGTTAGCCAATCTGAAAAGAAATAAGTGAACCATGATATCCGGTACATGCACAATAACAACTCAATTCAAACCTGCCAAATTGCAGATAAGATACTCCTGCAAATCACCAAACTCCGGCAGACTGACAAATGTACAACAAAATTACTTTTTTCACGGCGCATTAACGTGCGTTTACCAGACAGGGCTCCCATTCTGTAATTTCTGATAAACCTAGATTGTTCATGAATAAAAAACATTTATCTACCAAAAATACATAGAAATGCAGAAAGACATATGATTACAAATATATGAGATAAAACGGTGATTAAAATACTGATTTACTTTAGTTCCTTAAAGTGTGTGTCTTTAGCGTCAAAATCAACATTTGGATCACTTTTCTGTTACTCAAGATATTTTATATAAACTAATAAAGCTGATAACATACTCTGTTATCGACATGTCTCATTTTTCAGGCTTAAGTTTTAAAATCCGTCTCTTGCCTCGTGAAATGAAAATGGGACGTTCTTTCACCCCCTGGTCCTTGTGGCCAGGAAGGCCGTCGTATACACACCGGCGGTTTGTGTAGGCAAATTTGATTATTTTTTCGTTGTAAAATGCGAATAAATCAATGTTTAACCGATCTA
>JGI24022J15233_10008106_pt1 | contig 11685 bp, 6 predicted proteins | sample Ectturendosymbi2_FD_15233 | JGI IMG/M metagenome (IMG submission 15233)
CATTTTTTCAAACAAACATTTCTGAATAACTATGGGTACTTTTTACTGCACAACCAGGCCCGTAACCAGGTGGACGCAGGGGGCTAACCCTCACTAGAAAATTGTTCTCCCCACCTGGAAAAATGTGTTGGACATGGTTTAAAAATATTGGACATAGTCCAAAAAATTTGGGCCCCTCTCGGAAAACTCTTCGCCCCTCCTGGTGTCCCAGGCTGGTTGCGGGCCTGTACACAACTGTTTAAGATATAGGAAATCCACACGTCCTTCTGTTCAATAACGTTGTTTAATCTTAATTCTTGAATGTTTAGTGTAATCAGTAGTTCAATGATTAAAAATTATTGAATCTGTTCAAGAACTTTCAAGGACGCCGGAAAATTTTCAAGGACGACTAAGTGTTTTTCAGGGATCAAGGACACAACCAGTTTTTATAGGAAATTCAAGGAAAGTCGTGGTCCTCAAGGACGTCTGGCAACCTTAGGTCTGGCCCTGAATATGGTCCTTTGTTTACGCTATTCTTCATCTTCGCTTCAAATAGAAAAAATGAAGGTGTAGATGTAAGACAACAATGGACAATGATAATTTAATTTGTATTCCACACTCGTAATTTTCAGTGCTTCATGTTCTGATGAATTGAGCCGTCCCCATTGCTCTTGCGTTGCACTTACTCTATTTCTCACCGAGAAAAAAATTTTACGAAGCTCTCTTGATAGAAAGGGGTTTTAAAGATAGATGTTGTTTTAAGAAAGTATAGAGCGCTTCAGCTTGTATGAGCTTTATAGCATTATTTTTATCTCTTTTATAACAATGAAAAGTAAGCTTTTGGGCTTGGAAATTTATTCCACCGAGCCTAGACCAACAGGCTAATTGCTTGTGTATTTCAAATTTCTAACTCTTGAAGTGATCGATAGTTCCTTACCCTTCATTGGGTGATTTTGCTAATATTTTCTGAAACTTTAGAAACAAGCATTTTTCTTTGGCCGTTATTTCCAGTATAAAGCATTAACAACCACGTGAATATCATACAAAAAATTTATAACATTATTTAAGTTGGCCAGTGTCTAAAATCAATTGGATTACGTAGCAGATTATATATGGAAAGCACAAAACAAAAAAATGCTTTTACCAAAGGTACGAAAACGATATGAAAAAACTTACGTGGAATGTTTCCCCTTGTTTTCCACTTGTGTGATTTTGCAGATATCTCCTCTTTTCATAGAATAGTGCGAGCGGAATGAAGACCGTTCCACATTTGCAGACATAGCAACAGTATGCCCTAAATATAAGCGCTAAACTGTGAGGACAAGGGCAAAGGAGAAGAAAAACGAGTAAAATTGCTTTTCAACGAAATTGCTTCTGGTGCCTCAAACGCCGATTAATCGGCTTTTCGTCGATTGGTACATATGTTAATGGCAATTGCATCTTATCACAAACGATTGCTTGCAGTAGTGTAAACTAAAATTTCTGTTAGTGGTATGATCAGCATGTACTATTTCTTTAGTAGCCTACATCAATTTACGCAGTATCAAAAGGAAAACCCACTCAGCGAATGGTAATGGTTTATTTATGCATTTTTTGTGATTTAAATCACGAAATAAGACAAATGCAACAAGAGGAAAAAGAACAACATCAAAGAGCAAAAATTAATTGCATGCTGAAAAAAAAAATAAAAACATATAAAAACAAATGTAACAGACGCTACCACTTTTACTATACAGAAACAAACGTAATGGATGCCAGCAATTTTACTACTAACTTGCACTGCTTTGCAGGTTGAAGAATGCTTTGGTTTCTGTTGCTGCTGGGGATGGCCCCTGTTGTTGTAATCGTTGCGTGCACCTGCAGCAGGGTTGCATTGCGGTGAATTTCATCAAATTATTATTGCTGTCGTCACCAGATTAGTATAAAAACAAACAAAGAGACAAAAATTTAAACAAACTTGAACTTGCAGAACGTCCATAAATCGAAAACAGGTCTGAAAGTGCAGAAAATGTTTTAAATTTACGCGAAATAAAGATACAGTTTTTCACCCAAGAAATTTAAACAACCTGCTACACCACTTGTTTCCCTGAATGGTGTAAGTGTTAAGTTTGCTGACCAAGTCAAATATTTTTGTACATAGTTCATGCCTCAGTGAAAAGCGACACTGACACACAGAGGTAAGTCAAATACGTTTACTTTAGTTGTTTTGTCCGCCATTCCCTCACAAGCGCACCCACCTTTATCAGCAAGAGACATGGGCGTCCGCAGAAATTTTCCAGGGAGGGGCAAAGTCAGCATTTTGCATATCAGGTTTAGGTTTCTGGCGATCAGTGGCGTAACTGACGGGGGGCGAACCGTCTCCCCTGGAAAGCTAAATATAAACATCGGGAGTTAGCTTATATTTCGGTTATAGTATTCTTTTGGTTTCAGTAGATTGTTATTTTTTGTGGTTTTCTGAGTATTTTCTGGTGATTTTGGGTTTTAGTATAGCCATCCACACGCGAATTCATTATCATTTCTCAAGTTTTTTTCTGAATTTTTATTAGTAGGCCACTTTAACTAAGTTTCACCCTGGCTCAAACCTCCAGCTGCCCACTGCTGACTACAGGCGTAGACAGGGAGGCAAGAGGCCCATGTCCCCCCAAAATTCTAGCGTTTCATGTCATTTTGTCCTTACGAGAGGCGGTATCCCAAACAAAATACGGTTGCTGGCTTAAAGTCAAAAGATTTTGCCCCCAAATCTTTGGGCTGGCTACGCCACTGCTGCTGGCGATGCAATGCAAATGGACGTTAACAAAATCCTTTACTCTTTCTACAAAATAAAGAAAATGTCCGTGTAGCGGCAACAATCACAAAAAATGCACTTCGTTGGCAGTAATACCCAGGTATATCACGATGATTTACACAATAGGCTATCTGCAGGCTTTCAAAGCAAGGCACTTCTTTTCAAGGAAGCGTTGACATGGTATTTAAAGAACGAAGCATTGCCATGGTCTTTAAAGAAAGAAGCATGGCCATGGTCTTCGACAAAACCACAAATTATGACCTTATTTTACCTCGCAAGACTCATCAGCGTCACTTAGAAACAAGTGCTGCAAACGTCTGGGATCTCGACAATAGCGATCAATAAAACTTGCTCGTCTTTGCTCTTATTTTTGCGGTGAATGTTCATGCACAAGCCGGATAAGCAGTCCTGTAGCCAAGTTTTAAGGTTTGGGGGTTGGCAAAATACGTTTTCAGGGGAGCAAGATTTTGTTTTTATTATATGTGTAAATGGAATATATCTGGGCACAACAAAATTTGAGGGGGGCAAAAAAATGGGAAGAACTGCCTCCGAATTCCCCCCCAGTGGCTACGGGCCTTCGGATAAGTTGACCTGCATGATGACACGACTACGGACAACCTACTAAAATTAGAACCCCACGCAGGCTTAAAAATTGAGTTGAATTATGAAAACTCGTCACAGCAAATATAGCTTTGCACTCAGTACTCACTAAGAAATCAGAACTAAGCCTTAACGACTAAGGCGTGTTCCCACAAGACTGCATAGACAGACGTATTCTAACAAGCAGGGGGCGGATCCAGGCTGTAAGGTTAGGGGGGAGATTTCAGTAATATTTGGTCGTCAAGTCTTGTAACGGCCTCGATACTGTGAGAGGGATGAATTATACTTCACAACACTGCTGTGACAAAACAGTGGACGACAAAATGGTCTTACATCGTGTATGCGGTTTTCCGAATTGTAAAACATCATGTTGAATAAAGTTATTTTCGTAGGTTTTTGGGGTGGCTACCGCCAACCTGGATTCGCCCCTGCTAACAAGCCACGTAGTTTTATGCAGAGTGTGAAAAGAAGCCTGCATAAGCGTGGTTTGAGCTGCTCACTCAGGCACATTGGTGATTGGTCACAGTCACACTAACAATAGCTATTTTCAGACTTGTTAAAGCATTCTACATATTCACTCGTGCTTCTTTTCACACGGTATAAAACTACGTGGCTTAATTACCGCTATCAGCAGTCATTGTCTCGCTGCATTACCTGCCAAGATGTCTGCGTTCAACAGAAACATGGAACAAAACGCCTAGTACCACCGTAACTTCAAGGGAGGTTTTAAAGATTTGTTGCAACGTTCTTGTTACGCAATAAAGACCAACAGCAGAACAATCCTCTTGCAACCTCCTCTGCAGGTATAGGAGCGGACATGAGTGAACCGCAAGCTCATTACTGCATAATATCAGAACTGTGAATGAACCTGGCTCTTGTGCAGTGTGAGTGTCATACCGGCAAATGAACTGTCATTGCAAGAATTAAATCAATTAATCGGAATCAACCTGCTGACTTTCAGATTTTCTATACATTTTTGGTTCTTACTCCCAGTTTCCAGGAGAAAAGCGCGTTTTGCCCCCCTGCGGACGCCCATGGCAGGGCATCCTGCAGGACCGAGTTGCTGGCCGGGATTTAAAAAATAGTGTCAGGCAAGCAAGGAGAAGAAACGTGGTTGTTCTTTAAATTTTGAACAAAAAACATAATTGAAAAAGCCTTTAAGGGACGTTTTATTGGATTGCCTTAGCAGAAAGAAAACAAAACGTAAACAAAGGCGAGATGGCAAAATGAGATGTTATTATATGTGTATAGCTTCCTTCTAGGGAGGTCTGCAGCCTAAATGACCCCTGGTTCTTTGCAGCCTCCCCACCCCCATGCATTTTATAAATCGGTTTACTAGGAAATCAACGTAGCACTCGATTAAAATAATTGTGATGGTGTCATTCATGCGTGTGTTCTTTGTGCTTGTTTTTCATCAAAGTAAATGTATTAACGCCATCAAGTCTAGTGTATACTTTTCTACTACCACCACGTATGTATCCTCGTGCTCTTTCGTATACTTCTGTGTTCCATGCAGGGCGGGATTTAGTTGATGCTAAGCCCTAGGCGTATCCGCTTGTGAGGCCCCTCTCCCATTGTTAAGGGGAAAAAATGTCAAAGCGTTAATCAATTTGCGCAAAGCCGAAAATGACGATATTGACGCTCTAAAACAGGGTTTCCCAACCTTTCTCTGACCATGTACCCCTTCAGCGTTTCAACAGATGAGCATGTACCCCGTCAGCATTTCGACAGATGCGCATGTACCCCTAAAATTTCACAGATGAAATAACAAAACTCAACTGAATTTTTAATAGAGCTTTAAAATTGTTAAGTATATAAAAAATGGTAGACTACGATTTAATGTCTCAAAGTTAATATATGAAACAAAAACGTTTAGAAGTTTCTAAAAATAGTATTCACCGACATATGTAAAAATATTTGGAAATTGTCATATATAAATTTATTTTTCCTTCCTATTGACAACTTTAAATGTACTTTAAATGGGGGTACATGTACCCCACGTTGGGAACCCCTGCTCTAAAAGTACGGTTAATAAAAATATTTTAAATCTTTACTACAGTTCCCCACGATCACCGCGCTTGTTGCTGCCTTCGATGCAAAAGCGTTGTTACTGCCTTCGATGCAAAAATGACACGGAATTGTTGAAATCGTATTTGGCTGGCAAGAACAGGATTTTTCATTTTTGCAGGCAAACCAACCGAAAACGTCATGGTTAAATGTTTGACAAAACACATGGTCTACGTTTTTCATAAGTTTCACATCCGTTTTTTTATCTGTGCTCAAAAACAACCAAATACACTGCATATATGTATGGCGGCATGAAGACGTTAACCTCACATCCTTTCGCACGACGGTTTCGTTGCATTCGATCCTTTGCAGTCTGAAACAGGCCCGTAACTAGGGGGGCGCAGGAGTGGCGATACCCCCTGGAAAAATTTTCGCCCCCTCTATAAAAATGTGTTGGACATAATTTAAAACTATTGGACATAGTTTAAAAATTTTGGGTCCCTCTCAGGAAACCCTGGTGTCCCAAGCTGGTTACGGGTCTGGTCTGAAAAAGTGACAAACACGCGAATTGTTCACCCAACAGTCAGGTCGCCTGATTCACACGTAACAATCGGTACGATTCACCAATCTAAGAATAATTAAGACATAAAATTTTGACGAATACTTATCGAACTTGTCCTAACGGCAATTGACTCTATGCGTACCACAGTTTTCTGGAGGCCCTCTTGAACCTTGAGGCCCTAGGCTTAAGCCGATAAAGCCTATTGGTAAAACCGGTCCTATGGTTCCGCGTTACTGCGATGTCTGGTGCGTTGCGTGTGGGAGTAAAGACGTTATACAATACACAAATATGTAATCATACTGCACAGTCAAATATTTGAAACATATAAGGGTACTGTACAAACGAAATGAGTGAAATGCAAAAACAGTTTTAAAGACAAATGTCACACTAAGTAGTCTAAACAAACAGATCATTAAGAAAAAACAGAATGATAGGCTTATTATTGTAGAATCGGATACGTGGGAGGGATAGGAAGTAGTCGGTGTGATGTTGGGTTGTTTGATAATAAATATTTGTGGCGTATGTTAGGACGGTCTTTAACAGTTCGTATTTGTGAAAAAGATGAAATCGTTTTCGTATTTTTATCCACACAACTGGCAATATGGATTGTGGTTGTGAGATGGGATATTTTGGTTAAATTTTCCTTCAAGAGGTAGTAAGTTTTATACGGTTTTAAAGTTGAAGTTTTTCAAATGCTTGTTTTTGAAAGTAATAATTTGCCCAAATTATAATTTAAAAAATGTTTGATGTGATTTTAACCCTTTTGGTATTAATACGGTGAAAATTGGATTAGATGTGTTCTGAAAAATCTAGGAAAAACGCTGAAACTCCAAGAGTTTGTGGCCTCCTACAACTATGAATGCAGCAGTTATAGAGCTCGGGTGTTGGTCTCTGCCGCTCAGTATCGCAAACTGTTGACAAATCAATGCCACATCTACTGCCTGGACGTAAACGTTAATCATTATGAAATAAGAACTACGCTGGTAATTACAGTATTTCAGGCAGCACCTTCCTATCATGCCTCAGACCAGGGCTTCTCAAACTATGGGTCGCGACCCCATTTGGGGTCGCAGAATGTAATTTTGGCGTAGCGAAACAACTTGGCTTGATAAATCAGATATAAATGTTTTTGTAAACTAATGGGACGCTTACACCTGCCATTAACATCTGGACTATCCATCAAGGGGTCGCCTGGAAAAATATCTTTTAAAATGGGGCCGCAGAACAAAAAAGTTTGAGAAGCCCTGCCTCAGACAATGAAATGGTGGAATAAATTTCAACTGCTGGACATACACTAATCTCACTGCCGGTTTTCCAATTTTTATCCTGAGAAAATGCATACGATTGGGAAAGGAACGTAATTTGTCTAAGTGACAGGGATAAACAACATTAACAAAAAACTAGGCGTTGTAAAATCCTGCTTGGCGGAAGCGGGAAAATGCACGTTACTTGGCTATTTTGCCCCTGACTTTTTCGCACGCACTGTGTGTATGTGCAAAACATATATGGGAAACGCTGCAATGTGGAAGAATCGAACTTTTGGAACAAACTTACGGGTGCGTTCAGAATCATGGTCCATCCAAGGGCAGCTAATCAATTTTGGGAGAGCCACATCTATCCGACCAAAAAATCGTAACCAAAAATTTCGCTGTCGAAGTTATCAATACGAACGGACAATAATGCACTTTTACATTAAATCAGTGATTCTCACCCTCGTCCAGATGGACCACAAGTGGTTCGCCTAGAATTTCTAATGGTCCACAGAGAGTTCCATAAATCCTTGAAATAACGTTCCTAAAAATTGTAATATTGGCCTTGGGTTCACTGGCCTATGTGCAATACAGTTCCGACTAGTTGTTCATGAGGCGTCAGCATAGTAAAGTGGTCCATCGGGTGTTTTTTAAAAGATGGGCCATGGACCAAAAAAGGTTGAGAACCACTGCATACTAAAAGGCCACCAACGCTGTGCTGATGCAAGATTATCACTTCCAAACGTTAGCACCTTCCCATGGACGAATTGAAAAAGACAATCGTACCCGACGCGTACCAAGTAATCCACGATATGCAAAGCGCTTTTACTCAGTTCGAATTTTCTGCGCATACAGATTAGGGTTGCCAGATGCGTTTTGTAAAAATACCGGCCATTTTGATTTGTCAACAGTACCTGATTTAAGCCGTGTCGTATTTCGTAAGTGGCACAGGGAAAACGGAGAAACAATCAATATGGTTAAGCCACAATTAATAATTTGCCTGTATTTTGGCTGGCTCAATACATTTCGGTGTGTGCGTACCGCGAAAATCGCACCAAGGATTGCGTCAACAGCAGCAAATAACTTCGCTGAAAGAACTGTCCTGACAAGATTCACTACTAGAGTCATTCTAATTTGAGAAATTCTGCGTTAGTTCTTTTTGAAGTTACGGCAAATTATTTATTTTCAAATTACCGGCTTCAGGCACTGATTTTCAAAATACCAGCCTTTTCCCGGGCTCTGCTAAATTAGCAGTAAAATACCGGCCAGGCCGGTGAAATACCGGCCATCTGGGAACCCTAATACAGATCAAATGGTCGCAATGACGGCAACCTACTTGAAAATTGATGTCCGAAACGAAGGTCGTGTACGTTTTGACGTCCGCAGCGAAGGTCGTGTGCGATTGGATGTTCGAAACGAATGTCGTGAACGATTTGATATCGGAAACGAAGGTCGTGTGCACTCATCCACACGCTTGTTTGAACCAAAACGTTACAAGGTGAGCACAGTTCGATCTACAGTAAAGCCAGCCGGGCTTCGTTTCCTACTAAACTTCCAAGTGAATTCGGTTTTGTGACATTTGTCTGATGGTGCAATTTTGTCCCAGTCAGCACAGAAATTGTTTGCGAGTACTGCAGTTAACATTCCTGCGGCAGACAAACACTATCTAGAGCAGGGATTCTTAAAGTTTGCCTCAATAACCCCAGGGGGCATTGAGATTAGATGTTGGGGGAATTCAGTAGTCTTTGGAAGTAAAGTCCAAATCCAGACTCAAGCCCTCATTCGAAGCACTCGGACTTTTATCTCTTGCAATTTGTTTATTTTCAAACCTTGTTTAAAAGGGGTATCCAGATTGACGACAATTTTGACATACGGGCAATGAGGCGCTAAAACTCTAAAGAGCACTGATCAAGATCCAGTGTTCTCCATAACAAAATTTTACACTGAGAAAATATTTGTTTGAGTGCGCATGCAATTGCGCAAACATGTAGACACACGGTGAAGCGTCACAAGGGTTATGCAATATACATGCAATGTCAATTTTGGAATGTTGCAAGTGCGCGAGAATGAGATTTCACTGCGCAAACGGTCTGGTGGTACTGCACATTTACGCACCTTAGAGAAGCGGTTCCAAACCGAGGGTCCGAAACAAGATTATCGGGGGTCCAAAATTCGATTTTCGAGGTTGAGAGTTTGAATGTTCTTGGATGTACTTTTTTTCAAAAGAAACGAGATTTATGAAAGCTTGCAAGTGGTATTAATCAAAAGAACATTATCCAGCCTAAGTATTCTAGCTAACGTCACTAATTTAATAATTTAAATTGCTTATGGCGTGCAATGCTATTTCTGCTTCACGCTGCGGCCAGTGGCGATTCTAGAATGAAAAAAGTGGGGGGGCCACTGCGGGGCCAAGTAAAAAAGTAGGGGCTAACATAAATATCTATCTTGCATGGTGAGTTTTCATTGTTTTGAAGATTAAATAGCGATGATTAACCCTATCAAACCCAACATGGGCTTGTTAATATCATTAAATATGAACTAGCGTTATTATTTACTAGAGACACCTAAATGCCACTTTAGATGCAATCGCACACGTGTACTGCTATGTCGAACATTTTGTGCTAACCATGCAACTTCCACAGCACTGCACATGTAAATCAAAACACCATTTTCCGTACACAATTGTGCCGGCCCCACATGAATGAAAGCAGCTTTAGAAAGTGAAAACAATTCACATGAAAGCGAACTGGTTCCAACGACGAATTCCATCTTGACACAGAGACAAGTAAGCTGTTGATAGTCAACTAGTTTCATCAAAATGCAGTATTCTTACTACAGAGCACATAAAAATAAACCATCTTGCAACGGTTTGGTGACTACTGACTAATCCGTTTTTGTGGTAGCTCATAGACATTTTGTGATTGTGGTGCAACCATAACAATGTTATGCGACTACCATTACGAATGTGCAGCGTGGATAGGGTGAGGACTATTGAATGCAGTTAACAGCAGCGACGTTTCGGCACCAGTTGCACCTAAGTAGCATAGCAGCGCCGCAGATAGGTATGCGTCGACATGTACCTGATAGCAAGATGTAACAATAAGCGTAAAACTTATTTTGCAGAATATCTCCAACAAAGTCGTTCATTTTATTATTCACACTGAATTTTCCTCAGACTGATCCTCAAAAGCCGACTTTTCAATCTGCGTTGATTTATGACTGTCTTGCCATACGCGAAACACGCTCTACCTCTAAACCAAAAAAGATTCAGACAAATAGACATGAGCAATATAATTCTCACACAGATCCCTGCACAGGCTACGTTCAAATTTTATATCATCATCACCTCAATGTAACTTAATCCTTCGTTTATCATGTCGACTGTCAAATTCACCAACGAAATCATCTCAATCTGTTTTTCAGCTAGTACCTTTCAATTTAAAGTATATCAATGTTACCCAATCTTTCACTGGTAATGGAATATCTGGAAAATGTTTTCACTAATTTCATTTTTGAAAAATTTCTCTCGCATCAAGCACTGGTGACGGGAAGAGTTACAATTACAGCTACCAGCAACAATCAAACGCAGCTTTTTGTTGTAAGTGGCTATAAATGACAAAAATTGTTCGAGCGATAGACGCAGCTTCGACTCTTTCCGAAGCAAATTCTTTGCCAAAGTTATTTCACTTTTAAATCATTTTTACTAAATGAATATGATTTGTGAATTCTTTCAAGTGTGTTTCTGATGGAAATGTTTGACCTCCGGAGCAAAGAGCTGAAATACACGAAAGAATTGCTTCTGAAACATTACAGAAAATCCTTAGAAAATTCTATGAGGTTGCAGGACGTGTGGGTAGAGTTGAAACTGTAGTCACGAACCACTTACGTAAGATGTTTTGAAGTCGTATGCACAAGGTAGCCGAATGCAATACCACAGCCAGGATAAATTGAGATAAATTAATGAAACCAGTTCCTAATGCTTTCACAAACCTTCGCAACAGGGACAAGCAACAATCTGCTGACTGTAATATAATCCAGCTCCATCTCACACTGAAATGCACTAAAGATCAATCTTGCCACTTCTATGACAATTCCTTAGTTTCGAAATGATTTTTTCAATTTCAACACCACGGCCGCCCTCTAACTAAATTTCACGCAGGAACCAAGCAATCCATGGTATGTGTCGTCATAAAGAACTCTAGCTACCCGACCGTCAAAAACAACAGCACAGCTTGTCATGCATTTGGAAAACATTGAACGCAGGCTAGAGGGTTTCTCATTTATCGTTTGAAATATTGCTGGGCGAAAGCAGGCCGAAAGTTATCTACTGCATGTGTCGAGGGTTGTCAGGTGGCCGGTATTTCACCGGTGCCGGTGTCAAGCGAAATTTCTGACTTCACATCATGTACTGTTGCGATCGGAAATCCCGAGCGGCATATGCGTAAAGCTTCGCACTGTGGCAGCAAGCAACAATAGAGTTCACATGCCATGATCACTCTTCG
>JGI24022J15233_10008107_pt1 | contig 11685 bp, 11 predicted proteins | sample Ectturendosymbi2_FD_15233 | JGI IMG/M metagenome (IMG submission 15233)
ATTGAAAGAATAAGGCAAACAACACTACAAGCAGCATTTGACGTGAGTTGAAACGATTGGTTTTAACGAAAAATAGTCTTCTCACTGATTGGTTCTTTGGCGCCATCCATCGAATTGTGAGTGTGAAGCAAGCTGTCATGTTTGGTGCCATCGCAAATGGTTAAACAGCAAGGCTACGTGACACAGAAGATTATGTATGAAACCAAGCAATATGACTTATTACAAACGTATAGGAAGCAGTGCTGATGATGTTTGGCAGGTAAGAAAGAGACACCCTTGTTGAAAACGCCGGGACGTTGTAAATCCCGTAGAAGCGTTGAAGTGGATTGCAAAATTAGTTTTGTTTGCCAAGTGCTGCTAAGCGGCTTGTTGTTTCTGAACAACTAGAGTACCATTTTTGCCTGTGGTTATGTCCATAGAGTAACTGACAATGCAGGAAAAACAACACGAACATCCTTTCTTATGCCAACAATTAACCAACAGATCAGGTGGCCAACCGGTGGATAATTGCTCTGCCGTAGCGTGGATTACTTCTCTGCTTACACGGCGAGGGAGAAACAGCTTGCAGATTTGCTACCAGCGGCTGAACACCTCGTGCATGTGTGATGAGTTGGACCGATTAGTATTTTATACGGAAAGGAGGCGAAACAGAACCCTGAACTACTGACTTACGCCCTTCTAGCAACCTGCAGCTGAAAGCGATTGAATGTAAAGTTGCATGGCGAAGATGTTTGTTGGTTGTGTCATTGACTTTGTTGTTTTCCTGAGCAAGGCACAGCATCTGAAATTAAGAAAACAACTTTTCAAACTCTGTTTCAGTGTTGACCTCAGTAACACGTACCAACGCTACTCAATACGGATTGCTGCCCCAAGCTAATTTCCCCAAAAAGCTTGTTCACGCTTTTCAGAAAAATAATTTGCATCATACTATTCTGAACTTTGGTCTTGACAGAACTAAGCAAACTTTTTTCAGAAATAGGTGTTTTACAAATCCCGACATTGTCTACATTAGCCGAAAAAACTGAATGGCAGTCAATGAAAAATTACTTGCGTTAAAAAAAATCGCTCCACACAACTGCGGCCAGACGAAATACACAATTAGTTTTGTAGTTCATTTTATATTTGCTTTCGACTTCAGCTATCTTTGGAATAATGGCTTAACATCTGAAAACGTTTAACATCAAATAATTTTCTTGCAACTCATTAGGACAAGCTTGCAAATATGGCGACCGTCCAGGCAGTCTTTCTCAAAATCCTGTTGCGTGCTATCAGTCTTGTTGTTCTTCGACCCATACATGGGCGGTTGGAAGGATTTTTTCCAGTGCGGAGCACTGGGGGGGTTTTCCAGGGAAGAAAAAGTGGTGAAATTTGTTTTTTCCCACTCAAAACTAAGAAAACAACCGTTTTTGCTGAAAAGTTCAAATTCCAGGGGGCCTTTGGCACCTCCTTGCCCCCTTTCGACGCCCACGGATCCATACTGTGTTTGTGCGGAAGTTGGCATACATAGTAGTTGCGTAACGCAACAAACAAAGTTTAATTTGAAGTTGATCAAAAGCGCAGTATAAACGCGACAAAGCAGTTGGTGTATACTTAGGGTATGTATTTCACTTTCAAATTTGCAAGATTCTTGCTGCATTATAATCGAACCACAGGTATTCCAATAATACAAGTCCGATGTGTATAGACATGTTTGCAGCACACCACCGACACAAATGTGAAAAACACGTAACAGTCAACATGACGTAATATCCTTGCTTCCACCCAGATTTTTTCCTGCGATTTGCAGTGGCACAGTATATAGCATTACTTGCCGGTATCGAATTCCAGGAAATCCCAAAAAAATACAGAGGATTTTCACTGCAATTGAAAGAATAAGGCAAACAACACTACAAGCAGCATTTGACGTGAGTTGAAACGATTGGTTTTAACGAAAAATAGTCTTCTCACTGATTGGTTCTTGGTGACATCCATCGAATTGTGAGTGTGAAGTAAGCTGTCATGTTTGGTGCCATCGCAAATGGTTAAACAGCAAGGCTATGTAACACAGAAGATTGTGTATGAAACCAAGCAATATGACTTATTACAAACGTATAGGAAGCAGTGCTGATGATGTTTGGCAGGTAAGAAAGAGACAACCTTGTTGAAAACGCCGGGACGTTGTAAATCCCGTACAAGCGTTGAAGTGGATTGCAAAATTAGTTTTAAATAAAGGACTTGTCTAGAGCGCCAGATACCCAGACAGTGGCTCTATTTTGGATGTGATGTTTTGGGGTATACAGTATAAGGTTTTGATGCTAAATTCTTAGGTTTCAAAATAATCCAGTGTCACCCTTCTTAGAAACAGTATTCTTAATTTCACCAATTTCATATACTTAACTAAATTTCGCTATTTGCACCATACAAACTATTCACCGTAAGGACCTCCTTCGACCTAATTTTTCAAAATTTCGTGAAAGGACCTCCTTACACGCAATTTCTCATGGCATCGAAAAGCAGTTAAAGCTTCCACAGAAGCCAATGTCTTCTTGGATTTAAATAGCAGTGTCTAAAGCTTTACTACGAAATTTTGCTCAACAGACAGCGAAATAATAAGGCCGAAGCATTTTTTATGATAGCGTGACCGGCTAAAGTCCATTGCGTAGCAAAAACGGTTGTGAAGCACGGCCGTAGACAAGGGGCGGCAAGGGGGAAGGTGTTCTCCTGGATTTTGCGCACTTCTGCATGTATCATTCTTTAAATATTTGTACATCGTAAGGTTTTATTTATTTGGCTCTTGACAAGAAAATTCTATAACTCATCCCTCGTGAAAAAATGGGGCGAACATCCTGGGTGGAAGCTAAAGAATAAACACACAAAAACTGTTTCAGTAGCACTGCAGTTTCATCACGTTACGTACTTAAAGTTTCTTAATATTGACGTAGCTGATAACCCGTTTTTTAATGATGTCTTCCTTCCATTATGCGCTGAGACTTCATTAGAACGATGAAAACATTCATTGATCGCAACATTTACTTTTAATTACCGTGAGCTCGATACTTGGGTGGGGTGCCTCCGTCTTGTCCAAGCGTTAACTGTCGCAGTGAACCTTGTAATTTTATCTTATGGAATTTTTCAATCTCTTACATGAAAAAGTAATTTGATGTTTGGAGATAATTTACGCTTGCCTGTGGACGCATTAAAGCAGCTCCGCCGTCACCTGGAAAGCGCCAGGCGGGACGTGTGCTTTTTCGATAACATGACGTAACGATTTCCTTACGTCACGTGCAGCTTGCACCACGAAGTCCACATCTGAACCGCTCCTGGTATCTTTCTCAAAATATTTTTGAAGCGCAGGAAGAAACAAGACGTCGAACGAAGACCTGCGCCGGTCGACGACAAACGCCTGGCTCACGGTGGTCGCCGTGTGTCTGCGCGCGGTCTTTGAATTCAAATAAATAACGTTAGAGGAGCTTTTAACAAAAAACACGCGGTTGGTCTAAGTCTTTGACAAGTCTGCTTGTAAGGTCACGACCGTCGCCGGCGAGAGGTGGCGCCACTGTTAAGCACTTAATCGTGCGAGGAAGCCTCATGTGACCGCAAATTGGCCTTAATCGTTACACACATTGTCACAAAGCGAAGTGTCGAACTGGCTGCCCTACTCGCCACGGGCAACGACAGTTATCTACGGCAGTTTAACGCGAAAAAAGCCTGGACGGATTTTTACGCAGTGTGTCTTCTTTAATGACCGGCAAAATTGCTGGAACACAATGGCTTGCGGGTTCTAGAAAACCCAACGGTTTTGAAGGTGGGATCCAACTGGCTTTTTGCACGTCTTAGATGCTGACTGGCCAGCTTTATCGCAGAGTGATGTGGCTGTTTATTTTGGTACCGGCACAAGACTCAACGTACTTAACCGTGAACTTTGCCTCGTGATTGCAGACGCACTCGCACGCGGTACAAACGAAATTGCTGCAACCTCACATTTCGAAACGATGCCACAAAACATTCAACATGCAATGATTAAGCATTGTTCCGGGAAATGTATGAAGTTATGTAACGCACAGCTTTCCGTTTTCAAGAAGCGTCGAAATAGTTTGCAACGCCTTCTCATCGCCTTGATTTTTCAGCATGATGAAGGTCAAATGGAAATATCAACTTCAAGTGAGCTTCTTTTTCCACGTTGATAAATGCAAAAACTTTCCGGCATTCTGTATATCCGAAAATCCTCCTCTGACCAACCTACAACTTAACACACGATTTTAGGCTTAAACTCAGGAGTTCCATGTAGCATACGTTGTTTTCGAAATACCTGCGAATCAGAAAGAGCCAACAATAAGACCTAACAATATTTCCATTCGATGTTTTAACGTCGGTTAACGTTGGGAAACGGAGACGTGAAATAAATGCATTATTTTATTGCTCTACATCACTGCCTGCAGCCAGTCAACTGTTGTTTCAGTCAGCAAAACAAGTAATTGTTAAAACAAGCAAATGGCAGTGCAAAGGCCTTTAATAGAAGTGCAACCACCTCTGTCTGTTACTTGGCCACCATTGTCCTTTTTAATTTCTTGATTTGAGTCTGTTTGCTTCGCCGCTAGCTGTTGGCCAAACGAAGCTTTCCGATGGTTTTTGAACCATCGGGGGATGTTATGCCTTTGACTGTTGAGGTTGCGCGCTTCCCACTGCGCGGTGCGCGCTTCTTAACGCGCTTCTGTGTAAGCGCCCTGGCGTTTACACTTGCATCTTTGTGTTTAATATGTGCCCATTAAGTTACACGGCAGCGTTTTTCTTTCTGAGATCAACCAATGGATGCAATTTTTGCTTCCCGACCAAGGTGTATAATTTTATTCTGTTCTCTTGACCAAAATGCATGTCTGCCCTCAAATCCGTGATTTTTATTTGCGTTTTATACGTTCGCGTGGGCCAAGCCATGTGCTAGGAGCGAGGGTCACTTGTTGCTTCTAATGGGTTCGAGGTCATGCGTCTGTTTCCCCTTTTCATCCAATAAAATATTCACTGTTATCTTGTTAACAGTACGTTGCCATTGGTAGATGCTGACAATCCTCCTTACAAATGGCTCAAGTTGTTCCGGTTTCGCCAGAAAGCATGGCCAGCACAAAATCTTATGCAAGATTGCAGCACAGACACCGCTTACTTTAGATGCTTCAGAGAAACACGCTCCGCGCAAGAAAAGACCCGAGTTCAGTATCTACAACGCCGTGTGTCGCGAATGCTTGCGGCACCAGCGGATAGGGTCTATTCTGGCAACCTAAGCGTAAAGTCAAAGATCGCTTCAATCGCATCCTTCAAACTGGAAATTGCACTTCGGTTCATTCAGGGCATTTGCAACCCTCTGCTCCCTCTCGTAAAGCAACGACGGCAACTTGTACATTTGATAAGACCCGTATAGCAATAGGTTAGAACAGTGTTTCCCAACCCGAGTCCGCGGAAGGCTCTGGATGAGTCCGCAAGCATTAGAGGCAAACAGTCGACGTTCGTGTTGGTACAGGTGTGTGTTGATGACCACAGGCCCTTATTTCGACAAACTTGTGAAAAAACTCAGGGACCTGATTCTTATTGAAAGTTGTGAATGTGGGCCATAAACCAACTTTGCTAAAAGTTGTGTTTGTATTATTCTCTTACTCTTAGTCTATCTTGAGTCCGCGAAGATTTATACTGGTCCGAAAATAGTCCAAATCCTAAAAAGGTTGGGAAACACTGGGTTGGAACTACGTATTTCAAGTAATGCGCTTGCAAACAATGAACAAAATAAACTGTCTCCACCATGCAAATTGTAATATTGATCTTTAAACAGGCCTTAAAAATAACGCATTTGAAAGAAGAGAATCATGTACATGTAATATAAAATACAAATAAAGGTCCCATAAATAACAATGTCTGGTTCTCATCGCGTGGGTTATATATGTGGCGCTGAAAATTTATCTGTTTCAAATGTGACTCAGTTGTGGCAACTCTAGCATGGTCCAGTGGACGCGAAGCTGTTGTCAACATGACAATAAGCAAAGCACTTGGTATGCACTTGTGTACTTTTTCCTCAGTTCAGTGTCTTCGCATTGCGAAAATTTTGATTCAATGATTCTTTCGATGCTTTTGCGATTATTCATACATAACGCAGTTTTAGAATTTCACTTGTTTGTTTTAATCCTGAGATTTTTGTCATCATAAATGTTGCTTGCGGCCATTACAATAAGATTTCTACGAATGGTAATGCTGCTCAGCTTGCTTTTCGGACGCGAGCTTACTTTAAGGAAACAAACCAGGTAAATAAAAAATCAGCAGTTTTCAATTACGTTACTTTTAATATGTTCAGTGTGTTGTCCTCATGCCTGTAAACCTGGAAAATTTATAAAAATGGCCAAGCAAGGTCATAGACTTAGGCAAAGCCACTGCACGATTACACATTCAGAAATCATGTGCCTTTTTGGGAGTGCGAATCGATTAAAAAGACACAAAAAATGTGATGAAGCGGTTCTCAAGGATTAATTACTTGATGTGACGCAAAACTCAAACAGACGAAGTTATCGTCTACGAGCTTTTGCATTAGGTGCGATATGTGTGGTGCCTTTCTAACCGCAAATCGGTTTTACGTCTCATCACCATTTTTAATTTTCAAACCTTTCTAAGGAAACACGACACAACACTCGCGGCCAGAGCTCAAATGCTCATTGCTTAGGCATGTTGACAGCGTAATCATTCGGTCACTTGCCTTGTTAGGGCATTGCCAAACGCCGCCAAAAAAAATTATTGTCATGCACACCGGTGTGGACATAAATGTCGATGTCCAGAAATCGACAAGTCGTTTAGTCTCCACTGGTCTTGTCCAGAAACAATTTAGACTCTCTTCCTTGTCGTTCCTGCATACCTAAAATGTTTCTTGCCCTTGCTGATAACTTGTTCGTGTTTAGCGGTTTACAACGCGACTACATTACTTGGTGAGAAAGAAACGCGGACATGAACATAAAGACAATTATTCCGAGGAAATCTGCCCAATTGTGTGGCATATCCAACCGCAAATCGTCTGATGTGCGTAGGTACTACTGACGGAGGCGTTGCTCCGTTCGCGTGCCCTTCTAAGCCGGCATCAATTATGAAACAGTATGTAACTTGCCTTGCGAACGACGTATCAAGCGCTAACGCTGGGAACGTAATCCTAAGGTAAAAACTAAAGAACATCCAGATCATAACACGGGTGCCACAACGAAGAAACCTTCAGGAACGAATTTCTAGGCTTTTTAGTGTCCTGGGTGGCAGGCGCAACTTCGACGCGCTTGCGGAGTCGCGCACCTCACCTGTTAAGTGATAAAAGGTAATTGCAATGCGCGGGCACATTAGAATGTTTTCTCTTGCAGCACGGTATCCTTCCCATTTAATATTGATGGGAGGCAAAACTCTACCTAGATGTTAGTCTGATCGGTCTTGATCTTGGAGAAGTAAATTCGCAAGGCCGCAGGAAGCGGCTTTCTTGACATCAGAACCTTTTCCTGCTTAAGTGTGATTTACGCGGTGTGACGTTCGTAAAGAACAAACAGGGAAACGCAACGATCAATGTGACGGCAGAGTCTGGATCATTTGCCAGCGATGCGGTAAAATTACAACTTTGCAAAAGCCTCGATGCTCCACCAGAAAAAACGTGGCTCGAATTGCAGGTTTGACCAATAGTGACGAAATAAAAGACATGTTGGCGTATTCCTTGGCTGCGAAAGTTCAGTCATTTTTGCTTGTATGGCTTGTTGAGGAATCAGTGCAAAGGAAAAACTAATAGCTTTCATCACCCTGGATTTAGATGCGAAGATCTGTGAAACTTCGCTACTTACAAACATGCGATCACAGCTTTGGCTAACTCTATAAGACTTTACCTCAAGTTAACATTGTTTTGTCTTCGCCTCCTTCTACATACGTAGCGAACCTTAGTTCAAAAACAGCTCCACAGTCTATTTGACAGATTGTGGATAGAAAACACTTTTTTCGCCAGCTTGCTGTATTTTTGTTTACATCTGTTCTGTGTGTTAACTGATAGGCAATAATAAGACGATAGAAAGAGAAATACGTATTATCAAAGAATTCCAACCCGTATATCTCACTTCGCTGTTTAAGTTGTTGCAAATAAAACCATTATATTTTTTGTGGAAGAGATTCATACATTTTGTTGACATTTAAGCGTTTTGAAAAAGACATTTGAAAACCTTTTGGCTTGTGTTAAATAGTTTAGTTTAAATTGTTTTACAGTAGTTTATGCAGCATTAGCTCGACATTTTATTTATTCGCGCAGTCCTTCAGATGCGATACAAATACTCACTCCATCTAAGGCAGTGTTTCTCAAACTTTTTTGTTCCATCGGCCCCTTTTCACTCTCGATACATCGTTGTCGGCCCCCAAGCCTGATAAAGCAAACACAAGGTTGTATTTTTAAAGAATTGAATTCAAATAAATCGGTTTATACCATGGTCTCCAGTTCAGTGTGGTGGATGCGCTTGGCGGCCTTCACAAACCTTCGATATATTGGGAGACATTTTAGTGAGGTACAGTCGTAGATCACCTCGCTTATGAATCAACAAGCGTTTTTTTGCTTTGAGAGCATTAAGACCACAGCCGAAGTTAAGTCAATGATCGTTAAAGTAAACTCAGTGATCGATTAGTGGTTGAGCGTTTTCGCCCCCTTTGTGTTGTTTCGCTCCCCTATCGCTCCCTTTGTTTTGTTCACCCCCTTTTCGCTCTTTTCAGAATATCCAGTCGTTCTGTGCTTTGAGAGGCGGTATCCCATACAAAACACTGTTGGTCGCCTAAAATAAAAAAAATTGCGCCCCCAAACTTTTTAGACCCGCCCAAAATTTTTGGGCTAGCTACATCACTGATTCAGGAGTTTAATTGGAGGTAATTTGCTGCACCCTATTCGTATAAATAAAGGCACATTCCTGTGCGTCCACTGATGCTTGCTATTGAGTTCTTGTCATCTGAGTCAGCTGAAACATGCTGTCAACTTTCACCTTGAAGTTAATAGTTTCTGTTAATTCAAACAAAGTGCTTGAACTTGACTCGTTGAACGTGTACAACTGCAAAGTATAATTATATTTAATTTCAATATCTGCTTTACTCGAATTGTGCAGACGAACAACTATATGATGACCACACCCTCACATTTTTGACAATAAACCCAACATATTGACGCTTTTCCTCCCAGATTTCCAATCAGGTTTTGCCCTGACAGTTCCCTTGTTTGTGACAAGCTTAATTCGGAAAAGTATGGTGGTCTAAGCACTTAATGTCTGCAAAGCAACCGCCTCAAAAACAAACATGGCAGAATCGTGTATACTAATGAAGGTTAACCCAACATTTAGCGGCAAAAAGCAAATCTTTATGAAAAAGGTATGCCGAAAATACTTGCTGGTGTTCAGCTTCATGCCAATCGCAAAGTATGTAATTTGCTCTTTAGTAATCTTAGGGATGAGGATACGCTGATTGGAAAACTCCACAATGACCTGGCACCTGGAATCCTTTTCGGTATCGATTTTCTATAATGGTGTCATTACAAATACGTTCGCCTTCCAGACACACGGAATCCATCTATCTCCTTTTGTCCATATGCCGAAGGTGCAGCAGAAAATGCAGACGCATGATTTCGAAACACTTGCGGACCGGACGTTGGTGCGAGTAGCAGGAGCTTTTGCATTCAACTTTTGCCAACGTGACGAATCAGTCTCTTCGCCTCGAATGGGTAAGCACTCGATTGACGTCGAAGTGGCAACCACAGCATTTGCGTGGGTGCCAACAACAAACAAAACCTTTGCTCTTTCCATTTGACCTTGAGAAATGAGCTTAGCTGGATAAAATCTCGGCAAAAGCCATGAAATCTAATTAGGCGCAGTCAGAATTATCTGCCGGGAGCATCTTACGCGATACAAAGCTGGCAGGCAAATCTAACTAATGCTGCACCGTCATAGCGTCGGTTTTGTCGAACTTCGCCTAATTAACTTTTTCGTGCTATGTGCAGCCGCTCAATGAGCAAGGTCAACTTGAACCAAAGCTATTACGCGCTGAAAACCGATCATGAGTTTAAGCGCAATTGAAATACACACCAAACCATATTTTAATTTTTCATGAAAGGTATTCTTGTCATGCGCATTGCAAAAGACCTCCTGCGCACTTCATCCGATGTAAATGCTTCTGTACCGTGGTGAAGGTATTTGTTGTTGTTGTAGCTTGTTACCCAAGAAATTTTTGTGCTTTTCGCGTTTGAAAGATCATGCACAAAACAGAAGTGGACGGTGAAAATACTCACACAAAAGTTTGAAAGATGCGCCAGCTCTTTAAGCGAAACCCTCTCCGGCCACCCAGTGGACCTCCGGCCCAGGTTCATGTGAAAACTCGTACATTTTGTTTGGATGGAAAATTTTGCAAAATTTGTTGAATAATTTTAAACGTACATCACTACCGAAGGTGTTGAAGGTTTTTATGCATGTCATACAAACATGCACAGCTACTTGCTAATACACCTACCGCACTCTGATCATACATTCACGCTCAGCAAAGATACCACCATCTCTTTTCTCTACTCCGAGATATCAGTTTCGTGTTGGGAGCTACGAAAGCTCCCGAGCTTCGTGAAATATGGCGCGACGGCCAAACGACTTTCGATGAAATGCGTTTTCGTGAAAAAGGTTCAGCAGAAATTTCTGGTCTGCACGTTGTGATGTTTACAGTTGCCGCTGACGCCAATCAAGCAGTATTAGTCAAATTCCGCCATTTTGTGATCATTACGAAACAGACGGTTTGGATGCGCACGGCACCAGCTAAGCAGGTTACTTGAATTTTTGAAAATTTCACAAAAAATGTCTTTAATCCTGACCAATGCTAATAATGCTTGTACACGTGACAAGAAATCGTCTTGAAATATCACCAAACTCTGAATTGTGATCTCGAGAGCAAATTTTGTTCAATAACTGATGTTATTGTGGGACAATGCTTCCTCGCAAGTTAAGCCGAACAGATATATAACGAGCATTTGGACTTGAAGATTTTTCGGAACCATTCATAACAATGAGGTCAACAAAAACCGCAACTACAGTAAGTATTGTTATGTAAATGGAATGAATGAATATAACAACCCAGTACAGTGAAGGAGGACAATGTCTTTCAATCTTGCACAGTGGAACCTCCACTAAGCACAAAAACACAAATTGCATTACTTAACATTAGAATGAATGTCGCTTTTTCTTTCAAATGCTGAGGTGTGGCTATACTCTAATTGTTCAAAGCGTGTCCAAACGCACTGATTTTTAGTCATTGTGACCAAAGAAACCACTGCTACGTTTTCAATCAGTAGTCTAACAAAACTCAAGTTATGATGTCCTTGTAGGGTCATATAGTTCGTAACTCGTTGCTGATACAAAGATTGTGTTGTCATGAAAAATATAAAATAGACCTTTTCCGTCAGCCATTTTTCAGCAGTGCATTCAATTACCTTGTAAGGATGGAGACGTAAAATTTTGAAATAGAACACGAAATTTGCCTTAAGTTTAATAAACTGAACTATTGAAAGTCTCTCCAACACATTGAAATGTTGGCAATGCAATATTAATTGGCATTTAATCATTTTTTCTCCTGCCAATGAGAAAGTTTAATAATTTCGGTCAGTTTGAAAAACACATTTGCTCAGCAAATTATCGGAGATCATTATCAATATTTTTT
>JGI24022J15233_10008110_pt1 | contig 11684 bp, 7 predicted proteins | sample Ectturendosymbi2_FD_15233 | JGI IMG/M metagenome (IMG submission 15233)
GATCTCCCTCCAGCATCACCCAGTGAATGAAGTCATTACGCACCCCTCTGGCCTCCAAAATGCATGCAACTTTTATCACTGCTTACGTCCCCACGCTCACTTCAACAGAAAGGCGTGAAAGATACCTTCCATGACAAGCTCACTCGCTGCATCAATTCTATGACAAGCTCACTCGCTGCATCAATTCTATGACAAGCTCACTCGCTGCATCAATTCTATCCCCGAGCTGATAAGATCTTTGTGCTCGGCAACTTCAATGCAAGGACTGGAAACAACCACGCTGATAGCTTTGATGAATAGCTGGCATATATTTTAGCGGTGTGAGACACCAAAGTCAAGTTCCTACTCCAAGTGGTTACTGAGTTATGGCCAATCTTCATTTTTTGTAAATTTCGCCCCCGGGTCAAACTTTGGGCGTGCCGTTGCACCCCTAAAAATCAACCACTCGCGAAAAAATTTGAAGGTTTATTTTTTACATAGATGCAACACTTCAGTACTAGGCAGAAGTTGTTTGAAAAGATACAGGGCTCCTGGTGCACCGTGGTGTTTAATATAATCAACGAGCCAAGCAAGGAAACGTTTCGACGTTTCACCACAGGTTCGTGGCTCAAACCGTTTGGGAAACCTGCTCTAACGTGTGCCATCTCTTTGCTGACAATGGTAGGAGAATAACTCTAGAAATGTCGTGAAATATTTGGCGAAGATGCTTTGCAGAAAACCTCCATGAAGGCTGTGGCAGGCCCCGGTAAGCCTGCAGGTTTTACATATTCCGAATGGCGCATGTTCGATGGACATGTCAATGTACTTTGTTTCAAAATACTGCGTAGGCACCGTTTCAACAAGGAAGCGACCTTACTGTGCACAATGCCAAAGACAAGCTCGTTTACATCAAGTTGAACAAGGCCCTGTTCATTGTTGAAAAACCAAATGGATGCTAAATTAAATGTAGCAGTATCTTCACGAATCCGAGAAACTAATCCTTGCAAAGCTTCTCGCTTCCAGTCCATTTCGATCCAAAATTTGAAACATCCACGGACTCAAATCTGATAAATCAGGGCTGCGGAACCTACGCGGGCGAAATGCGTTAACATTTAACATAACCCGCATCAAAATTTTCGTTGCCGAATTTAGAACATAGCAACGCGTCATGACGAAATGCCATGATCAGCAGATACTTCGGCGGTGAATCAAAAGGCGGCTCTCTGACAACCATTCATAGTTTTCCCTCCTTATTTTCTTTAGGAAATCATGGTTTTCTCTCCTTATTTTCTTTCTTTAGGAAAATAAAGGTAGAAAAAGGTAGAATTTTAATAAAAAATTAATAGTTTTTGCGGCCTGCCAACGGCATTTCGTATATCATGCGGGCAGTGATATATAGGCTCCTCACCCCTGCTTTAAATAATTGAGATATCCGCCACACCGAGATCATTCCTTTCTTTAGGCCGTGTTTCATCGGCTGTTAAATTGACGAGCATCTCGTAACTTGTCGAGACTTGGCTGGTCAAAAAGACTTACACGCGTTGCTCGTTGGAAACGGAATGAACTTAAACGAATGTTGTGAAACCTGACCAGTAGTTAGTCCACAGCTCTGCGGTCAAATCGAGGAGAAAAACTCGGCGCCGACACAGAGACGGTAGCTGGGCGTGACCATGCTTCTGTGGATGTGCTGAGAAGCACCATAAGAATTTCATTCTGCTCGTGCAATTCTTAAAAGTCTTCCATTTTCGTTGCGTAGGTAACAAGGCAGAGGAATTGAACTGCGCTTTTCAATTTGCTGTCCTCCTTCAGCTGATCCATTTAACGCCATCCCCTATGCCTCATTTTGAGCATACAGTGACACGGACGCTGATGTAACGCATTGAAGAAAACAAATACGTAGGAATGACGACAGAACACAAAAGCCCAACAGATAGCAGTAAAAGTAAATCATCGTGCCACACTTGCTATCAACCAATAATTGTCACCTGGACTCAGTGAAAACGCACGCGAAACACAAAACTGGATCGAAACGTTTTCACAACACATTTTAAATATCTTCAGCAGCATGGGCGGCCGCAGAAATCTTTCCAGGGAGGGGGGAAACGTCGAAATTTTGCTTATCCTTTTCGGTTGCTGACGATGCAATGTAAATGGACGTTCACAGAACGCTTCAAAAACTCTTAGTCGCCCGTTTTGCCCCCTACCCCTGCTGACGCCCGTGATTTGCTGCTCAGTTGATGAGTTTCGAAACCTTGTTTATTTCATTAGCAGGAAAAACTTTCTTGTTCACAGTACGCTCGAATGTAGAAGTTACGCGGCTTGTTTACTTTTATGTGATAAATAAGTTAAGCCAACATTGAAAACGTCTGCCACCACACATACCTGCAGTTGGGAAAATGACGACGATGCTCGCCGTGAACGTTATCTCCATAGTTCCAGTTGCGCAGTACACCACCACATGAAAAGCACTGCACTCGATCGAGATTGCCCAAATAGAAAAAACCCGATTGCGCCAAATCGTCAGGAAAAACAGTGGGTTGTTGAGTGGGCCAGTTTGCGAAAGTTCGACTGAAAAAACCATGGAGATAATATTACACATTTTGGTGCCAAGAAAGTTTCAACGTTTTTCGGGTATTTTGATGTTGCTAAATCCGAAAATGACGTTGGTTTTTGCGAATTGGCTCTAGTTTGAGATGTTTTATATTTTCGTTTCGAAAAAGTGCCAAACATATGCAAATTTAGACGTTGGCATTGTCTTTATACTACAAGTTTAATGAAGTTGTACCAACGCGAAACAATCGAAGAGAGGTATGTTAGGGCTTTGATAGCCAGAGCGTTTGAAGACGTGCCTTTTCTTCTGTAGCGCATGAGATAGTGACAACTTGTTGAACTGCACTAATGCTTCTGTTTACAGACCGGGCACAAAAGCTAGCAGAAAAGATGCACACGCCCAGTTGTCTGGAGAAGAAATGCCAGAGGCTGCAGCCCCTACGTCATGAAATCTCACAACCAAATGAGCTCTCGGCAAACGCCAACAACACATAATAAACACAAGAGAAAATTTGTAGGGAACTGTGAAGTTCGCTACAACGTGTAAACTAAGCTCGTATGTTACAATTAATACGTAAATATCATTTAACACAGTGGTTCCCAAACTGGGGTAAACTATTGAGCCTGCTCATTGAGCCATCCTGCTTGGTAGTAACCGTTCACATGTTCACACTGCGTTTGTATGTATCACGTGACTTAACAGTCACGCCTTGTGCTGAATACGTTTTTCTGTTCGCCTTTCTGCGCTTGTATTTGCTACCTCGCAGAGTCTTGCATGGCTCCTTTTTCGAGTAGCGTAGCGAGCGAGTTGTAGTCTGACTGACCGATCGACGTTTTCTGCGATACGTTTGTCTCTTCATCGTGGTAAAGACAAGTCGCCGTTTGTGTTAAAATGGTCGGTAAATGTTGCCCGTTATGCGTTATTAAATGCGACGCAAGAGTCGAGGGCAACAAATTGTACAGTGTCACCTCTCAAATCCGCTGCCTGCTTCGTGTCTCAAGCAGCCGCGAGACTGAGTAACGTCCTCGCCCTCTCCCAGATCAGAGTGAATCAGATTCACTGAGTTTATATGTTTGTAGAGTGAGACACGTCAACAAAGTGGTGCTGTGACCAGGGTGTGAAGGTCGAGCCAGGTGCAGCCTTCACAAAAAGAACATGCGATCGGTGCGGTTCGTTGTAAAAAGGAGGGGATGTTGTTGCAACCTCTCCGTTGGTGTGGCGTTGAATGTGCGATTCATCACGAACGGGATGTGCGCGAAGAATAACACCCATATATACGTGGCGCGAACAATCAATGATAGAGTGATCATGGCATGTGATCTCTACTGCTGTTTGCTGACACAGTGTGAAGCTTTGCGCACTTGCCGCTCGGGCTTTCCGATCGCAACAAAATGTGGTGCTGTGACCAGGATGTGAAGGTCGTGCCAGGTGCAGACTTCACAAAAAGAACGTGCGATCGGTGCGGTTCGTTGTAAAAGGAGGGGATGTTGTTGCTACCTCTCCATTGGCGTTGCGTCACCACGAACGGGATGTGTGCGAAGAACAACACCCATATATGTGGCGCGAAGAAGCAATGATCGAATGATTGCGGCGTGGAAACTCTGCCAGTGCTAACTTGTGAACGATTTAACATGACTAGCGTACGCGTAGAGTGATTGCGACGCATGATCTCCATTGTTGCTTGCTGCCAGTGTGAAGCTTTGCGCACTTCCCGCTCAGGCTTTCCCATCGCAACAATAGATTTAAAGTAGCGAGTGCAGGTAAATTAGACGTGGTTTACATTGATACTAAGCTGTTTGTTTTAAGAAAACAAAAAGAACACCAGCATTCAACAACGACATACTTTCAAAGCTTCTTTTTCGTTACAGTTTTAACATCCACGATCTTAGAATTGATTAACTGGCAAATACAAGCCGTCACAAGCCTGCATATCAGAGTTGATTTGAATTTCCAGAGACGATCTATTCAAGTTAACATCAACTTCTGTTTCAAGAGTAGTTTGTTAGATGAAGCTGTGGTTAACCATTTGCCGGGTCAATTAGTTGTTGGCGTTTTTGAACGTTTTCGAAACTTTCCTGTTGATAAAAAATTGTTTGTTCCTATATGAGACCAACCTGTCAATTTGGACCGGAGGCGTTTTTTATAGATCTTCCTTGGCCAGCTAAATGGACATTTTGCAGATCTCGCGGTTAATAGAGGTTTTCTACCATTCATCATCACAATCGTCAGTATTGTCATTTGCTCCTAACATCCCATATAATACCTTATTTCTTCTTTATTCCGACCAGCTCAACGAAGTCTTTCGACAAATAAATTAACTTTTTGATGCAGTTGATTTGGTGAGCAGTAGCTACGAGTATACTGAGATATTTTGCCGTCATGGGCTTTAACGTAGCTTGTTTCCATCAAATTGTGCTTGAGTATCTGCAGTGGTAACAAGCAAGTTGTTCATAGGGCCTATGAGAGGGGCTACGACAAGTACATCGTACCCAGGCCCGGGAGAATGGAAGTATGCACACTAAGCTTTTCTGTAATATTTGTGTAAGCCAGTTGTCAATACAACAATTAATCTATTTCCGAATATTAGGCAGGCAGTTGTTTTATTTATATTCTGATTACTATACAAACAAGGTTTACAAGCTTCGACAAGGGCACTAGAAGCTAAGGGGATTGGTATCGGTCTTCGTGCCCCCTGGTAAAATTTATCTCAGAGGCCCTGGTTGTTCATCTTGGCGTTTGGATCTGGCAGTTAGGTTGATTTTGCAGTCTTATTCGCAATGGCTTGCAAGATTTGGCAAGTCATCTTTCTTCGCAATTTTCCAATTGGGATTGAACGCTTGCAGTTAGGCTAACAAGCGCAGTTTTTTAATGCAGAAAAAACGTTTAGGTAAATCAACGAATATTTCGGGCAAATTTTTTTCTTTCAAATAATCTTAAATCCGAAAAATTCACAGTTCTAAAACTATTCATTAGGATGATAGGGATGTTTTGTTGAAAACGCAAAAGATTTGCAGGCACACTCACATTTCCAGATTATGTGTGCATTTCAATCTTGTTGCCCGAGTTTTACCAGTTAGCGTCAAGCAATAAGTTGGCGAAAGCTGATGTGTGCTCAACAAGGCATCGCTCCGCTGACGCCGAGTAAATGAGTAATCGGTACCTTTCTTTCATGAAAAGATCCTGAGAAGGAACTGTTAATTATGCCATGATGACAATAAATTGTTGGCGATTTATTTCTGTACCCTTACGGACAGACATGACCACGTACAAATGAAAGTGAAGTGGCATGATTAACGCTGAGCTCGAAAGTTGGCATTGGTTACATTGGTGCGTTTTGCGGTTAACAGCTGCCGCACTCGGTTACCCGATTATCAGCATCTGCAATGGAGTACGCGTGAAGGTTCGCGGGGGGTTACGAATGGCTGGCCAGTAAAAGAAACATATTTAGGCTGCAATTCGTTTTATAGAGCACCAGCAGTCACTGCAGCTCACAGAATCGATTCAACGACGAAGGCCATTCACACCCGCGAACCTACTTGTGAAAGTGTTAAGCTTCATCATTGTGGTGCGTTTAACGAGTTTGTAATTAGTCGCAATAATCGTTCCGTTGGCCATGCCAAAACGAGATTTGTTTTAAACTATTCAAACAAATTCGCACACTTTATTATAAAACCAAAAGTGTTTTTCCAGAGGTCTAATGCATCACTTTACCTCTTCTATGGATGACCGTGGCCGAGGTTATACCCGAGGATTAAGTTACAGCTTGGTCGCAGGCCAGTACGTTACGGTCTAGCTGCTGGCAATCGATCAATTTAGTTTATGCCACATAGTCATTTTAGCGCTTGATTGAAAGTGAAACTGGTTATATCGAGGACTGCGCATTTCGATCCGACGTCCAAGCTGTACCCTTTTTTTCACTAAGATTCAATAGAACGTTTAACCTGCAGCAACTAACTTTCAAGCTGTGTCACATACCTCCAAAATATAAATATATATTACTTAAATTCGGAAATAGCATTTACAAGCATGGGCAACAAAAAGGTTTTGACTTACAGTCTCTCAGATTCTTTCCGTAGGTCAAGGCTTCTCACAAGTTGCTCGTGGGTTGCAGACGGAATAGTGGCTATGTCGACAGTCTGGGTCAAACAGAAGAGAAACTTTGTCAAAGCTCACAGCGATGTTGGTAAGTACAAGATTCCCCAAAGGGTAATGGTTTTCTTGTGCAAATAGATTGCGATATGATTCACTTGTGGGCGTCACTGCTGTGACATAACTATTATTGCTGAATGATATGAACAAGCTTGAATCATCGCAAAAAGATGAAAGCAGAACCAAGCAGGAGATTCCTCAAACAACTTGCTGCAAAGGAAGAGCTCATCTTGTTGTCCCCAAAGGGTAATAACTAACACAACAAGATAAGATTACATTCAATCTCGTGGCATTGTGGCCACAGAAAAACGATATCAGGTAACGCCTGCGGGGTCCGTCATACTTTGAGTGCACGTTTTTTTTCATTCTCATATTGCTTATATATTTATTCAGCTGTCGTAAAGTAGCTTTTCAAATCAAACTAAAACCAAGCATTAATTTTTCGCGCCAGTGAGCAAAAGCACAGAAAAGTGCGACGATAAACGTACCTGCATGACCGACGCCGTTTGGCGGGGAGGCTGCATAACCCTTGCAGTTTGTCGCACATCATTTGAATCTATAAATAAGCAGCGCACATGAAACAATGATAGCAACCTTTATAATAACTCCCAATATTTATACTAATTGGATGTGGGAAGTTCAAGTATGACATAACTGAATTCCTTTTTTAAANATCNCAACAGTAATATGACAGTTTGAAAAATTAGTGGTTATTGACTCTTGGCTAAGACAATGGCGGCGAAGAGAACGGGATGACTTATGACTTTCATAACAACTTCGCAAGCCTCACCTTGATTCTGAATTTGCAATTCTGTGCTGAATGAAATCGTGCAAAGCAAACATAATATTGCTTGAGTTTGCAATTCTAGGCGATTAACAACATCCCAATCACACTAATGTCAGGGATAGCTGCAACATTTTAGTTCGGGCAATTGAACCTGTGGCGATTGAAGACGAATATATTTTTCTCACCAAACACTGCTATTGGAGCATTCGGATAGACAAAGAATCAATTTGCTGAGAAAGAAAGTGGCTTTCACCTGAAAAGAAATTCCCACCAACCACTGGCCTGTTGTCGACGCCTCAGCGATTCCAATGGTTGGGAATGGATTTCGACGTGGAGAGGGAAATCACCAGTAGTCAAAGCCTTCAATTCCATTAGGGAAAACTTTCTTTGTGTACCAAAGTCCAACACAGTGGCGAAATCGCGTGAATCTGACTTGGAGCACTTATAACGAGCATGTTTTTTCCTCCAACAGGAAACAAGCACTTAGCAAAGACGTCAATGTTTTTTTATTTTCTTGCAAGAAAACGTTTTTCTGCTGTGCGTTGATTTTCGTTCCCATTGCAGCAATGACCAGGGAAGTTGACAGTTGGAGTGTGGACGCATTAAATGGAGTTTCGGTTTCAGATCAAGCTGTTAAAGCTGGTCCGTTGGTTAAGAGTTAATTCAGTAATTGCGAATGGACCAATGTAGAAGTGGAGATCTATCATTGATGTACGAACCGCCAATCTTACATTCAGCTGCCAATAAACCAAACTGATTTGATTATCATTGGCAAAAAGCGACAATCTTGTGGCTGATGTGATTTCGTAGAACTGTCTGGCATGCGCACAAGAGTTTTTATTTATATTTTTTCAATAGTTCAACGTTAGTATACTATCTTAACACTGAGAAATTCATACTACTCTTCGTTATGCTTCGCTTTCAATGCTTCGCGGAATAGATATACAACTGAGTCTTTCTGAAGCACAATTTCACTCAGGTTTAGGAAAGACCAACAGAACATGCCATTCGATTCACTACCTTAAGATTCAAGAAAACAAACCGCAACACTATTTTTGTGGAGAATTTTTTCCTTGCAGTAAAGCTGCATGGATAGTCTGGGGTTGGTCCATAAAGGATAGAAAATTAGTGGTTGCTTGGAGTTTCTTTCATACTGGCGCTCTACTCGTTTCGAGCGTATACACACATTAGTGATCAAATTTCTAGCGAACGTTAAGTAGTTTTGAAATGGTCATAAAGTATCCTCTTATGAAACATACCATAACCACAACAACATGTCCAAACAAAGAGAATAAATAAATTCACGAAAAAACTGAGAACTGAAAAGTGATTACAATTAAGCCGAACTCGTTATTTCTGAGTGGCAATATTTACCAAAATTTACCACGTCGGTGATAAGCATCTACAGGAATATACTAACATGTATCATGATTCCGGAGAACATTGCCAGCTGAAGGAGCACGTCCAAACAATTGCTGCCCAGGTCCTGAAGTAGGCTGCGAAGAACTCACAGATTGCGGCTGCATATAACATAAGGCAGAATTAACAAGGGTGGTCATTGTCTTGCGAAAATCGTTCAAAAGTTTAATTCCAGCCAGGCCAACAAGATATATGTTATCAACAACTGTTGTTTTGCAAATTTTTATTTACTTGCAAGAAACTGAAGGCGTGTGTCTTTCAGCTAGGTACCATTTTTAAGTTCAGCGAATTTAGCTACAAGGGTGTCAGAAACAAGGTTGTTCACGGTAATAATTTGTAACTTGCAAGTAAATCAAAATTATTCGGATTTTTTCACAATGTCACTCAAAACATGTTGCAAAACAGTTGGAGCATGACAAAAGTAAACCGCTCTGTGTTAGAGACAAAACAAAAACAGCCACAAAGAAAAATCTTTTTCGAGCGGTTTCACTCGAAAACACCCAAGACATTTATATCTATTCTTTACCAGTGAGTTGTTCAAGGGGAGGCGAATGTTGTTGGGATAGGAGATATTGGCTAGTGCCCAACACTATACGCTTATCTTCTGAATTTATATATGGTTTGGTTTCGAATGTAAAATGTAAAACCAGGCTTGTTAGAACTTATTTTCTGCAAAATGGAATTATTTATCATAAACGAAAAAGTCTTTGCCGATATGCTAAGCCAGGGGTGGGTAAAGTGGAGTCCACCAAGATCAAGACATATTCTTGCAAAATTTTACTTTAGATTTGGTTCTACCATTACATCGTCTTAATATTTGCGGTAACCAAGTTAAAACGTCTCAACACCAATTCTGATGATTTACTGTCAGTGGCCGTCGTTTTTAAACATTGCACGCAGTGGCCGTCGTTTTTAAACATTGCACACGTTTGACCGTCGTAGTTTGCTTCGATTATATCGAATATATTATCGGACAAACTTCACTCGAAATGAGTTGTTCGAAGCTGCCTCAAATGAAAAAATATGTCATGTTTTAATAAACTATGGACTGAAAGGTATTCCTCTGCTGACGTGGGTCAGGCTGCAAGGTGGATGGCGATGTGCTATAAAACGGTTGCTTTGTTCAAAGAATATGAATTGAAACAGATTTTAAACCAAGCAAAGTAACTCTGGACGAATATTGTCACAGCACAAACTGCAAACAGAAACTGATCTAGGACATACTTTAACGCGAAAACAAACTTTGTCTGTGAATCCATCACCTTTACAAAGGAACCCGACAAAGGCGGCATTGCATGTCTGGCTAATTTACATTTTATTTCTTTCATCAGCTGCCCTAGGAAACTTTTCAAAATAGTGAATTTCTGATGGTGGCTGGCCTAGCACTTTTTCCCAGCCTTGGGTTCAGCCAAAGAGATTATATAGAGTAGCATAGTCTTATTCCATAGTGCGTAACTATGGAGTTTGCATTGCATCAACACTCACCACTCCAGTTTCCATGGCCATCTCTCCATGTTGAGTACGTCTTCGTTGGTGAGTCATGAAACGTGCTAAACCTCCGCCTCCTGTAGGTAGAATATGTCAGCAGCAGTTTGACAACAGCATAGCGCAACAAGACAAGGGTATAACACTTCCATCATTCGCCATAGGATTCAGTGTTGGATATCACGGAATGCACTCCCCTTTTAATGCAATGTTGACAGCATAGCCACCACCATAGCTTGGAGATATGGACAGATGCCAGCAAAAACACACAAACTTCGTCGCCAGCAAGCTATTGGCATAAGTTTTCTTCATTTCACCAACCCAGTCAGTCGACAGCTCATTTAACCTTTCTCAAGTAACGACCTCGTTGTGATGATGTGTGACAAACCAGGAGGTACGCAGTTTTCTGTTTATTATCTTACTTAAAACAGCGGCACGGTCTGAAAACAAGTGAAGAAATGAAACTTACACAGACACAAATAGCACCATAGCTAAACACGACATCTTCAGTTCCAGTTCACAAACACACTGCCGAACAGGGTTGCCAGATGTTTTCAATCAGAAGTAGCCAAACGCTGTTCCAAATGGAGCCAAAGTGACAAATAAGTAGCCAAACACTCTGTTTGCGTTTCGATGATGACGTCACCATGTTCATTCAATCGTAGTATGACCTTTTTGCAAAGTTGGCGAAACGGTTGGCGGCAAAGTATGGACCATGGCCCAAGTGCCCCCTTGGCTAGGCCCATGATGGTGTAATTACAAAATTTAGTATTACTGTTAGGAATTCAACATTTCTTTGTAAAAGAAGATGAAAACACAACACATATTTCACTTTTATACTAAAGCTTTAATCTGTAGGCCAACACTGCGGGTACAGGTGATAATGTCCATTTGCCTTATTCATTCCCCGGCTTTCTGCCGGGGCGGTGTTTCTAGAGATCGACCGATATATCGGCCTAGGCGATATATTGGCCGATATATGGGTTTAACCGATATATCGGTATCGGCCAAAACGGCCGACATTATCGACCTCAATAGGAGTTGACAGAACGCTGTTATATCCCTCACGTATCCAGACAATTTGCGCAAGAAAGCACAACGAAGCAAGTCGAGACAGTTATCTTACAACAACGCTAGCAAGTGCGGTTTCATAAACAAACAGACATGATAAACCATGGAGCGTGCGTCGGCCGTCACAACCGAAACAAAAGCATCGTCGGGAAGTTTCGCAATGCTTGAAGCCACCACGTGCAGGTGTTGTGTACGAATAAACTCCCGTTGTACTTCTGGAAGTTTTCGCAGCACGAAAAGTTT
>JGI24022J15233_10008112_pt1 | contig 11683 bp, 8 predicted proteins | sample Ectturendosymbi2_FD_15233 | JGI IMG/M metagenome (IMG submission 15233)
TAGGCCAGTTGCGAAAACTGGACCAGTGTTTGGTTTTCTCTAAACAGCTAATGCATATGCAGGGAGATTTTGTGCCGTAAACCCCCTGGCAAGTTTGCATGAAACAAGGATCACATGAAATTTACCGACAACTGGGAAAGCTGAACCGACAGCAACGAAGTTAATGTGAACAAAGGAGTGGATTTCGTAATTTTTCCAGGCGTGCGTAAATCGTGGCGACACAACTCTAGAGGTTTAACTCTGTAACGTCACAGCGCCTACTTCAGCGTCTGGCGAAGTCTGCGTTCGGCTGGAAACTGTTTGGAAATCACAAACCAGCCTCTGCCTACGACGTGTAGAAGTTGAAATAGCTTGCAGTCGAAAACAGAACTCGTCAAGACGCTGGAGTAGGCGCCGTGTCGTCATGAAATTAAATGCATGCTGCTGAACAACGCACTGGACCGGGGGACTTAAACTCAAAGTGCTCCGTGGGGCCAAATGAGGACTTAAAGTAACGCGAGGGCCCCATTACGACGCTGACGCGAAAATGGCGGGGCATGAACTTCACTTATAATGTCTTGTACTTTTACTTCTTGCGAAAGATATCGTGAGTTTAGACAAATCATTTCTAGCCGTCTCTACGTTCGTTTGAAAGGAACTTTCACTCGCTGGCAGAGTACCGGTAAATGAAGTAACTCAAATGTTAATTATTTCAAAATTCCCAAATAGCATCGCGGGCCGTACAAAACACCCTCGCATGTGGCCCGCGTGTTTGAGACCCCCCTGCATTAGACGCAGTCCGTGTGCATTAGGTTATGCTATTTTCTTTAAGATCTTTTCTTTGTCTCTTCGCCAGCAAATAGCTATAATCATTTTCCTGCAACCAAACGGTGGGAAACTTGCGTGGAAAAAGCAAAAAATAGCCGAGCGCGTGAAATGGACGTCAAGAGTAAGGGCGCGTCCCATCACAACTGCCACAAATTAAGGGATTGCCGCGCAGCATGCCAGGTACGTTTGTTGTTTTTACATCAACGCAAATCGAACTAGAAATATACTTCTACGATCTAATTTTCCAAAAACTTAATGAAATAGTTTTAATCGATTCGCTGTCCGAGATCTTGAAGCAGCACAAACGTACCAGAAGAACACACTCGCTTATTAGGCACAAAGTGTAACGAGACAGCAAATACCTTACAGTACCGTCCGCTCGGCTTGGGACGCTAAGAACAATTTCAATCTGTCGTGTTTTGTCCTCAGCGTGGCCCGGAAGTTCCGTGTCTCTGCTTGCATCTGTCAGAGTCAGTTGCTGTGTCCTGAGAATGGATATTGTGCGGAGCGCTTCCTGTTCGCTTCTGGGAGCATTGACCGACGCGCAACCGAGATAATACACGCCGTTGAATAAAATGCAGTCATCGTCCCCATCAGGCGAATTGTCTAAAAGCGATTTTTATCGCAAAGTCATTAAGTGGATCATCGTATTCAATCGACTGCACATGCGTTGTTCGGATGAAAATCTAACACTTTTAAACCTTCAAAATTGCTTCAAATAACATTTACACACGCATGACTTCACATAACCCATGTTCGGCACAGCAAATGAACGCAATAACAGCACGTACGAGGTATTTCCAGTAACAGTGAATGCGACTTGTCGTTCAGGGCGTTGACTTGATCAGCATCAATGCCAGTACCTGCGCACAGCAAATGGTAGATGTTCATCAATGCTCGCGTAAGATGACCGAAAATGAACCGCCAGGCTTGCTAATGTTTATGGGACCTTTTTTCCGTCCCATGCAATTGCAAATTGCGACTGCCTCATGCCATGCGATTCACACAAAACCAGCAATGCGAAGTAGATTACATCAGGTGGATGTCTCATTAATACCAGGCATTCACAGAGGCGTGGCAAAAGTACCTCAAACACCCAAATTAATGGGGCCAATGACGATTAGTGACATTTTTAGTTGTCCCCTGCAAAGGGCCAACAACCTTAGGTTCCCAGCTTCGTTTCACTACGCCTTGGCGCAGAGCTTCTACGTCTAATACCTACTGTGTTGTGAGCATTTCATAAAATCATTCAACTTACGAAAATTCCTACTATGTGACGATAAATTACTTACGATGGGACATGGGCCGCATTTTTTGAAGTTCACTGTCCTATTCCATCCCACGGGAATCCCATTCCCATGGAAAAGCCTGTGAACGACCCTTTTTTGCTAATATTGCCTTAGAATAATAGCTGGTGACTAAGGGACACAATGTGCAGCTACGAGTAATTTTCTGAAACAAATGAAAAACAAGCAGGCGCGTAGTTGGCCGGATGTTTTGTTCGTTAAGAGCATACTTCATAGAGCTAGCAATCTTGCATATTCTCATTAAGGCCAATAAAGTTGAAGACCCAATAGGCATTTTGCATACTGATAGATCACACAGATCCTGTTACGAACTTTGCAGAAGATTGGACAGTATGTGAACAACGCAATTTTGTTTTATAATGCTTGGAAAATGCATTAAACCTTCACTGCGTGTAGACGAGGCGCCAAGAACAAAATACTAGGTGAGGTGTACTTGATAATTACGAACAAGGAAAACACTGCATCAGGTATTGAGTTGCAAGTTGCTGCAGCTGGTCCACCTGAGAGAGTTTAAACCAGGATTCCAGATGCATTCATTGTTATTTTTTATACTGTATAACAAGCCAATAATATGAGCAAAACCAAGATTGAATTTAAATGACATCTTTTAACATTTACGTCAGAGTGGGAAACTTTACTACCATAGGTAACATCAAGCATCATAGATTAATGCTGAATTTAATTATTATGAATGAGTGGTTTATCTTTTTTTCATTCCATTTACACATGTGGTCGACTTGCTACAAGTACTGTATTTTCAAAAAAGTATTGAAACCATACCAACAAACCCCAAAAACCTGCATTTAAAAACGACAGTGAATTTGTTTGTTTTTTTCAAACATATTCAGTAAAATTATTTTTGCCATAACCAGGAATTTTCAAATAAAACACTGTTTTTCGATCAGTGATTATACACACACATGTGCATGCACCTGTTTATTTGAAAAAATCTGTACATATAACAAAACACGGTGTACTTAGGAAGAATTTTCTTTGCTTAAAAAAACTTCGCATTCCTCAATGAAAAAGTAATTTCAAGTGTGGTTGCACTGCATACATTGTTTCTGTCACACTGTGAATTGGAGTATCTTGAAAATGAGGTTAAAAAGTATGAATTCAAATGTGAGGCAAAATGTCTTTCATTGCCTAGCAATGATTGCCAGCTAATTAGTCCAAGTCCTAAACAAACCGTCTTCTAACAAAGGGTTGAGTAATCCTCAGTGTGCGAGGATATGAACTGCGTGACCTGTAAAACCTTACCTTGCCCTTTCTACAAAAGACACTGGAATCATGCTAGTTACAATGCATACCAGGGAAAAGTAGAGTAAGTTGAGCATGTCGATCAGGAACTTGCAGTTACTGTGTTTAATACACCACCTTGCAAACAAGTCTAACTTGTTACTTCCCAGTTTAGCTGACACATCAGTCAGTACTAGAAACAAGTGTGATGTCAACTCACGCTCACCATGGTCAACAGTGTAGCTTGAGTCAACACTGCTGTTCATTGTCTCCTCAATTTTTTGCTTTAGCTCTGCTTCATTACCATTTCCAGGAATCTGTAACAAAATTGAAGTCAAAGCTACATACAGCAAAACTGCAGTTGCTATCAGCATGACATCCTACAGTAGTGGTGGACAAACTACGGCCCACAGGACAAATCCGGCCTGCCAAGCCATTTCATCCGGCCCGCCAAATCTTTTCAATACTTCAATCAATATTGAAAAATAGAAGCTTGGTGTGGTGGAATATCTCTTTGTTTATCCAGTGTAGCAGTTCACCACTACTACTGATCTTTTCACCTGTATTGTATTTCAAACACAAATTATATATTGACTTGTTTACATGAACTAAGACACAGTAGTGTTCTGTCATGTCTTGCATCAGTTTCTTTTAAAACTTATTTGGTCTTTGGTTTGGTAAAAAATAGTGTGTGGCCTCTTGTCAGAAAAGTTGGCACGCCACTGGTATAGAACATATATACATACACAAAATTAATAAAACTTTAGGTTTAATTTAAATACAAATATTTAGGAGCTAAGTATTACATTATAATAAAATTGTACACACTGTGATATGATATGAAATAAAGGAACACATGTGGAAATAGAATGGTGTAGCTGTTGGTGCTAGGCTGAACTGCTTCAGTATATCAAGGCTACTGTTAATAAATTAACTTTGTCCTTAATCTTACCTGATGGCACAAATTTGCACATGTCTGGAAATAGTAATAAAACATACAGAGATTATACAGCAAATATTTGGGTACATTTGACATTTGAATTAGAGACAACATACTAAATGTTCTAAAAGCAATTGCATCTTAATCAGTTAGCAGGAAATTAAGAAACTGATTTTTTTCCATATGAATTATTAGTTTGTGGCCACTTGTCTGAGAATTTTTCCCATCACTGTCTTATAAGATATTAAACAGTTACTGTAATTCTTGTGGTAATCAATTACTTCTGCGTTTAATCCTAATCTGCCCAACATTCCCTGTTAGAACACATTTTCAAATTCGTATATCCACAAAATATATTTTGCTTGTTTGTAACATATTCAAAGTTTTCTTGTATTACCATATCCAAGTTCAAATTCATTCAAGCATACCAAAATCTTTTCGTCTGATTCACTTTCAGTTTCATGACATCACAAGCAAAAATACAACAACTTCATTTCCTGCGACAGGACTTAAACTGCCAGAAATGCTTTGTCATGACAACTAAGCTTAGTGTTGCAACCTCTCCGGTGGTGTTGCATTGATTGTGTGATTCACCACGAACAGGATGTGTGTGAAGAACAACACCATACATATATGTGGAGCGAACAAGCAAAAAGAGTGATCGTGGCATGGAAGCTTTGCCGATATTAACTTGTGAACGATTGAACGTAACGACCAGCATCTGCGGAGAGTGATCATGGCATGTAAACTCTATTGTTGCTTGCTGCCACAGTGCGAAGCTTTGCGCAAATGCCACTCGGGATTTCCAATCGCAACACTTAGTCTAGCAAAAAATCTTGGATGTGTTATAAAAATATATTTAAATGTTCCTTTATGGGAAAATTAGGGGATTGTGGCATCAAACACCACAGGGTGTGAGATATGATATAGGCAGTATGCTAAAATGTTTATCCTTGAAAAATCTGCAAAAGGTGAGTGCTGAAGAGGTAATGAAACAAGTCAATAAACATCGCACTTGCTGTTACTGTAGCAGAGTGTTTTTCTCTGGGTTTAGACTTTATAAGCTCCACTCACTTTCCATACCAGTTGAGGTGGATTTCCTAAGCAGCTCTGAATTTTGTTTGGTAGGTGTTGGTTTTCCATCAAAGATTGTTGACATTGTTATCCAAGTTGCCCAACGCAGCATGGGCTGTTTTTGAGTTGGTGTAAAAAAGTGCATATTTCAGTAAAAATATCTCAAAATTTTAGTTGAACCTAACTAAGATTTGGATTAGACAAAGTTTTTTGTTCCCACTGTACAAAGTATCTTGAATCATTTAACTAGCTAAAATGTGATAAACATAGCACTGCTAAAAACAAAATAACAAAATTATGTTGCTGAACATCAGCTGAAAATTACCATACACCATATCTGTTGTTGGGTAAGGGATTGTCACACCTATGAGCCTTTGCTTATTAAAGCACACAAAAACTATTGTGACAAGCTGGTGCATAGACTGCAATCTTCATACATAAGCAAAAAATCACATCAAGACATGCTAAGCAAAATAACTCTGTGTTTGCTGAAATCAGTAATGGTGCAAAGCTTGCAGCTAACAAGTCAGTAACTGGCCTGATAGAGCTTGACATATGCTTGCTTCAGTTGCATTGCAAAGTGGCTTGTTGATCATTATCTTAGTATTATTGTGCTTATGGCTACTGCGTAATTTGCAAGTTTCATTGTCCTAGCAGTAACACTTATGTTACTGCACCATATAGATTAACATGATTGGTTAAGGTCACCAAAATTACAGCACCACACAGATCATTGTTGGATATTAGTAATATCATGTTGATAGCAATAAGGAATCTAGGTTTGGAAGGACAAGGCTTAACCCCATTAAATTTTCCACTTTTGGTAACAACATAGATGACATGTAATATGACACCCTGTGCTCTACCTATGAAAAATCCAACACGTGCAAGCACAACTATTCCATACACTTTGGCTTTTGATGCTTGAATTTAGGAACTGTGTATTATATTCTTACCTTATACTCATATTCCAAACATAACTATAAGAACAAGCCCATTAACAATGTATGTTGGAAGATGGGTTTTGGTGCCCATAAAAATCTTGTATAAAAATTTGGATAAAGTAAGAAAACATTTTGATATTTGATTGGTTATAAATAAACATTTAGAGTTCTTGAAACAAACTAAACTCATTTACCAACATAAGCACCAACAACATGCAAAAGCAACTACTTTGCAAATGAAATATTTCATTGGTTTACCTTTAGTCCAGTGTCCATTTTTTGAACAACAACAAAATCTGAGGAAAGGTTGTCAGAGGAGGCACTATGTATAGACAGCTGGTCCATCCCAAAAAAATTTTATGAAAGAAAGACCAGCACACATAGGGACTGCTTTAGTACAGTTGCATCTACACATATGATTAACAAAAAAGAAAATACTTTATTGAAATATGACACTANTATTNAATAATAGTAGAACAAGCTTAGCTGCAATGCAAACTTCTGAGGAATCTGCCTGCTTGGTTCTGCTTTCATACTATTGCCATGATTTGAACTTGNACACACTACATAAGTATGAAAACTATGTACTAAATAAGCAGNTTTTTTAAGGAAAATGTTAGGTACCTGGTATGGACCTGATTTTGTCTGATTCTAGGGATCTGATGATAATTTTCTCTGATTCTAGNNACCCGATTTGGGTTCCTAAAACACCTTAAAAAAANCTGAAATATGTATGAAAATGTCATTAGGGTTGTAAAGACTNCTTCTGATCTCATTCACTGCTGCACCAGGGTATTACACCAACTCATGTTGTACATCTGAATAGTCCCATAACTGCCTTGACATCAGTTCTGCTTTTTGTGCTTCAGTGAGACCAGCATTATGGTCATAGTGTTTGTTTGAAACTACACTTCACATGCTTTCTCCCAGTCTTGCTTTGATTTTCATCACTTTTCCCGCAAGCTTTTGCTTACAATTTACAGCACTAAAGATGTGTAAATTACATGAAATTGATTTTCTAGAAAAATGCTTCAGGATTTGATACGACTGTGCTGACCATGTGGAGACTTACTGCACATCTTATACAACACCCACAGTTAATCAACAGAATTATTCCATAAGCACACAGAGTGACAGTCAGAAACACTTCTTAAATCATATCAAAGTTTCTTTAAGTGTTTGTGCTAATAACATTAGCATATCAAACAAACTCAGCAGTATGACTTCTAGAAAGAAGTGTTAGCTTAGCATACTTCGCTAAACTTATCAAGTGAGCAATTAACAAATAAGCTAAATTCAACTAAAAAAGTTGTGGTCAAAGATTTTAGGCTCTGAACAAGCTTATCAATACAAAGGATGAGGGTTATATTGCTGACATCAATTCTCATGACATTTGCAACTCGATAGAAATTACAGTAGATAGTTTTGATATTAACTAGACCAGACATGGTGGCTTCACACAAGTACATTGTTGGAAATGGAATCGTAATATAACATGTCAAGAGCTCTCTTTGCTCACTCTGGACATGCTTACAACACACTGCACCAAAAGTATAAATTTTATCTGTGAGGAGGTGCACTTGATCTCTGTAGCTTGAGAACTCTGCAATTTCAGGTGTTGCTCTTGAAGGTTGAGCTGCTCATTGTCTTTCATTTCAGCACAGTCCTTTTGCCATGGAGAGCTTTGGTGGGCTTAGTCCCCCAAATTGAAATATGAAACACTATAAATAAGTAGAGTCTTTGTTAATTTTTATGTCAAGACCCCTCTGCACAAACATAAAGCCCCCGTATTGAAGACTTTCTGGCGATGGTTCTGTTTCAACAATAAAAGGCTCCTGAATCCACGCTGGAAAAGGTTCAGATGTTGAAAAATAATCTTCCATTTTCTTCAAAGATGATTCAATCAAGTAACTACCCTCCACATCTGAGATAGGCACGGAATCTATCAGAAAATTTTTATTAGGAAATCAATTTCATGTAACACTACACATCATCACTCATCAGTGCTTACATCTTATTCAAATAGATTTAGATTTGAATAAGATTTAAGGACTGACAATGCGTAGTGTTACATGAAAGTGATTTCCTTTTCAAAATTTGCCAGTAGCTTTGCTTAAACCTCACATGTGGAGAGTAGTCACATCAATTAAACAAGCGAGCCATTCATTGGTTTCCTGATCACCAATTTCATGTTCAACAGCAGAAGTTCTAGTTTTTTAAGTCTTTTTTTTTCATTGAATAACATCTTTTTTAACACTTTGAGAGCTGGGGCACAATATAATCGTAATTTGAAATTGGCCTAAAACTAGCAGTTGTTGGTTGCTTTACCAACGCCATAGCTTCTCTGCCGATTGTGCTAGAGAGCTGTTCAAAGGCTCAAACGGATCAGCCAGTCATCTAGTCAACACTAAAGAAAAATTTTTTTGGTTGGGGATTGCGGATTTTTTAAGAGTGACGTCATAAGTGAAGTAGTTTTTGGGTTATTTTGGTTCATGTTACCTGGCCTAGGGCCGAACCGCTTGGCCAAAGTATTTCGCTGAAGTTTTCATTGGAAACTAGGCTCAAGTCCAAGTCTTTTGAGCCTTTGATTGACTTTCTAGTGCTTCTGATTCAAAAGTTATGATCTTAAATAAACAAATCAATTAATTATCTAATTAGTCAAATATTTTTATTACTCTAGATCAGCGTGGTCCAAACACTGGCACACAGGCCGCATGCGGCCCGCAGACAGTTTTTGTGCAGCCTGCGAACACTTTCTGTATGCCATGTGATATATTACACAAAATCATAAATGCAGTATTACCCACACAGCCCTTGCAAGACACACATTATTGAAGTGCAGGTCAGTATGTAACTATTAGGGGGTAACAATATCTTTTTACAAGTTATGGCGTTACAATAGCTAACATCTAGGCTAGGCTAACACTGCAGTACTCTTTGACCACAAAGCATGTGTTTATTTTTATCCTTATTGCACGCATAGACTCTGTAAACAATTTTTGAGTTAGATTAGAAGTGTTTTTCAACCGGGATTCTGCGGAACCTTAAGGTTCCGTCGAAACAGACCGAAATTGCCGAGGACGAAATTTCAACCACATTTCTATGCAGTTGTAGCAATGTTTCACAGTATTCTTACTACTATAAATCGTATTGAAACATCTGTTATCCACTGCATTTGACTTATTGCTCCCTTTGTATTTTGTTACATGCGCTAAAGCGTGAATTGCTGTTGTACACAACTCTCTTTTTTCCCTGTAATCTTTGTATTGCATGTGGGACTGAGCTTATCTAGTGTTAGACTAGACTGGCGTTTCTAACTAAAACATGCATTTTAATGGTTTCATGATAAAACATAAATACGACGTTTCTGGTTCATTACAGAAAGCAGGATAGACAATTTGCATAGGGTTCCATGAGCAATGCAAACATTTGCGGAAGGTTCCGCTGCATCAAAATGGTTGAAAAATGCTGGATTAGAAGATGTGCATTGTGGAAGTAATGAAGTGATATTTAGTCAATTATAGCAATTTAACAAAAAATGAGTGTCAAAAAACATGTGTCAGAGAAAAACAGAAAGTTCATTTCTAACTGGGAGCAAACCATAGTGTCTTGTGAGGTTGCAAGTAATATCCATTCCGAAAGAGTTTATTTAAAGAGGCATTACAACACCAAATATGAGAAAACATACGGAAAATACCAAGGAAATCCTAGGGAAGCATTTTGAAATGATTGAAGGGAAACTAGGTCCGCAACCAGGGTGGGGGGCAACCGCCCCCACTTAAGAGACTTTGCACTGAAGATATGCTCCATGTTCGTAATTTGCAAAAGTGCTTTCTCAATTATGACGCAATTGAAAAGCAACACTCGAAATAGCATGGTGATGAAACCTGCATGCCTGCTTGCGTCTGCCGACTACAGAAATTAAAGCGGACATTAACTTTATAACCAAAAACAAAATATTGTTTTGTTATTTTGTTGGGGTGTGTTGTGCATTTTTTTTCCAACAGAAAATCTCTATTTTCAGTCACAAACAAACAGAAAACTTAAAAATTACCCTGGAATAAAAAATTACGTTAGGCGTACAGCAAAAATTAGGTGTAATGGAACAGCAAAGGATTAATTGCAATGAAGTTCTTCTCTTTGCAGCCCGCAAATTTTTCATCAAACCGTAATGTGGCCCTTCATACTCGCAGTCTTGGACCACCCTGCTCTAGATCATAACTTTTGAACACGGAACCCCAGCAAGTCATCCAAAGTATCAACAGACTTGGATTGTAGCCTAGTTTCCAATACAATTTTCAGCGAAATACCACATCTAACGGTTTGGGCTCAGGGCCAGGTGAAGTGGGCCAAGGTGGCCTAAAAGCCATCTACTTATGACATCACTCACTAAAAATCCACATCCCCCCAACCAAAAATTTTTTTGAGTGCAAACTACAAGGCTTTCCGAGTCTTTTGAGCTTTTGACCGGCTTACCGGACCGGAGAAATTCCCGTGCAAAGCCACATGCGATCCAGCTGTTTTCGTGCGAACTGTTTGAATTAACCCATGTACGAAAGTGTTAAAGTGAAAAACCTCTGCAGCCTTGATCTATGGTTTGTTCTTCCCTTGCAGAGAAAGATTGAGTTCATTCAGAAGGTTGAAGATGTCTGCCATTGCCACATAAAAAAAACTTCAATTCACATGGTCCATCACCATCAAATAATGCAACAACTAGTTCCACTGATCTGTGCTCAATAAGTAACATGGCAACTTTAATGACAAGTCCTGCAACATGGGATAGCACTTTTCCCCACAACAACCATCACACATCAGTGTGGAAAACAAGGTAGCCATGCTCTTTTCCAAGTTCATCACAAAATGCTTTAAATAATTGGGAATTCATGGCCTTGCAATGAATGAAATTCGCAGCCATGACTACAGAATCAAGAACACTTTTCAATTCAAGAAGTGTGTTACAAGCCAAGGCATATCTATTTATGAATAGCACAGTGGTTTGATAATATATGAAGAGAAACTTGTTTCATTAGGGCTTAAACCAGATCGATGTCCTATCAATCATAGCAGATGCCTAATCATCCCACTTTATTCGACAGTACTATTGAATTTTTACAAAGAAGTACATGATTGACAAGATCGAAAATGTCTATAGCTCTAGTTCTCTCCATATATCTTGGCAAAATAAAAACTCATCCACAATCATGTTCTCTTTAACAAATTCAATGCATGCCACAAATTGGCTAATTGACTTGATATCCATTGGTTAATCAAATTGAAAACTTATTCTACATCAGCTTTCTTGGATTTGAACAAAAAGCTGACTCAAAATATCACTGGTTATCTTTGTAACCTGTTTATTTACAATGTCATCC
>JGI24022J15233_10008114_pt1 | contig 11681 bp, 8 predicted proteins | sample Ectturendosymbi2_FD_15233 | JGI IMG/M metagenome (IMG submission 15233)
TCAGTGCATTAACCAGTGTTCCTGCCCATCACTTGCCTCTCTTCAATGTACAGCCATTGCCTTCCGAATGCCTGTGTTTTCTGTGAGCTTTATTGTATTGTCTTCAGTATGTTTTTTTTATGCCTTCTGTAAAACCTCTGTGCAGTATTGTTTTGCTCCCCTTTTGGCTTTTCAACCATCCTGACTAACCTCATTTTGTTTATTTTTCATGTACTCAACACTACTGTATTACTGTTTACTGTGAAACCTTTTTGTAATGTCTTTACCTTTGTCTGCCCAACCCCATTTAGGGGTGTGCCTGGTAAAACACATATACAATGGCGGTACTCCATCATGGTCTGTATAATTTTACCATGTTTTTCTGCTCTCGTATTGAATACATGACAAACACAGGAGGTAGATGTCGAAGATTGAAACAGCAAAGCATTGCACATGCAGCTCTCTTTGCCTGGTTTTGTGTGGCTCTTTAGTACGTAATTGCCAGAAGTCCAACTGGCAACTAAATAATATGCATAACAATAAATGGCATCTTTTGGTACCACTTCAAACTTTTCAGCTTTGGATATGCACGAGCACAGCATTCAATACCTCTCTTCTTTGCAGATATTACACTCCTACCTCCCTTATGATCATGGAGGTATCTGGCCAGAGAAGAGGTATTAAAAAAGGTTGTAATTCTTTGATTTATTCGGGTTCAACGGCCCTGTCCATTGAAGTCTCTGCTGGAGAGGTCTTGGCGTCATCCTTTCAGGTTTCGTCTTTGTAACATCACTGGTTTCCACCATTATGCCTTGATGCACCCCCTCAAAAATTTCTTCACACAACTGAGTGGAGCGCCGCAAAGGTGTTTCAAATCAGGCCCCGCACTTGCTAACATCGGCCCTGCCTTCACTTAACCGTAATCCTAACCCTAACCTAACCCTAAACACTAGCCCTAAGCTAAGGCTAACCTAATGCTAACCTATCCCTGACCTAATCCAAAGGTAACCCTAACCTAACACTACCTTGTAAAGGTAACACGTAAGCCTGAAAAAAGTAAAGAAAAAAAACAAAGTTGGCAAGATGAGAGTTGAACCGAAAACCATTGGCATAGCAGCCATTTATTAATTTAACGCATCACAACCGCTACACTACAAGACCCATGCCGTTTGAATGAGAAAGTGACCCTTTAGCTTCTATTTGAATTGCGTCAGGCCAGGCGAGGCGTATCCATAATAGTCACTCCCAATAGTCTTCTAAAGTGATTCAGTGCAAGTTAGTCGTAAAAGCAAAAGGCAAACCTACACACAATGAAAATAGCCAGAAAATGCGTTGCAATGCAAAAGACATTGCCCAACTCACTGTAAACCAGAGACGAAGAAATTGGGATACAGTAGTATACAGCAGCACAGGTTTAGGCAAAAATAGCAGCCTGCCCTCCAATTAGTGTTATCCCTTAAAAACGGCATCCGTGCCACCAGCGTGGGATATACGCTACCACCAGTGTGTGGGGCAGAACTTAAAAACGGAGTCAGTGCCAGCATCATTAGGCTATATAACAGCTGCTTTTCGGTTTGCAATTTTGTTTTTGCACAGTTCGAAGGGATACACAGCAACGACAGAACACTGCTTTGCAAGCCAGAAGCAAGGTAAGCACTGTCAGTCACCCTTTGCTAAATCTCTTGTGCTGCTCTCATGTGCAACATTCCCACCTGTGGATGCATTAGCTGACAAAAATCGTATACCTAAAGCCAAGTTAAGTGTTTTCGGAACTTCTCAGCTCTCTTCCGGTCTTATTTTCCGCTAACCCACTTGCTGCCATGTTTACACAAAATCACTAAACTTTTTGATATAGCTTTAGCACGCTATGTTTTCTTTGTATCCGCTTTGTCTTTGTGAGATGACAAATATGAAATATATTGGTTTAAAGTCTCAACTAAACCCTCTGTCAAAAATATACCAAATCAAAAATTTATATACCAAGCACTTTGAAAATATACCAAAATTTGGTATAAATAACAGTTGGCAACACTGATGACAAAGTGGAACTGAAGCTGAAGCTGGGTTGCAGGCAGAGATGAGCACGGACAGGCCTGGATCAGTCAGGAGTGAAGTCAATTTTGGCCGGATCAGGACTGGATCGGACTGCAATTTTTTTTGAAAATTTGCGGAACAGGACTGGATCGGACTGAGAAAATTTTTGTTGTTTTAATGTGATTGTTCCGAAAATATCAAAAATTTTAGTTGTGATTTGATTTCACAGGTTTGCTAAATGGTAGTGTATATTTTGCCATCAAATGAAAAAACTCTCCTGGGACTTTTTGCAATTCAAACTGCATCCATTTTTGTTCACATACATCATTGAGTTCTAGTAGCAACCTAAACATAGTTCAGCGGTTAGGGCCGGCCTATGCCTGCTGTGTGATTGTTCGTTGGCTCTGCTCTCACCATTTCCTTTGGCTGAGCTTGTGGAGGTTACACCTTTTATAACAGTTCTTTTAATGTGCCTTTGTAAAAAGTTTAGGATTTACGTTTAGAGTTTGCCTTTAGGGTTTTGGTTTACGGATTAGGTTTCGGGTTCAGGTTTTAGGTTCAACTTTTAGATTTAGGTTTTGAGTTTAGGTTTGAATTTTGGGTTTAGATTTAAGTTTTGGGTTTAGATTTAAGTTTTGGGTTTAGGTTTTGGAATTAGGTTTGGGTTGAGGTTTTTGGTTTAGGTTTCAGGTTTAGGTTTTAAGTTTTAGGTTTTGGGTTTAGGTTTTGGGTTTAGGTTTTGGGTTGAGGTTTTGTGTTTGGGTTTAGGTTTTGTGTTTAAGTTTGTGCTTAGGTTTTGGGTTTATAGTTAGGTCATGTAACAAGGACCTTACGCTAATCCAAGTGTATCATCATTGTCACTTGACCAATCCAAGCCGTTAGATTCTCCTAATGGCAAAATAACTCCAGCAGTGCTTTTCTTCCTGATGCCAAATAGATACTTCCTTGTTGAATTTTTGAAAAGTCTGAAAGGCTGTGTCTATTCTGCCTCATGAGGCAAAAGCTCTGCTGGAGCTATTTTTTGCCTTCAACCAATCATATTTGGCTAAAGGCAAAATAGCTCCAGCAGTTCTTTTGCCTCGTGAGGCGAAAGAAAGATGAATAATTTTACAATTGGCAGATCAGGACTGGATCAGACTGATGATTTTAAAAAATTCTGCGGATCAGGACTGGATCGGATTCAATTTCAACGGTCAGGACTGGACTTGGACTAAAAAATTCACAGTTCGCTCATCTCTGGTTGCAGAGATGAGCACAGATCAGGACTGAATCGGACTGGATCAGGACTGAAGTCAATTTTGGCCGGATCAGGACTGGACCAGACTGCAATTTTTTTGAAATTTGGCGGATCAGGGCTGGATCGAACTGACAAAATTTTTCCTTGTATTTATGTGATTATTGTGAACATATCAAAAATTTTAGTTGCGATCCGATTTTACAGATTTGCAAAATGGGTGTGTATTTTGCCATGATTGGCAAAAGCTCTGCTGAGACAATTTTGCAATTCATACTGTATTCATCTGTGTGAACATATTACGTTGAAGCAACGTGAACATACGTTAGTTCAGTGGTTAGTGTCTATTACTTGCTGTGCAAGTGTTCGTTGATTCTGCTCTCACCATTTGCATTGGCTCAAAGTGAAGTGATGGCACCTTCGATGCGAATGCTTTGTGTGTAGCCTAATTTTGTAAATGTTTGGGGATTAGGGCAGTGGTTTTCAGTCTGGGGGTTGTTTGCCTGTTTTATGTGGGTCGCGACAGTTCCTGGTAAATATGTTCGTAAATTACTTCTATGTTTTGTATTTCCTGCATGGAACCACTTTTTGCCATACCCAAAACAATGGGATTACCTGGCAGTAGCGCAGTCAATAATTTTGTTCTGGAGGGGCTGACGCCAGTCATTAACGTTTTGCGTCCAACTGTTACTTAGTGTTACTCTTGTTTATTTTTCTAACAGCTAAAAATTGATACAAAGCATCAGCGAAAATCTGACAAACTTTATTTTGTGGGAGGCCATAGCCTCTTTGCTCTCATTCTCACTGCGCTACTGTTAACTGGCAAAAAGATTGCCTACTTTTTCATTAAAAGTTGTTTTGATTATGATTATGACCATTTCAGTACCGTTGCATTCGGCAACACACAAATGACTTCGTGACCAAAGAATGTGCTGTGTTTGGAAATTAGATATCTGATTGTGGTAGCTTACTTGGCACTTATTTTAGTTTCAATTCAATTATAGTGCTGTGGAGTTATATTTAGCGTATATGGCAGAAGTCTTCTTCACCGATGCTGCCATGTGCATGAATTTAATAGTTTTTGTTCAGCAGATTGATATCCTACGTTATTTTTTAGTCACTGAGATTTTCTATTGTGCAAACACAATTGCATTTCATATGCTTGACTGGAAAATTTCGGAAGGGGTTGATAGGCTAAATTAAGTTGCAAATTGAGTTGCTGCTTGAAAATGGTTGAACACCATTGGTTAGGGTTTAGCTTTAGGGATTGTTTCAGTTTTAAGTTTTAGGTTCAGCTTTTAGGTTTTGAGTTTCAGTTCGGGTTAGGTTTTGAGTTTAGGTTTTGGGTTTAGGTTTGATTTTGGCTTTAGGGTTGTAGGTGATGTTACAAGGATCTTACGCTTATATTATATCGTCCTTGTCACTAGACCAATCCAACCAATTGGATTCTCCGAAAGGCAAAATAACTCCAGCAGTGCCTTTTTCCTGTAAAGGAAATGCAGATACAGTCTTGTTAAATTTTTGAAATTCTGGAAGGCTGTGTCTGTTTTTCCTCATGACGCAAGAGCACTGCTGGAACTATTTTGCCTGCAACCAATTATATTTGGCAAAATGGCTCTAATAGTGCTTTTGCCTCATGAGGCAAAATAAAATACACGATTTCACATGGGCGGATCAGGACTGGATCGGACTGATGATTTTCAAAACTTTTGCAGATCAGGACTGGATCGGATTCAATTTTATCTGGACTGGACTCGGACTGAAAAATTTCACAGTCCGCTCATCTCAGCAGGGTTGCCAAATGGAAACAAAAAACTGTTGCCAAACTCACTTTAAAAAGTAGCCAAACTCAGCAAAAATTCGCCAAACTTCTTGAAATGGTTGCATCTTTGACAAAACATTAATTTTTACATGGGAAGTTAGCAGAGATGAGCGGACTGTCATATTTTGCGATCCAGATCCAATCCGGAATTTTGAAAACTCAGTCCAAGTCCAACCATAGTCTAAAACTTTGTTAAAAATTCAAAGTCCAAGTCCAAATAAAGTCGAGAAAATTAACAAAATACAGCTTTTCCAACAACAAAAATTACGCAATTCTTTTCCATTAACTCAGTCCAAATCCGGTCCTGATCCTAACTTTATGAAACAATTTACAAGCCGGATACAATCCAAAACCAACAAATTCGTCATAGTCCGGTTCCAGTCCAATCCATGTCCAGTCCAATGCTCATTTCTGGAAATCAGTCCTTTAAAGCTCTTTCATTTTTCGCCTTGAAATTCACCAGAAATCGTATAGGTTTTCAACATTTTGCAAATTTTCTAAATAATCAGTTTTAACATTTTGCAAACATATTTGATAAGATTTGCTCAATGCTATGTTTCAACTTTGAAAACTTTCACAATTCCATTTGATGTCATGAATTTTCAAAACATTGGAAATCCTAAAAATAGTAAATTTACATATAATAATGCAAGCAAATACATGCAAATATACAGGTCGTCCATTTCGCCAAACAATAAAATTTGGAGCCAAATGCTTTCAAAAAACGCCAGAAATTCGCCAAAATCCCAAAACAAAATGTTTGTAGCCAAATGCTTTCAAAATTCGCCAGATTTCCGGAATCTGGCGATAAACACGCCAACATTGCAATGCTGAACTAAGGACCACCTGCATCAAAAGTGTCAAGGTCAAGATTATCAATGCAAGATCACATTGCCAGTAAATGGGATAGTTTTACCAGTGATAGTGTGACTCGTGTTAATGATTCGACTCGAGTCACGATTTTTGGTGTTTCGGACTCGACTCGAGTCACTTTGAGAAAACTTGTGATTGGACTCGAGTCACGTTTTTCACGGAATGATTCGACTCGACTTGACTCACAATAAATTACTCGAATCAGAGTCAATTTTATAAAATCTCTGAGTTCCTGATTGTCAACCCAGTTCGTTTGCTCACAAAAAGATAAGCATTTTTTGTTTCAGTGATGATCAAGATGGGTGGAAATTTCCTGTTTTTACTGTTTGGTCGTGCTATGCTACATTTTAAGGACCAAGTGTTCCCAAGTTGCACAGAGGTAGACCTCAGATTTGCTTTCTTTGAAGGGTCAGCAGGGCACAATATATTGACATTTTATCGTGGTTTAATATAGTATTTGCATAACGTGATCAAGGGAGTGAGCCTCATACTGTGACCTTAGTCTTTTCCACATACTAATAAAATGATTCATGTTTTTCAAATTGAATCGAAGAACTTTATTGCAAAATATAATGCAAATACGATAACCAACCTTGTTTAGATCCAAATTTCTGCCACTGTTATTAGCCTAAGCCCATGTTGCGACGCAATTGCGGCACATATAACGTAGAATTCGTAGCTGCAATAGAAGAGTGAATCTGGCCAAATGTCTAATCTCAATTGCTATTATGCTGGGGATTGTTTGTTCGACTCTTTCTTTGGTTGGCTCAGGTCGACGCAGCATTGTGCCTGCAACAAATGGCTCCCAACGTGTCGGTGGTTACAATATATTGTTAACCTGCAGTCTCAAAACTGAACCGAAAGTTCCAGTAACCTGCAGTACCAACACTGAACCAAAAGTTGCGAAGAAGTTCAAAAGAATATCATCAATTCCAATCTAAATCTGTTTAAGCAAAAATGACAATACACAAATCCATCAATATATTGAAATGCTGCAAGTTTTAAATCAAAATCCAAGTAGATGTTCATCTCTGGTGATTTTCACGTATTGGTCATGCGAAAGACAAGAAGTGTATTTTTTGTGTTGCGATAAAAATGCTCAAGAAGCAAGTGCGCCAAACGTCCACTGTGGCAGCAAGCAATAATCAAGATCACCTGTCAACATCATTCTGTTATTCCTTGTTCGCCTGACATATAGGATCGTCCATAAATGACGTCACACCCTAACGGGCGGAAGAGGGTCACCAGATTTGTTACAAATTGTGACAAGGGGGAGGAGGGGAGTCAGTAGCTTTGTGACGTCACACGAGTCGTTTTGATATGCATGCTACACGCAGTCATACCAGAAAGAAAAGGTGTGGAGGCCAAAATGTTTCTATTCCATTTGCAGTAGTTTTCTGTTGCAACCAATGAGGAAATTTTTATCGATGCTGCTAATAGATTAATTGTTTTTGTAGTATATTTCCGATAGTCAGTCAACCTTTGTTGGATTTACAGCTAATGGCTAACTATATTGTTGTTCTGTGAATGTAGCCATAGTTCATTCGATAAAATTTATTGACTCCCAACTCCATCTACTGGACCAACTATATTGGACAAGTACGTCCGGACTGGAACCAATGCTTTGTAATAGACTGCTCATTGAGCAATCCGGCTGGGCACAAACCGTTCACATGTTCACACAGCGTTGTATGTAACACGTGACTCAATATTAACGCCGTTCGTTGAATGCGTTTTTCTACTCGCCTTTCTGTGCACGTATTTACGACCTCGCGGAATCTTACTTGCTCTCTTTTCGCCAGTAGTGCCGTGAGCGAGTTTGTCGTCTGACTGATCGATTGACTGTTTTCTGTGATATGTTTGCTTCTGTATCGTGGTAAAGGAAAAGTCGCTGTTTGCGTTAATGGTCGATAGATGTTGCCGTTTTGCGTCATTAAAACCAGCGCAGAACTCGAGGCAATAAATTGTACAGTGTCACCTCTCAAATCCCATGAATCTTTCTTGTCTCAAACAGCCGCGAGCCTGAGTAACGCCTTCATCATCTTGAAGGATAGAGTGAATCAGATTCACATTTCGTGCTTGTGTGTTACAGTGAGAGACATGTCAACAGCAGCAGACAGAGTACTGGCGGGCAGAGCCTCATGGTGGATCACACAGTGAGATCCAATAGCGTTGGGACTTTTTTGCTTTATCCTGGAAATAAATCCACTTCTAGATCCAATCATTGCCGGGCAACCGTCAGTGCAGACACCCACAAGTTTTCCCACTTAATTCCGCTGTTGTCAAAAAATGTGGCGACCACTTGGAATACATCTTCTGCTTTAGCAGGCGTTTCTAGAGGTCTGCAAAACAGCATTTCTTCTTCAATTGAAGATGGTCCAACAAAGCCAACAACTGAGACAATTGGGCAACATCAGTTGTTTCATCACACTGAACAGCAAAAAAAGGTGACACGTGTACCTTTTAAAGAACTTGACACTCAATATGCTTCGCGAGCTCATTAATTCGTGTTTTAATGGAAGGATCAGAGAGAGAAATCTTCCCAAGCTTTTTGCTGTTTGCCTCCCCCAACACAAGACTGGCTGCTTTCAAAATGCACGGTTTTATCAATGTTTCACCAATGGTGTGGGGTTTCTTCTCTTTAGCAATCTTGTGAGCGATTTCATATGACGCTTCAACTACTTCTGCAGATGACGATAAGCAAAAGCACTCACTACTGGCAATTTTCATTTTTCTGAAAGAGTCCTTCTCGCTTTGAAAAAAAATCTAAAGGCTTATCTTGATGGCCAGGGTGTTTTGTTTGAAGATGACGTTGCAAGGGACTTGGTCTCAAAACGTCGTTGCTCAGATTTTCAAAACATCACACATTGTGGTACAACTTGACCATTCACTGTGGTATCAATAAAGCCATACTTCAGATAATCTTTGCCATAGTTTCGCTGTTTTCCACTCATTGTCAATACAACTGGAGCAATTACGACAAACACCTGATGATCTAGGCCAGAAATTGACGCTAAAACAATGCCAGAATGTTACCAAAACGTAAATGCAAGTTACTCCAAAGATACCGATAACTGAAACTGAAATTTAGCATTGAACTACCTTCACTTTGTTGGCTGACGTTTGACTTTGGCCAGCACTAGTTTTTTCATAGCATGGGACCAAAGGTGGGTAACCGCTACTTTATAAATAGCGTCGCTGCCACTACCGCAGTCGTTCCTGAATAAAAATAGTAGCGTGCTATCGTTACCGCTCTTTTTGCCGCACTTAAAAAAGTTTTGGTATTGTTTTACAGACGTAAGATCAATTTTGAAACCCTAATCTTGAAATGTTTTTTTATGAGAAGTTGTTAAAGAAAAAATGTGATCTGAAAAAATAGTCATTGAACAATTATGATATAGGAAAAATTATTTTACAATACATGCACATATATATGAAACCCAGACTTCAGAAACGCCTGTTACAGGCCAGTTTGCCTGCAACAATTATTACTGTACAGAAAACAAGCTTGCTGAAAGACTCGCAAGCCTGAAATAGCCAGGACAAATTCAAAAGAGCTACACCCAATCAAAACTTATTATTAAATCAACTGATCCTAAAGACAACGTCATAAAAACATCATCAAATCACAAGACTAATCACAAGACCAGTCACAAGACCAGTCACAAGACACAAGCGAAATCACATGACGCCTGGTCACGATCAGGTGAAACCCCGAGTACCAAGATTTACCTGAAGGTTCTGGAAACATTTAAACCAGCTAATCACCAGACAATTACGCCAGCAATAGCCAATTGGAACACCTGAAGAAAGTGGGAATTCCCAAGTCACATGACGATTTATGAGTATAAATAGCGTCTCATCTGGACTGAAAGACAGTTGGAGACTTTTCTCCCCGCCTTTGTCCAGTGGGCAAGGTCAAGTCATAGTCGGCGCCAAAATCTCGGCATGATCAGGAATAAAATGCGGCAACTCGCGGCTTGTACCAAGTGCCATGCCAGTTAAAATTTCCAGCAGAACGGTTTGCTCGAGTAAGGCTCTGTCAGGCTAAGTGTTGCACTGTATTAACGTAGCATTCCTCATGCTAGTTGTTTAGGCTTAAACTGTATTCATGAGTGAGTTCCATTCGTGCCGTACCGAATTGTTGACATATCAAGCACAGTCGCTAGCTTCTGACTAAAAACAGTAGCTGTGAGAGTCTGATTAATAACCGTTACTAGTAAAATTTACTCCATTATTTGAGCATGCAGGTTGTTACAAGATTCAATCAAAAAGTTGAGACTTTATAAAATATACGTCTATCTATTTGACTGTTGACTGATAGTGTCACATTCATGCTTCGCCGCGATTAGCTTGAATCTCGATGTGTGCGGTAAAAAGCTTGTGTGATTCAAGGCGGAAATTTGTCATTAAAAGGCACGAAAACTTCAGTCTTATGCGTATAAATAAGTCACATGGATAGGTAATCCAATGCGAAAGAATTGTAGATCATTTTACCGCGAATATTATGAAAACAGAATTAATAACTGAGTATTATGAGAGCGTTGTAACATGTCGAGAAGTGCTTGAAGATCTTGAACTCTCGTACTTTGGTGAGTACCATCATGTTTTATTTGAACTTATGTCGTGGCGAATAAAAGCTAAAAAAATTAAGAAATATATATTGCATTGCTGTGTGTTTCTGCTGAGGTGAATCACTTGGAAGAAATTAGGTATTGGGCAATTAATTAGGCCTGTCAACCAGACTTAGATTCTGCAAGGACGGACCTGGATTCAGCAATGAGAACCCATGTTTAAAATGTCACTGCTGAACCCAAATCACATCGTTGTCACCCTTAAGCGTCGCAGCATTCGTTACACGCCTTATAGAGTGCATTTAGCTGTGTGGGTCGATTGTTGTAGGCTAGCAATCGCCTTTATCAATACAACAGGGTTCCCACACAATTTTCAAAACCGAATTCCATGACATTTCATGACTTTTCCATGACCTTTGTTACACTTTTTCCATACGTGTTTAAGTAATTCTTACACTTGCAAACTGGTAACAGTCTTATTAAAAATAGCTGATGTTGCGCTAATGGGATCCAACTCTGCCAAACTTGCTCCCTGTGTCATAGCTGTGTCGCATCTCAAAACCAAACCAACATTGCTATCAATATCAACCAGCTACCTACATTGCCAAATATAGCAATATAATTACCAAATATTTTTCATTTAACTGCTAGAGCAATATAAAGAAATGTTAGGTGCCAATAATTGCAAAATAACTAAAAACAGATCCCCTGAATAGGGCACAAAACTGACATGGGAGAACGTCATCAATGGTTCTTGGATGAGAGTCAGTTAGATACATGATTGCTAACATTGCGTTTGAAAGTATTCAAAGTAAAATATTTCCTTTCTTCTCATTATTAGCCAATGGCATGCTAAGTTACCTGTACTGAGCTGTCTCGCAAACAAACTCGTTGACATTTCAGGCGAACCCAGGGAGCGACAGTGGCTCCACCAGCGCCTGTCTCTGGCCGTGGTCAGAAGGAACACCACCAGCATATTGGCCTGTGTGCAAGTTTGATCTGATTTTAGCCACCCTCAGTGTATTAACCAGTGTTCCTGCCCGTCACTTGCCTCTCTTCAATGTATAGCCATCGCCTTCTGAATGTCTGTGTTTTCTGTGAGCTTCATTGTCTTCAGTATGTTTTTTATGTTTTCTGTAAATCCTCTGTGCAGTATTGTTTTGCT
>JGI24022J15233_10008115_pt1 | contig 11681 bp, 14 predicted proteins | sample Ectturendosymbi2_FD_15233 | JGI IMG/M metagenome (IMG submission 15233)
GTNCACAAGGCAGCTTATCACCACGACATTTGTTATGTGAAAAACAAAGACACAAAAACACGCAACAAAGTTTGCGATAAAAATATGTTGACATAGCTTAATGGCATTTATAACCCCACACTTCGAGAAAGGATGGAGCGGGTTGTTGTTTCAACAATAATCGGGACGAAAAAACGCTTTGGATGGGGGTTAAAAAAACGAGCGCAGCGAGAGCATCAACTGGAGTTCGCAATTAGCTGATGAACTTCACAAACCCATCATCAAAATTTTTCCAAAACGAATAGTCTTTGTGAATAGAATTGATAAAATTTGGGCTGCAGACCTCGTTGAAATGGAAGCATTTTCAAAGTTCGACCGTGGGGTCAGGTATCTTCTCACAGTGATTGACGTGTTTTCAAAATATGGCTGGATGCTTCCGCTCAAAGACAAAACTGGAAAATCTGTCGCAGACGCTTTCAAGGAGATTTTCAAAAATCAAAGCGAAAACCAGAAAAGCTTTGGACAGACAAAGACCAAGAGTTTTGCAACAAACATGTGAAGGAGTTGGGTGTAGAGCTTTACTCTACTGCAAATGAAGAGAAATCGTCGGTGGTCGAATGTTGAAACTGCACTATGAAGGAAAAAATGTTCAAGTTTTTCACAGCAAACAATACCAACAAATATATTGACGTTCTTGACGACTTTGTTGAGAGATACAACAACACGAGGCTCTAGCATAAAAATGACTCCTGTTGAGGCAAGTAAGAAAGAGAATGAAGTGAGAGTTTACAGAAATTTGTATCAAAAGTTTGAAAAGACAGCCGATACATACAAAATTCAAAACTGGTGACAAAGTCCGAATTCTCAAGAAGAAAGGACTCTTTGAGAAAGGGTTCCCCTCAAACTGGACAGAAGAAGTGTTTATCGTTTCAAAAATTCAAAGAACCAACCCAGTTACTTATAAAATAACTGACTACAATGGTGAAGAAATTCAGGGGATATACTATGAACAAGAGCTTCAGAAGACATCACAAAAAGTTTACGGAATTGAGAAGATTGTTAAGAAAGGCAAAACAAAGTCGTTAGTTAAATGAAGGGGCTATCCTGAAAGTTTCAACTCTTGGGTTGACGACAAAGATCTTATTAAACTTTAATATAAAATGTCAAATGAAAAACAAAGTCTTGGAATTAAAAGTTCAACAGTCACTGCGTTTCTGAACGACAAACTCACACCAGAGCAATGTAAAGAATTACAAAAAATTATGAACCTTGATCCAAAGTTGTATTGAAAAGTATTCATCTATCGAGGTTAATTTGGACCCAGTCCAAATTGAAGAGCCAAGTTGGCTGTCCAAATTGGCTCTCCAAAATTGACCCTCCAAATTGTCTGTCAAACTGGCTGTCCAAATTGGCTCTCCAAAATTGACCCTCCAAATTGGCTATCCAAATTGGCCCTCCAAGAAATTTGAACATACAATAAATGAGTTTTCTAAAAATAAAGGTTCCATCGAAACGTGACAAACTTGTCGCAGAGTATCTCAAAACCAAGAACAAAATTCAAGAAAATTTTCGCTCAGAACGATTGGGTGAACAATCACTTTACGAAGATTTTGGAAAAATCTTCAAACCAATAACTAAACAACAACAAAAGTCATCTGAAGAAATTGTTTCAAAGTTTGCCCCACTCCAAGAAGCGATTGAAAATATGCCGGCGCAGCAAGCATTGCCTTGGGACATGTCTCAACCAGAATTGGAAGAACAACCTGAAGCACTGCCAGCACCTGATGACAAACCACCTCCTGAGAATTATGGTCCAGTGGCTACAAAATATCTTCGAAAGTTTGCAACTGATGAAGCAGACAAAAGGTATGGTTTGAAAAATAGAAACGACCAATGGTATCTTGGCAATTCCAAAGTTGATATTGTTGATAATAATATAAAAATAGGAGACACTGAATATCAAGGAACAGAAGGGCTCTGGCATCTATTGATGATGGATAAGCCAGATAAAAATTTATCGGAAGTGAAGATTATAAAAACTGTGGAAAAATGTTGATAAGAGCAGATGCAATTAGACATCCAACATCAAAGGAAATTAAACCATTTGAAAACATTAACTACAAATGGTGAAACTTTATAAGAAAAATTTGGTTCTCAGACGAAGCAAAGATAAAAAGAGGGAAAAAAATAAGGAAAAAGGGGTCTGGAACTTCAGGACAAGGCTTTCTTCCAAGTGACCCAAACGCTTTGTGTGAACGGTTGGAATTGTTGATGGCTTTGAAACAAGCAGGAAACACAGGTGTTCGAAATGAAATCGTCAGCATTTGTGAGGAACTTTTGAGGCAAAAAATTTTGTCTCATGATGCTTATAAAAACTTAATGCTAGCATTAAATAAAGATGTTAATTATTAAACGCGGATTTAAACGAAAATACCAAGTCGGAGGCTCTGGTATTTTTTCAAAGCTCAAAGACTTTTTGTCAGGATTCATCAGTAAAAAGCAAGTTGATGACACAGCTTTGAACATTGCTCGAAGTGCTGGGCAAAAGGCTGGACAAAAAGCAATTGATTTTGCGAGTTCAAAGTTGACCCCCAAATCACAACAAATTTTATCAAAAATTGTGTCTTCAACACCTCCGCTTACACCTCAAGGAGCAACACCACGGAAGGCACAGCGGGTGGCAACAAATTTGAACAACTTGGTAGCTGGGTCGGGGCAGCCCGCGATCAAGATTCAAGACCTTGTCAGGTGGTTGAATAGAAATACATAATATAAATGAATAATTCTGAACAAATCAAGGATGTTTTTGAAAAGATTGAAGCCCTCAAAACATTATCTATGAACTAAAAGAAGAAATTGAAAAACTCAAATATTTCAACAGGGTATTGAGTTATAAACTAAGTGAAATACCTGATTTTTAAAGTGAAAACAAAAAAAACGCCTATAATAAATGAACATTATTAACATTACTCAAAAACCTGAAATCGATGAGTCAGTCGAACGATATGAATTTCACGGTTACGAGCCAATCACTGGCACTGATCTGAACAGACCTGGGGAAGTTCGAATTAATATTGAAACGCAGGACTTGTTCACACATCCGAGTGAAAGTTATCTGGTTTTCGACGGAAAGTTGGTGAAAAACGCCGACGACGCTGCTTACGTCAATGCTGACATGATCACTCTAACAAACAATGCTATGATGCATCTTTTCAACAACATAAAATACCAACATTCAGGGCAAGAAATTGAAAGTCTGTTTCATCCTGGACAAGCAACAACGATGCTTGGGCTGTTGAAATTTCCAGATGATTTTTCAAAAAGCACAGGTATGAATCAACTTTGGTATGAAGATAATGGCGCAGACGCTTCAATTGCTGGAAATAATCGGACTAAAGGTTTTGAAGCCTGACAAGAATATATTATTCGAAAGCCTGACCCGAAAGGCACATTTTCATTCAGAGTTCCGCTGAAACACATCTTTGGGTTCTGTGATGACTATGACAAAGTTGTTTACGGTTTCAAACATCAACTCACTCTTGTGAGGAACGGTGATGATGTCATGATTTTCAGAGCTGCTGCGGCTGATGCTGGAAAGGTTGTTTTGTCAAAGCTTTCTTGGTATATGCCTCATGTGCTTCCAAATGATCAAGCAGAACTTGCACTACACAAAACAATTGAGTCCAAATGAAGTCTCCCAGTCGACTACCGAATGATTCAATGCGTCTCGATCTCAGTCCCGCAAACAAGAAATTTCACCTGGTGCTTGTCGGTGAAATCAGCCCCAGAGAAACCTCGCTGGATAATTGTAGCTTTCCAGACAAATAAATCTGGAAACCAGGAACACAACCCATCAATTTTTGATCACTGTAATCTCACTAACATGTTTGTTATGTTGAACTCTAGGAGATATCCTGAGATTGATTATGATGACACCAACTTTACACAACAAAAATTTTCAAGGGTTTATGGAGATGCCGCAGCATTCCAAACAAAGTTTTACAATGTTGAAGATTAAATTTCTTCTCCAAATATAACCCCGGCTGATTATAGGAAACTTTTCCCAATGTTTGTCTTTGACGTCTCAAAACAGAGCAAAAAACTCAAAAACTCTGTGACTGACATTCAGATAAAGGCTCAGTACTCAGCAAACGTAGCAGCAAACACAGAAACTTTTGCTGTTGTCATCTCTGATAAGAGTCTCATTTTCCAGAGTGATGGGCAGTAGATGAGGGTTGAATATTAAGTTAAAAATAATATACTCTTTTTTTCAAAAACAGTCAATTCTTTTGTGAACCTGGTTGAAATCAGATTATGTTTATAGTCTTCAAGGCTATAAACATATTTTGACGATAGTGCTTTGTCACAAATGAGTATCACACCTTTAAAGTTTGCTTTTTTTACAAAATATTAAGACATGAACTACCCATCTTTGGACAAAGCTCAGGCAGATTGAAGCAGCCTCAAACAAATCTAACCATTTGGTGACAATAAAGGGTTAACACAAAGCACCTCTTTGAACAAAAGCTCAGACGGTCCAGTCAGGACCACTTTTCACACTGATTGAAACAACCTCAAATAAATCTAACCATTTGCTGGTGAAAAGGGTTAACATTGAGCACATTGCTTAGAAATTTAGAGCACATGGCTTAGTAAATTCAAAAACATTGATTATATAACAACAAACCAACCAAATTCAAGGCAAACCATTACAAACAAAAAGAAAAGCGGTTATGCTTGCCTTAAAATAGAAACACAGTCTTAAACCTATTGCCTGGTAATTTCTGAAACATTGAACTATAGAAGCTCTATGCGATCTTTTTGTGTTCAGATTTGAAAAAACAGATTAACTACAACTAATGGATACTCAATCTCTAAGCAGTGAATAACTCTTAATGCACAATACAATACAAAAAATTCAATTCAACACCTTTTTACAGATGCAAACAGCCTCAAACAAATCTAACCATTTGTTGGTGAAAACGGTTAACACAGAGCACATTGCTTACTAAATTCAAAAACATTGATTATGTAACAGCATATAAATCAAAATCCAAGCAAAACAATAACAACCAAAACATTACAAACAAAAAGAAAAGCGATTATGCTCACCTTAAAATAGAAACACAGTCTTAAACCTATTGCCTGGAAATTTCTAGAACATTGAACAAGAGAAGCTCTGTGCGATCTTTTTGTGTTCAGATTTAAAAAAAGCACAAAGATGGAAAGAGATTAATTACAACTACTGAATGCTCAGTATCTGTTACTAAACATTGAATAACTCTTAATGCGCATAAAATATATTAGTTATACACTTTTTAATATGTACTTTCCACGATGGGTGTAAGCAAGGAATCGATCAGCTAATTTTTAATAGGAAATCGATTTCAAGTAAAATTATGCATCATCAGTCCTAAAGATTGCAAGCAAAGCTTACGGGCGAAAAGTTGAAAGGCTGAAGTAACAGCAGAGAAAAAACAAACTCAAGACTACCATCAAAATTTCGTAACACAAGCTCATAAATCATAACATCTTAACAAACTGACTGACGTCAAGAATACTAGTGGCGACAAAAAAAACTGATTCATGAAATAAGTGTTTACTGAAAAATTAAAAAGATGTTTATTCAAATAAATTAATGACTGAAGCATCTAACTAGTTGATGCTAATGGCTGAAAAATTTCTCCAACCAAAAACTAACTCTTGGTGAAATGACTAACAACTGTAGAGAAAAATAGTAAGCCATGTGCGGGCATTAAGTCTCTGGGGTACGCATTTAAACCTGCCACGAGTTCGCTTTAAACGCTGCCTTGGGGTGGGCAAGCTGTGTTGAGAGAAAAGCTAGCGCACAAAGTGGAAGACAACATCGGATTGAGTCAAACAACACAAAGCATCGTAATAACTATTTCACATGGGGGAGGATCATGTTCTGAATGTTGATTTGCACGTCAATTAGGTGATACCATTTATTTTCACAGATATCCGGAGAATGACAACTTGGTTGTTCGACAAAAGTAATGGTGTATGCTTCGTTCAGAGGTGGCTTGTTTATAGTGCCGTGGTTCTCTGAATAGTACCGCGACAAGGCCATCTAGTCCTTGTCACTGTCAGTTTTACACTTTTTAATATTAAGACACAAGCAGCCTATACCGAAACTGAGCACAATCTTTCAAACACAAATCTTAGCCTATGCCAAAACTGAGCACAATCTTTCAATCGATAAGTTAGAAACATGCAAACCTTATCACACAAACTTAAAAGCCTGTTCCTAGCAGCTTCTACAGACTGATACCAACTGCACAAAACTCTGAGGCTGTTGTGCGCCCAACCGTCACGCCTTTTGACAATGAAAAACCGCGCATCGAGGCAAAACTTGGCTTTGCACGCAAAGGTTGGGAGAGTCACTGAAGCGTGAAACGCATCACGAACTGTTCACCAAGAGTGTCAACAAGATCGCTTTGTCCACCAATGCAAAAACAATCTCAAACCCATTGATTGGCAATTTCTAAAAACATCAAAAAAACACAATTGCAAAAAAGAGGTTAAACCTATTGATTAACAATTTCTAGATTTAATCATGTCTTCAATATGATGAATATTGAAAACCTGCAAACAATCAAACGACTAGGAAAGTTTGTGAAATTAAGCAAACAACTCCAAAGCTCTTGACACTTTCTCAAAAATATTCACTATTCTTTAGAGGCGCACCACTTTTCGAAAATTCATTTCGCAAGCCTACAAAAGTGTTTTTTTTGCAACAATCTTTCCAAAATTCAATTATGTTTTTTTTTGCAAGAACCTTCACTATCAAAAGCAAGCAAGACCACTTTTGCTGTGCTACTTCTAACATTGGAAGCTACCTTCGGACAGACAAGAAGTTTAATTAACGTCAGTGCACGCAGCGGACAGTCTTTGATAATGAAAAAAATGACAATGATTGGGAGCCTGACTCTCACGCGAGCTATTTCAAAAGCGCTCAAACGTGAAAGAACCACGACTAGCATTCAAAGTTACTCGAGCGTCGCGGTCTTTAGCAATGACGGTGCAAAACCTGACTCTCACGTGAGCTATTTGAAAAAGCACTCAAACGTTAAAGAACAGTCCTAAGAAATACAGTTCCCCTTTACTCATGTGCACAAAGCTTCGCACTGTGGCAGCAAGCAACAATAGAGATCATGCTCGCAATCTCCCTTACTATTGCTTGCTCGTGCTACGTATATAATGGTTTTATTCTTCACGCACATCCCGTTCGTGGTGAATCACATAATCAACGCAACGCCACCGGAGAGGTTGCAACAAAGGATATATGATTTTCTCCAACTGCTCAACTTCGGATAGCATATACTCCTTGAGCACATACATACAAACCAAAGGCTGCCAAATTAATACTATGTTGTTTTCGTACATCACGTAACGCCGCTGTCCTTTCTGATCTCAGCTTCATGCCGTTATCTAATAGGAGAGAACTCCATACGTTCTTGTTCTTTCATAAAAAAAGTAGTCTTACCTCTCCTGTCCTCCACTCGTTTTTACCACTGACCGCAGGAGAAATCTCAGCCTACTCATTCCGTCATGCCAAAAATTTTCAGCTTCCCCTCTGCAAACGTTCGCTAGTGCATGATTCACTTTTTTGCAAAGGTACCATACTCTGGAACTCCCTACCACAATACATCGAATTATATTCTAGTTTTGTAGCTTAAAAACCGCATCACCCTCTTTGCCATGGGAAGAAACGCAATTCTTGTCAAATCTATCCGTCACCTCATTGCGCTGTATGTTTCGCCTTGGTCAAAGTCCTTATAAACTCTTTTCGTCAGTGTAGCTGTGGGTCTACGGAAACGCTCAAACACCTCCTGCGGTGCAATTCGTCCTTGCACGATCGCAACTTAGCCTACTTCTAACACTAAAAATATCTTGCTCAACTAAAAATTTATAATCAGCCACAATACTCTACTACCGCTTATAGAACTTTAATCCATATTATCCTCTTTGGCCATCCGGAATTATCATTTAAACCCGTAGTGATCTTCACAGCACTGTTTCGATTTCTTAAGCGCAGTGGACGCTTTAAATCTCTTGTCTGACAATCTTTTGACTCGTCCATTTTCCCGATATTCAAACAGCATTTGAGACAAGAACACAAAGATTTCGATTTTAATGAAAAACAAAGCACTCCAAAAACTTTTCAAAATACAGTGCGCACAAAAATATAGATGAAAATATAGTGTACAGCAGAGGAGACGCTTACAGTCAATAACAGCCCAGGAAAACATAGGGCTCCGAACTTTTCTAATTGAAGAAAAACGACATTTTTCGTTGTTGACAATTGCGACAGGCTAACAAAGAATTTATTACAAGCTTTCAATTGCCTTGACAGGTGAATTAATGGCTGTGAAACAAAAATCTTTGCTGAAGGTCCCGAAAATTAAAACGCAGCACGTACGCATAACTGACATCGATTCACTGGAAGCAAATACTGCTACTGATCATCTGATACAACGCGAGGTAAAAAGGTGAAAGCATCACCAATCACGTTTTCATAGAGGAAGACAGGCAGACAGACAATTCATGTTTATTGACGAGGCCAACGAAAGGACCCGGACGTCATCAAATCAACTGACCGTCATCCAAACCCACGGAACATATATAAAGTACAGAGCATATGTCAAGGTAATGCGAATCAAATTTGTTCATCAAATCAAGGTGTTTCTTGACCCGCGTTCGAAAGCTAATGGGATCCAGGAGCTTGAGATCCACTTTAAGAGACAACCATGCTTTTCCTTCTCTTTCTCTTTACTGATATGCTTTCTTTCCAATATTTGTATTTACTGATGGTTTAAAGAAATTGTGATTGGAGCGGTTTCTAATGTCAAACCTACGTGATGTTCACAAATATTTAAATAGGTTGTCAAAATTTTTGGGCAAATGTACAAACCTGATGCTGGCGTCCGCTGGTAACTGTAGGTGGTCAGTGGTTCTTAACCTTTTGTGCATATCTTATCCTTACATCAAACAAGATTTCCAGATTGACCCCCAATGCACTCAATGGTGGTCATTTATTAAAAATGCAAAATTAACAAATTTACAGTTTAGAATGATTTTTTAAAATGTACATTTGCTGCAATTTATGGTTCAGTAAATTTACCCATGGGCGCAATTTTGTTGTAAAATGTGGGGGGGGCAGCTTGGTGCGAAACCAATACATTACCAAACCTAAAGAGAAAAATGTGAGGGGACATGGCATATTATATTCCCACTGTCTGAAGAAGTGGGGGGACGCGTGCCCCGTGTCCCCCATCTAATTGCGCCCATGAATTTACCCCAGGTTAAGAATCACTGCTGTAGGTGATCAGTCGAACGATTTTATTCTGTAGGATTGCGATCTATTATAGTGATATTTCATAGGTATTACTCCAGGACGCCAGCCCATACGAAAGATGTGGATGAACCACAATATAGCACATAGTTTCAGAGTGGAAATAGGCAGTATTTTTAAGGCTTTTTCAGATACTTACACGTTCTTTCAAAATTTTCCAACGGTCTCTCAAACTACAGTAGAAACTCGCTGTATTACCACCACCAAAATACACTATACGCTTTACGACCATCTCGGTATTTAGATAAAAAAGTTGCGGTCTGTTCAATTGTCGGAACAGTCAATAAGGTGAAACTTTAAAAAACTCCGGGGATGGGTGAACCGGTCCGCAATTGAAGTAGAGCGTCTGAAGCAGGAAGAAAGCACAAATATGAGCAAGTTTTTGATTAACCACGCGTGCAAGCTATTAACATCACTACAAATTATCTGATTCCACACATTTGAATTTAATTAATTTGAAGGATGCACATTCATTGTGTAATGTGATAGCTCACGCATGGGAACGGAAATTTGCATGGTGCTGGGTAGACACGTTCTGCAACGTTCGCTATTAAAAACCCCAGTGCATTACACAATACTCTAATGCAAAAATATAGGACCAGTTTGTACTGACCACAACAACGATGCTAACCATACCTCAAGAAAGAACTGCTTGAGTAGTAATAACAAAACAGAATCAATGCACTTGGCTAAAACACAAGATTATCGTCAATTTCTCTACTACATGAACAACACATCTCTTTTAAATTGATCTGTAAAAGTTCCAAACGCTACTTTGGTAAAGCGTCCTTCCAACCGGCGATGAGCTTTTTTCTCAGATCAGTAACCAGACTACGATACATCGCTAGGTTTGCAACGTTGTATATTTCAAGAGGATCCGACTCACGGAGATAGAGTTCTCGAGCATGGACCTTTCCAAATAAAAGCATAAAAAACGTTTAAAAAACAAACAACAAACCGCATATTGAAAAGTTTATATTGACGCAGCAAACGGATGCAGAACCTAAATTAAAAAATGCTGTAACTGAACAACTAACCCAACTTTCACCACATCATGTGGCAAAAACTAAGGGCTTTTGACAAATGAAAAATAGCAGTTTGCTGCTGTAGGGCCTGGGGTTGCAGGTTATTGTATCCCTACTGGTTGAGGGTCAACCTAGTTGTTGCAGGGGCACAGGTCGGTCTCCCAACTAAGCAACCTGACGTCTTGAAGTTGCCAAGCCGAAGCAAGGCAATTTAAAAGGCTCTCACCACTTTGTCCGCTAATAACTCTCCAGTAGTACTCTGAGTTGACTGCTTCTTTCGATTATACTCAGATATACAACAAAAAACGCCGATACACTTGAGCGTGAAGTCAGAAACATGTGACGTAACGGTTCGGTGTAGAGTCGGAATTAGAATGACGACGAACAAAAGCGTTGGGCGTTCGAATGCTCCACAGGAAACAACGACCGACTGCGGTTATGTAGGTTTGCAGGCTATGGTGCCGACGGTCGAACTGTTCGCAAACAAGTACATCGCGTTGAATCACCAATGGAATATTAGTGGGAATTACGCAGTAAGAATGCACAAAACAATAAAGCACTAATGTGTCCACTATACTGCTATCTGTGCCATTGTCTTGAAACGCAAGGGTGAATCATGTGTTTGACCTCGGCATCGCTACGGAACCTTTTATTTCCTCGCATGCGAGTTGTGTGCGGGCATTTTTGACGTAAGTTTTGGAAAATACTTACATGAAGGAAAACTGTTGGCTTTCAGTACTACTGCGGTTTAGTTTCTAGCGCTGCAAGAAATAAAAAATTTACCAATTTGAAACGACCACGCTGTTTAAGCATTTGTTGCTTGCCTAGAGCAGTGGTTCTCAACATTTTTAGGCTGATGGGACCTTACAGCAGAAATAAATATTTTGCGGCACCCACAGCCTTTTCGCTGAGGTTTAATGACTGATCAAAAAATTATACGTCTACTAAAAAACAGTTCACGGCTTCCTGGTGGGGAACAACTTCTCTAGGGTTTACTTTAGCATAACCCAAAATCGTTTTGATGATTTTAATGTGAAGGCCATGGCCTTTTGAACGCTGCAGTAGGAATCAACGGTGTATTTGGCGGAAGGCAGGCAGGTAAACTTTTACTTTTTTATTTTTAAAGAGGAACAATGGGCATCGAAAGTATGACGCTTTTTTCGTATATTTTGTAAAATTTTGTACAGAAAAATTATCTATTATCTCGGCTGTAGCATGGCATATATTTTTTTGATAGAGCGTTACCCGCTGTAGGTTTATGGTGCAACACCACTGGTTGTGTCGTGACCGAAATAATGCCG
>JGI24022J15233_10008118_pt1 | contig 11680 bp, 7 predicted proteins | sample Ectturendosymbi2_FD_15233 | JGI IMG/M metagenome (IMG submission 15233)
TTCGCTAATGGTTGGTTTACTGCATGCGATGGCTTTTATGGTGCTTCTGCTTATTGGCTGAGTCATATGAAACAATAAACCATTACCATTACCAAGCTGTTCAGTTTTGTCATTGCTACTTGTTTATAGATGGCTCGGTCTTACAGGTTTCATACCTTGGTATGGTCATTCATTGAGCTTTTACAACTTGCTGATGGTAACTGCTTATTATGCATTGGACAAAATGTTGAAAGTGTCTGTGTGAAATATTGACTGTTGCAGGTACTGCGTTGAGGATTCTTCCAAAGCTCCAAAACAGAACATACATAACATCTGTAAAAGTATTTTCTTTCTATTTGCAATCGATCATTACTAGAAAAAATCACTTTGGCGCTGCAAGGTTTAACGTTCAATGGATAATAACCTTTGTTTTATTTCGTTTTATTTTTATAGGCTGTACATCATAAACTTCCCACAGAAACATCGCCCAACCTTCTAGATTTTTCTGTCGCCATTGGAGACATATCTACTTTTGATAAAGTAAGTTTTTCTGATCTGCTGCTTCATAAACTGAAAAAAGTATAATTGCAATGGTGGAACCGACGTTAGTCGCAAATAAATTTTCAAAACATATGTGTGTACAAATTATCCAACAAAAAACTTGTGCCCCAATACGTGTGATAGCAGCTTTCGCAGTAAATAAGCTTTTAGTTTAAAAATAACCTGGAGAAGATTGTTGTTTTTATGGCGTTTGTTTCATTTTCTGCATTATCTGTTTCAAATTTTTGTGACTGGCGCTGAAAATGTTGAAACGTCCTTTACTAAGCGAGACATATCTTTTTGCGTGGCAGGCTCAGGTGATTGTGACATCATCAACTCCTTCGAACATGAAGTCAGGAGGAGCCAGTGCAATTTCTCAAGCTCTAGAGAAACGTGCTGGACCACAGCTGAAAGTAACTATTTCATTTGGCATTAGCCAAACCAGTAACGTAGCTTTATGCGTTTTGAAAGATTCCTCATTCCCAGTCGTGTTGGCTCTCAGCATCGAGTTGCTGTAGTTTCGATCCACTTATGTTCTTTTGAATCGCCTGCAAATGTGTGGAAGAACGTCGGTCGTTGCAGGTTGCTATAGCAGAAAGCTGTTAATAGCTTTGTACTTGAGTTTTTGTGCACTTGAAGCTTGGCTTGTTTAACACCGAAAAGTATGATGCCTTTTTTATTTACGCATGAAACGTACGCAGTTTACTTAATGTTTGATGCCAATTATAGCGGTTTGCATATCATGCATGACATTCATGCTATACAAACCTTAATTGCAGTTGATGATAATGAAGTCAATGCTTACAATAAAATCTGTTGACATTTCTGACTCTTTGCTCTTTTTCAAACTGTCACAATCGTTTTCACGTTCCGACGCAAACATTTGCTATAATGCTCTCGCATGTGTGGAATAACTGCAGATATATGCTTGCCAAGATAGCATTATATTTTTGCTTTTACTGTTTGTGTTTCTAAGAGCCGCATTTTTGTTTCAGAGTGCTTGTCTGGCAGAAGGGAAAAACAAGCTTGACATTGGTGATATTGTAACAACTCCTGGTTTTCAGCTTCAGTGCAAAGAAGTTTACCACGCCTTGGTGGCAAACTACGATCCAAATTCTGGTGAAGGCTTATTAATGAAGGTTATAAACTCATGTTTGTCCAAAGCCGATTCTTCCGGTCATTCCTCCATAGCTTTCCCGACTATAGGTGTCGGTGGTTTCGGATATCCTGCAGACTTGATGATGAAGACATTTCGAAAAGTGGTGGAAAATTTCCGTCCTCAAAATCTGCAGCTGGTCTATTTGGTGATATTTCCAGCCGACAAGAAAGCTTCCGCGGTAAGACGTACTAACAAACCCTATCAAACCCACTGCGGCATTCAATCGTTAGCAATCAGGACACACAAACTGCAGATTGTACGCGATCAGCAATGCATTTTCTCGTGAGAAACAAAAACTGTCCCACGCAACACCCCACAAACAAAAGTCCAGAATCCAACAGCACAACGTTGAAAGAGTTTCAGTTTTTGTGAACTTGCCAAGCCAAGTTAGCTTCAATGCAAAGTTCTTTATACACAAGTAACGAATTGGCGTAAATTAAACTCAAATTGCACGTTGCAGTTTGTTAGTGGTTTTCCTCCACTTCATATAGTCCTGTAATTTCTCTGCCGTTATTGGGTTTTTCAGGTATAAAATTTTATTTAAGGAGCCTCACTAGAACTTTTCTACCTTTTCATTTTGATAGGAGTAAAGTTGTTAGCATTCCTGAGCTTGATCTGGATGCTTGAAAAAGTTTCAAATCCTTTCTTTTGTTGTTTGTTTTTTCCGATACTAATTTTTACTGATCGTAGTTAATTCAATCAAGTTCATGCAAAACGTTGGTGCAATTGATCCAAAGCTAACTATGAACATTATAAAATCGCCAGCACTTTGCTTAGCTTATAGCAAACGTTTCGGAAAACAAACATTAAGGTGTGCATTCGCAATCAAAGTCCAGAAACATTTATTCATAGTGGCATAGACAAAAATTTCGTTTGTTATCACTCAAAACGCGCGATATTACAAACAACTCCAAACAACTTGCACCTCGTGAGTATGTATTTCGGTGTCTACTGATGTATCGGTGAAGCATAAAACTTCTCGTTTCAAATCAAGGCTTTTCAAAAAGAGTTCAATTTATCGATTTCTGACAACGCATCGTCGCAAGCTTGTCGGTCAGCAAACTGGAAAAACTTAAACGTTTTCTTAAAGAATGGAGATATTGTTTCGTCAGCTTGCGATGGCATTGTCAATTCAACGAAAGATTTTGATTTGACAGGTTCGTTGATTTGCTCTTGTTTTGTGTCGGTTGTAGCCACTGCTGTTGGCTCGTCTTGAATCCCATGCCAAAATCCCAACCTGACTTCCCTTCCTGCTGGGATAAAAACGCCCAATAACGCTAGGTTTATTTGCATTGCCTGTTCACACAGGCCTAAAATATCGACAATATTTACGTATCTTTCTTGTAGAGTCAGTTGTGTGAAATGGTAATTATGCATTAGGTCAGCTAGAAGTAAGAATCATCGCACTTTAATTTTTCGTTGCGAAGACATGAAATCGTAAGGTTGAATCTTGGACAGTGGCAGAAACCAAGAATGGAATGAAACTCAGTGCACTGGCGTGTGAACAGGCAGAAAACCATAACGCATAAATGGAAGGATTTATCCGAAATTTTGGCGTCCAAAACTTGTGAAAGAATATTTGCCCGGAACTACTACGCTTCTCACCAGTTCAAAGAGTAACAGCTATCAAAACAATTTCCTGCTTTTCTAGAATAAAATCTAGTTGCAATAGTGCTTTTTAAACATACGCAATTTACGCCTTTTTTGGGAAAGAAATTGGCAAGATTCGGCGCCATTTATGTTTCAAGTAATTCCAAACTGTAGTTGAAAGCTTTTCTTCATGCATTGCTGGAATAATTCAAAGAGTGACAGTGAAGAATGCTGCGCTATTTACGATCGCTATTTCGGTTTATTAAGATGAACAATATCAAAAAAAGTTTTGATGAAACAAAACTGTAGAAATTAAATGTAGTGAGATAGGCTATCGCCCTTTATTTCACCATGAAAGAGTTTCTGTTTTTCTAGTTGCGTACTGTAGTAAAGCACGTGATCATACTGGGTAGTATGAACTTGCGATTCTTACCATTTTTTCGCTGTTAATTGTTTGCTAAGACCCCACACGGTAGCGTTTTCACTAGAAAACGAAGAATTTCCTACATGAACTGCCGTTTCATGTCACGTAATAAAAATGCTATGCATCATTTCTCTCTTAAATTATGAAAAACTTTAATTTGGTTTATGGCACTCTCTCCGATGCAAGTGTACTTACATGTTTTCTTTAAGGTCGAAGCATTTCAAAAATTTCCAGCGATATTTCATTAGATTGTTTGACATTCAAGCATAGATTTTTTCAACTGCCTGTATATTGATACGAAACGGTATATTGAGGTCAAATAAGAATCTACTACATAATAGTTGCATGCAAGGCCTCCAAGAGAAATCTTTTTAGGCGGAACAAAACCCATTTGGGGCCCCTAAGACTTGCAAAATTATTTTGAAATAAATAGAATAGAAATTGAGGCTAATTAATATGCATCAAACGTCAACAAGAAGTGCTCGTTTATGGATCATATGAAACATTATGTTAAAACAGTGGTTCCCAAACTTTTTTGTCCGCGGAACACTGCAGGGCTATTGTAGGCGGACAGGGAACCCACGCCAGAACTGCCAAGTAAACATAAACGTTTTTTCACCCAAATTGCCGTTATTGAGGTTTCGTACTGTAAACAGAATTATGCACAATAAAAGTAACCATAAAGCATAAACAATTCAACAACAAGCACGTCTTAGTGAGAGCAATATATTTGTTTTCTGGACTGCCACAATTCTGAATAGTTCGGCTTAATAGCTGACACTGCAGTTGAATTCTTATATCTGATGTAGCATCCAATCTGGCGCGATGCTTCGTCTTTATATACCTCGTGGAAACCTTCAGATGTGTCTATGGAACCCTAGGGTTCCGCGGAACCCACTTTGGGCATCGCTGTGTTAAAACATACCGGTATTCAAGTAATGTGACAACATTACCATTTTTTAAACATGACTTTCAAATGTTAACAGTAAAATCTTACCAAGGAAGACATTTGGAAAATATGCCGCAGTCTCAGAATGAATGGAGTTGATCGAGGTTGAATAAAACGCTGCTAGTGAAATGAGACTGCGACTTCATTGAGTAACTCTATCCTTGGAATGAGCTTACTTATTATAACAAGAATGAAGGGACAGAACGATATATTTTCAACCGACTATTGCTTCTATTTTTGGCCACGAGCCACAATAAACAGCCACACGGGCCACAGGCCGGCGACCACTGCTTTAAAGCATTCTGTCGAAATACTGTAAGCAGTTAGTTTCTCCTGTATGGTTTCGAAATCTTCAGATTTCTGGTTATGTCCGCTAATTCTAAACTCACATTCGATTAGAGCCTGTATCTGCTTGCGGCACAAGTTTAACAATCAATAAAATGCACAGTATACCGCCCCGGTGCGCTATAAGCACTTGAGTCCTACACTGCAGTTACCTCTTAATATTGAACTTCTTAGTTATCTTACACATATGCGCAACATTCGAGGGCTACTGTTATTAGATTACATTTGATTGTGAACCGGCATGTTTCCATTCAAATTTCACTTGGAGTATCTCTTATTGTGAAACTCTTGGTTTATTGGAAAGAGTTTTATTAAAGATATGTTTGAAAATGAAAGACGTAAAGGAACATTCAGTTCAATGGACATGTATTTTAATGTGACAGACTGGGACAGTAATCGTGAATGTCTTAAAATCGACAAAGTAGTCAAACATTCAAGTTCAACAGAAATAATTGCTGCTAATAACTATATTATCAATGCATCACATCAGGAAAATGCACTGTCAGCAAGTCACATTAAAATACATCACACTATAGCTTACAAAATCCTTTAGGCCAAACCAGTTTTATCACCAGGATGAATTTCGCTATATTATTCCGAGTTTGTTAGTTACAAACACTCAAATGTTTCTTCTGTCTCGGGCCCCGGAACGATGTACCTGCTGGACCCCCCTCTCATAGGCCCTGCTTGCATGGATGTTGCAATCGGTTTTTGTGCTCCAACTTATGGAGCACAGAGCTTGGCCTGCTCTATTCCAGCAACCGTGGAGCTATGGTGATTGTTGGTAACTAATGTACCCGCAAAAATAATCACGAAATACCCCCAAAGCAAGTCGGTGCTAACTAACAAGATTTCAGTAACTTCTTTCTAAACAAAAAATGATTGTCGACCATTGTCGATGTATGTTAAAGAAGTGCTAGTATTTGTTTAAAGCAGTGGTTCCCAAACTTTTACTCATGACGTACCATTTGTGGGACCCATACTGTCACCGTGTACCGCCTTGCTCCAGGAAAACTCAATCTACCGAATATCATTCGATCAAAAGTTTGGAAGACCAGAATTGACACAAATGCGATATGAACATAGAAACTGTAAGAAATTATGATGGCCATTTTGAAAATCAACAAGGAAAATACACAAAAATTCAAGAATTAATTAACAGAACCCGATAAGTAAAAAACATAGCTATAAATATATTTTTGTGAAGATAAACAGAAACTAGTAGGCCTATTCGCGTACCACCTTGAAGACCTTCGCGTACCACAGTTTGGGAACCGCCGGTTTAAAGGATGCAATGAAATGATTGCTGAATAATCCTCTAATCACTGTACATCATTGTGAATTATCGAAATTTTGCTCTTGATCGTACATGAAAATCGTAAATTTCAAAAAATCGTAAATTTCACGTGTAAACGTTATTGACTATATGATCGAAAGAATTTCGTTTTAATAAAATAGTTAGTTACCAAAATAAGTTACCATTATTTCGTCACTTTTGTTGCAGGGCAAGTAGGAAAGATCATCATCTCGAAAGGAGGCAAAGTAATTGCTGACCAATGCGAGAAAAACCCTGGAAAAAATCCTAACTACAGAATAACGAGCGCCGGAAACTTGCCATTCAAGAATATCATACACATTAACACGCCGCAAGATCCATCTCAGTTGGTCACAGTGCTTGTGGAAGTTTTGAAAGCTGCAGAAGAGCTCAAATTACAGTCGATCTCTGTTCCTGCTGTTGGAACAGGTACGCGAACTGCTTTCAGGAGATGCTTTTAGGCAGTAGTAACGTGCCACAATCATACAAATACTTTTGGAACGAAACCTACAGTTTTCAATATCGAATATTTACGCTCAATCATCAGAGGTTTACTGTGTTTGCCCCCATAGTGCTGGGTACCGTTTGACTCTATTTAATACACTTTTTTCTTTGGTTTTAAATAAAATTATTGAATCTCTTCCTAAACCAAGCGCAAATAAACTCCTTGAGATAAAAATGCAGATCGTAACTTGTGGCTTTTTGTGTTGTGAAAAGGTGGAACACTTTGATTTTTAACCCGCACATCATCGGTAAATACATTATGTTCAACACGCTCTGGCTGTTACATGAAGCCAATAAAACCTTATGTACTATTTGTGATTTCACTACGAGCTGCGCTTGATTTACAACTTGTTACATCACGCCAAGATCGCAGACGAAGTGTACCTTAAAACGGTTTGACAGGTCATGCACTGGAAAACACAGATCAGAGAGAAATTGTGAATGGCAGATTTTAGAAAATACGTGCGTTTCAGGTAAATGGTTTGTAATTGAGGTACTTGCAATGACGGCGTGGTTATATTCGTAAAATATTTTTTAATTCAAATGTGACCAGGTTTGTTGCAAAAGAATCTGCGGATGCTTTCACTTACTTTTCTCGCTTGTTCACTAAAGTATTTTTTCGTTTTTTTTACATGATCGCCCATATTGTTTTCCATTTATCTCTCTGCTCTGCAACCAGCGGTGTTTTGATCATTTCAAGGTAATATGGGTCTAAAGAGCGAAGATGTCGCAGTAAAGGTACGCAAAGCAATTGACTCGTTTGATCAAAATAATCCAAAAACGTTGAGGACGATTGAGGTGTGCATTTTTCAAAAGCAAATGATGACGCACTTCGAGCAAAGTCTTGGTTTACAGCAGCAGCAGAACATATCGGGATCTTTTCGGGGATTCATAACAGTTGTTAAGAAATGTGTCGGAGGTAAGCGCTCGTACAGTTATTTCTAAACAAGCACTTGATGCACCTGTTTAGTTGCTTCCTATGAAGGAGTTTAACTTACATCCATCTATTGAAATTATATTTTAAAGTTTTCATAAATTTAACAGGTTTATCGAAGTCTGCTAAACCAAAACCAGAGAGCGTGTCTATTCTACCTGCGTCTGGCAGCGATCAGAGCAAGCAGCCTGTTTCAGTTCAAATTTGTTCATACTGTGAAGAGAATGTGAAAGAGGTGCATCAAAACTTGCTTCCTATGTTTTGTAGGAACTGGTAAACAGATTGCGTCCATAGGGACTTCTGCAGCCAGATGCAAGCCCGGTTAAATTGAAGAAAAACTGTTCATATGCTTTCTTTCTACATGCAAAAGGCTTCCGTAACTTTTGTTGAAGTAAAGAAGCTCTTAACTTAAAGTTGGCCATGGGAACTGTTGCTTGCTTAACAATTATCAGGCATATTTGGTTTTCACACAATTGGCTTGCCAACATATTTTTGAAGGTCTTGAAAGAAATCCAGGGTGTAATTCAAGAACTCAGCCACACTAGAGTTGTTGAGGACGACGTGCTTAAAAAATTGACAATCTCTGAAGAGCAGGAGATCCTTGACATTTGTGAAAAGCACAAAGTTTTCATCGAAAGGAATCAAAAATCGTAAGTTGTTACACAAAATGACACATGCAAAAAACATTTATGTAGTTTCCAAAGTTTTAATGCAGAGTTTCTGGGGCAATATATTGACTGGATACAGGTATTGCGGCTCAAGCACGATGCGATACTTCGACATCCTGCTTAATTTTCAAAAACAAAAATGTTGGTGAAAAACGCTTTGAAGCGAATTTTCGCCTCAGGCAACTTCACTTTTTCAGCATTCGCAGTCATGTTTTTTCGGTTTTTATCACCTTCTTTCTTGTTTGCAGTGGATTTTCGTAAGTAATCTTAAGCAAACTTATTTGTGCTCACGTTTGCATGCAATTGTTGTAGCCTGCAGAAAGCTTAGTTTTATGAAAAATATCGTATTTTTACTTCATTTAGCTATGGTACTAGTGGCAAGGTTTATCTGGTATTTGTTTTTGTGCCTTCGTTCACACCAAAACTTTGTTGAATTTCAATAAAATATTGCTATTTATAATATTTGACAAACCCAGCACGGTAAAATAAAAAATAACGATGTGCTTGTCAGTAATGTGGCCTACCGGATTTAAAATTATTATACGCCACAACTGATACAAAGCTTCTGCAATTTGTTGAAGAAAAATTTGAGTTTTTAATTGGCTTTGTGTTTGATGAGAGTTGTTTGTTGCAGTTAGCTATGATTCTTGTTCTAAACGCATTGCAGAATTTACCAACTTTCTTAGTTTTAATCAAATAAAATTTATGTATTTACACAAAACAAAAACAGGATAAGAAAACAAGCATAAAGAGGAATCAAGGTCAAGTAGTCAACTCGAAGATTTTGCCCAAACTACAACTACAGGCGCGATACGCTGGCCCTCTATGCTGATCGCGTTTCTTCTAGCGAATGATCAACAGGTCACGAGCGCCTTGTCTATTAGCCCCACGCGGCAGTGGCAATCACACGAGACGAAAGTGGTCAAGAATCAGAGAATGAAACTCACTGGGTTCACCAAAGAAATAACTCAGGATAGGCACAGACACAAACTTATACCAATTCTATAACAGGAACTCCCTGAACTCGTGTTTTATAAAAATCTATCCAATGATTGATGACGGCAATGCGCAACGTTTTCGCAAATATTTTATTAAATTGCAGTGACTTTACTTTAAGAGGTGTAAGCTGAACATGCAACCTGCATACAAATTTATAACAATTAAGCTTGTTAGCTGGTCTGTAAAGGAAAGCCATTTTTTAAGTTTCTGCGTGTGATTAAAAAACTCCAACTCAGTGTTGTTTCTCACTGCTCTGTAACTCACAAATCTTACATGCAGTGTTATTGCGGGTTTGGTGTACTGAAATAGCAGATACTAACTCGTCTTTTTTAAATGTAACATGCGGTGTACCTCAAGGATCTGTCCATTGATGACATTGTGAGAGCCTCCATATTAAATACTGTTTTATATGCTGATGATGTCAATCTTCATATCCCTTGAAGAACCACAAAAGTTAACAAAAACTAGTTTACAATTACAATGAGCTCAAAAAATCAATCACTGGCTTTTTGCTAACAAATTGTGTATCAAATATTCCAGAAGTATTTTCATGCTCATAAATAACCATAAAAATACAAATTTTTCAATTTTTATTAATCAGGAACCAATATAAAAACAAAGTAGCTTAAAATATCTTCGCATTATATTTTTTAAACTCAGATGGAAGCCTCAAATTAAAAAGTTGGTATTACAACTCTCAAAATAATGTGGAATGTTGTTCAAATTAAAACGCCATACCAACATTTCAGTGATCATTATATTAGAACACAACTATTTACTAAACCTGAAGTTTCTGATGTTGTTGTATTCTCATCAGTACGTGATTAATTTCTGCTCTTTGATATTATTTTTTATCCCCTGTTGCATTTGTGTTGTTTCGTTATTTGAATCACAAAAATGCATGAATAAACCATTACCATGCGCGTTATTTGACTCGTACGTTCGATTCAAATCATCTACTGCACGAAGGTCTTCGCCAAAGCTACAACTGTAACTATCGTCAAGTTATTTGAAAATTTGTAATTGAACCGTTAGCACAAATGCATATTTTTTCACAAACTCTTTGTGTTACTTTGTTCCAACGGTTTTGTTAGCTTCGCGAAGAGTGCATTTACTTCAACAACAAGGTTGCCGCAACACAAGCAAAAATTCGGTTATAAAATTGCTGACAAATCCCTACACATGCCAACTTACTTTTAACGCGTGAAGTTTTCCATAGTTAGAAAGCTTTGGACATGGTTCACACCACATGTTTCAAACGTTTTATGACTGATGCAATTTCAGTTTTCGCAGAAAGCTCATTTTTAGTATTTTTACATTGTTTGTTCGCTGCATCTTTGCACTTTTATCAGGGGAGAAGTATCACTTTCCATAAGCGGCCTGAAGGACAATGTGATTGAGGCCTATGGGGCAACAACGAAAGTGGTCCATGAGCTTGAAAAAGCACTTCTCTGTGCCGAGCATGTTGTGTGGAAACAGAAGGATAAACGCACTGGAAAATGGTCGGAGTACTCTCCGCGAGTAAGCCGGGAGATCGAAAAAGAGTACAAGGTGAAAAATCTGCCCACCACCATGGACGTCGGAAGGAGGAGCAGGGGACCTTCCCCCTTAGTTTCAAAATTTGACATATTCCTATTAAGTTTTTAGAAAAAAAAAGTCGTTTTCCTAGCTTCGTATGGATAAATCAAAATTTCACCATTTTTGGCCTCCCCGTGGAAAAATCCTTGGATACCCCTGGAAAAATCCACTGTTGACCCCTCTGGAAAAAATCTTTACGACGCCCATGCCTACCACATGTGTATTCGTTTACATGGTATTGGCTGTATTTGTATGAAATCCTGCTACTGGTTTTCAGGGTGCTTCAGCTACAGTCAATGTGGAATCTTACAGTTCTATTTTTTCGTATAGACATAAGCATACACAAGAAAAGAGATTGGAGATCTGGGGGCATCTCTTAGTCTCTCCTTATCGTGCCTGGAAAAGCGCGTGCCTAGTGTCTTGAAACCAGATGTCGCAAAATAATAAAGACAAAGCTGGAGTATGCCCAAGCAGTTTTGTCCTGGCCGTACCACTACTGGCCAAATTTCACTCTTCAGCAAATTTTCGAGAAATCTTGCGAGTAGGCCAAAGATATCTGCGCATGTTTTGTCGACCTCTAGAAAGCATGCGACTGGGTTCCTCTTGAAAACCTTTGGGGAATGCTGCGGGAGTACGGTGTTGACGGCCGCCTTTAAGTGGCCGCCAAATCATTGTATTCCTGCTCAGAAGTTTGTG
>JGI24022J15233_10008119_pt1 | contig 11679 bp, 10 predicted proteins | sample Ectturendosymbi2_FD_15233 | JGI IMG/M metagenome (IMG submission 15233)
ATGATGGTTTTATTGCTGTATAGTTACTTTTGTGGACTGTGTGCATTGGTATGATTTCGCCATGGACAAAAATGCCTCTTCAAATTTGTAATGGTTGAGACATTTACACGTATCATCAAAATCTCGGCCAGAGGTCGGGAACCTATGGCTCGAGCCAGATGTGGCTCTTTTGATGATAACATCTGGCTCGCATGATATTTTCTTAACACGATTGTTACTGATGAAACTTTTTCTGTGATTTTCCTACAAAGCCATCAGCAACTCCATACAGCACCAGAAGTCGCATTAACCGTAAGAAGCATGTTATTAAAGAGAAAATTCAGACGTTTACCATTGTTTAAAATTGTTGATTTTGCTTAAAACTGCACACATTGGTTAAGTAAGTTAGTTGCATTAAATGTTAAAAAATATTATATGGCTCTCATGGAAATACAATTAAAAATATATAGGTTTCATGGTTCCCTCAACCAAAAAGGTTCTCGACCCCTGAGATCTAGGCTATCTATCAAGGGGGTCACATAGAAAAAACTTTTTAAGATGGGGTCGCAGAACAAAAAAATTTGAGAAGCCCTGACTAAAGTGAGTTGTATTTATGTAGAAAAGGAAAAATGTCAAAGCATCATCAGTATTTTTTTTATTTCAACAGTGGTAAGGAGATAAATTCAAGTTCGCAAATACTTATATCCACTTCTAATGTTTTCATTAATTTAAGGTGAAGCATCCAGTTGCTATTGATTGTTCCTCTCATTCTATTATGTTACACAGGTCATGCTCCTGGCAGTGTTATTTTTTTGCTTCAAGCCACCATGTGTTGTGCTTTTTGTCATGTCATTATTGTTTGTGTCACAGGAAAACATTTAAAAAGTAGATACAGGGTTTTGTTTAAGGAAAATGTTAGGTACCTGGTATTGATCTGTAGGGACCCAATTTCTCTGATTCTAGGGACCCAAATTGGGTCCCTAAAACACCTTAAAAAAACCTGGTAGATATATTATAATTGTTCTTGTTTGTGTTAAAGGCCTAAGACTGTTTTTGCTGCATCAGAAATTGACGTGGATGTCAACATTTGTGAGGAATTGTTTTTTGTTTGAATTTTTGGCAAATGCAGCATTCCCTACTAAAAGCAGTTGTCAGTTCTGTTACTATGTACAAATCATAAAACTTTTCTTGGAACTGGAATATTCTGTTGGAAACTCTATTTCAACTATTCCTTTTTCAGATAAGTTTGTTACTAGAAATTAAGTCCTTTGTTATTATTTCTTTCTTGTAGCATTACTTTTGTGAATTTGATCAAAAATCAGCAAAACATCTCATCTAAAATAAATGTTTGAAAAGACAAGCTGTTTTGAAATCATTTGGAAAAGAACAGGGAATGCTTATATCTGATGTAGGTTTTTTTGTGAATAGGGAAAGCACATAATCTGATCTACAAAATACAGCAGGGATTGATTGTCTGATGTAGGTTTGTTATGAACAGGGAAATCATATATGTGATCTATGAAAAATAACAGGCAACTGTATGTGATGTACGAAAGCAACTATTGTGTCAAAACTGATAACTGTTTTTTATACTATATGCACCAAATCACTATTGCTATGGTAGTTTAAATTGTTTTTGTTTTATATTTGTAAGTTAACCATGTAATTGATTAACAGGCCATGTGCAGGCTGAATTGAAAAAGAAGAACATGTCCTTGGTCCATGGGTGTGTAATGAGCTGGATGTTGCTGGCCATTGGCAGTCCAGGCTCAAAAAATCTTGGACTGTGCCATCTCTAGGAAGCATGCCTTTATAATTAATGCCTATGTTAATATATGCTAGTTTGGTCAGTTCTAATCGGTTTGGCTTGTTGGATCTTAGCTTTTGGATAGGCTTTGCTTGTGTAGGTCTAGGCCCCAGTGGAAATAGCTGGATCACTGTTATCACCATATCTCAGGTATCACGGGCAGGGCAATGTATCACAAGTTATTGCAAGTACACTATCTCGGGTTATCACATTTGCAGGTGTCCTAGAGATCATCAAACATTTGCAAGGATGTACGCATCATAGATGTGTTGGCAGTTTTACAGATAGATCTACCTTTTATCAGAGATAATCATCTTTAATCAACCTTCCTTAAGTGGAACAACTGTGGAAGGTAGACTGTGGCAGCCATGACATGCATTGAAACTATGTAAAGGCAAACCAAACATATGCTGAATTACTTGTAAAAGTTTTGTGAGAAATTAGTATTCTCCGCCTTTGCCAATTTTGATCAGTTTCTGCCATTACTTTTTTGAGCTATCAAAGCAAATATTACAATCACTAAAAATGTGAAAAAGCCTGGTGAAAGCCCTGCCACCAAACTTCTCTGTGCTACATGCACTCATGTGGTTGTATGTGCATAACTTCAATCTAGTCAGTGCCAAAATAGAAATGCAAGTTAGATTTTGTGAAAGATGCATCACCATTAAAAAATGTGGTTGTAGATTTAGTATTCTCACCTCATTTGATGACCACACACTTCAGACTCTATTGTGTGGGAGTCTTGTATTAGAGCCCTTTCATGCACTGAGGTTTTCAGTGTGTTGGCATTCTGTGTTAGAGCTTTTTAATGTGTTTGTGTGTAGCATTCAAGCTTGATGTTGTTCACTTAATTTAAAAAATCCTGTTTTTAACTTAGCCTGCTGTGCAGAAGTTGAACCTATGTCTGATCAGTAGTGAAGTTTGAAAGAAAACTTCATTCTTTTGTTGGGTATCACCATCTTCGAACTTATGTTTCCAACAGAATAGCTAAACTTGTGATAAAAAAAGAGAAAGGCTTACAGATAAACTGTCAACATACCTGTGCAATGGCTTCAAAGATTTCATACATAAAAGGTTCCGATGTTGAAAAGAAAGATGAAGTATCAATTGAGAGGTAAACAGTGAAATGGTAATCACTATTTTTGAAAACACAGTTTTTTTTAAATTCCTATTTGTTGATTGTTTAACATTCTGATAGTTTTGGCATGAGTGTTGTTTCTTAAGTTTTCTATAAGCAGATTTTAATGTTGTAAAATTGTCATACATGCTGATAGTTTGGGTACAACACCCTGTTCTGACTTATTGCAGGAAAAGTAAAATATATACATTTAAACCTTTTTTCAAATATGGTATCTTCTTAATTGATTGCATCTTTTATACAATTACCAATATGATTGATTACAAACAGAAAATAGTGTCAATACTTACTTTAAAAAATACAGTATATTTTACAAGAAAAAAAGCTCATTTTTTCAAGGTTTTGCAAGGGTTTACCAAGAAATTCTGAATTTGTCAAGTGTGTGAACAACATGCTTGATTAAAATTCCAAGCATTTCATTCTTGTAAGCTCTATTCACCTAACCTCTACAGACAAGCAATTGACACTTTCATTTCAAATCATGTAGAAGTTGCCAATGTTATATTTCTATGTGGGAATCACTGGTTTGAACATGCAGCAAACATTGTATCATATGCAGATGTAATAAACCTAAAGATAGGTCTACACAGCTCTCAGTTGTTGCAAAAGAAATATAAGCTGTATGTGAAGATGGTGCCAAATTCTTCAGAAACTTTGCCCAGCACCACATGTCGACATAGTAAACATTTTATAACAATGCAAATTCACTTTTTGTAAAGCATGAAACCTTTCAAAATTTATCTAAAATCCTGAAAACGTGTTCAAAATCCTGGTTCGAACTACCAATGAATCGGCATGTGTGGCAAGTGGAATTTCAGAGTGCGAGTGAAAGTTGCCACTGCAATTTAGCCATATCAAAATGTAAGCATGAATTGCTTTGTTTTTGAAAGGGTTTGCTTGCTGATGTGACACTAAATCATCAGCACCTTCGGTGTCACTGTTTGTACGATTTTGGGAATGGTTCTCAGATATATGTAGTGTAGTTACAGGAATTTGGCACTTCTTTGGCACGGCACTTCGGAGTGTCAGTGAAGAAAGTGGAATCGGTGCACCTCTTATTGTTTCAACACAACGAACATGGAGCAATTTGGCTGCCCTTTGTCTTTTTCTAGCTTTTAGCTCTGTAGTATTTGCCAAAAAGAGCTTCCCGGATTCAGGTTTTGAATATTTCACGATCTTCGAGACGAGCATGATTTTGTTCCGGTACTTCCAGTTTGAAAATAGACGTTTTTGACAATTGGCAAAAAGCATAGGTCATATCCCAGCGTACGGATATTACGTCTGTAACGGTGTTGGCAATGCCCAAGTCTTTCAAATGGCAACTGCTTCGAAGCTTTTAACATGTTTAAAAGCTACAGTCGATATATTCCGCAGTTGTTGCAACCAGGATTTTAATGCAGGAATGCTATCGCGGTTTTACGCGTATCCGCGCTCATCAAGCACCAGTTTGCGAAACATATGCATAGATTCATCGGAATCTAGCACAACAGAAAAGGTTAAAATGTATCATAACACTGAACGAGATGACTCTGTCTTGCTGCGTCGATTTTGTCCTGTTCTAAGGGTGAAGTTGCAAGCGCTCATTTATAGTCACTTCTTAGTTTCTTTTTTATTGTTTTTGCGAGTGGCATTCCGCCGAGCATTTGGCTAACGGCTGACTCAAAAATTATCCCTGCTTAATGGTGTTTGTCATATACTTTTCCAAGGAAGAGTTTTTGCTTAACAATCGGTCAAGTTTTTCTAAGAGTAAATGGTTTGAATTCCAATCTGTGATCTGTTTTATTGGAAGTATTTATAGAAGCATGAATGGATGGAAAATGACGTAGTGCTTGTCAGCTGACAAATGATATAAGCGTAGGAGTTGAATATTCCCGCACACAGCATTGTTTCCACGTATCCGGTGCTTTATCCTGGGAAGGTTGCGGTCGGTAATTTTCCTCTTTGTGTGGCATAAGCAAGTTAGTGTGGCGAATCGGCAGGACTCAAGACGTTGGCAAGGTTTCATTTGCAGATAAACCTTCGCCTGTGAACTGTGGCTTAAAAGTTACCTTGTGCAGATATTTTCTTTTCCGTTTATTCTAGTTGATTCGATTCTTCGCATTGCGTAACATTGATGGTTCTCCACGCAGGCATGAAAATGCTATTTCAAAGCTAATGTAGCTGTGGTCACCTAATGAAGCAAACTATCTTAATTAAGTGCACAGAAGCTTACGACTTAGCAAGCTACATCTTGCATACTTTAAATGCTTGGGTTTTGAACGCAACGTCCATGACGACATTATCACACGGGAAATGTAAGGTTGTTGACAAGCATAACAGTGTCATTTGGGAAAACCGGCGTGAATGCGATGTTTAGCCTTGACAGTGATGGATGCCTGAGATGCTTCATGACGCAAATGCTGCATGTTTTGTTCAGTATTATGTGCTTGTCATTTGATTATTGCAGTTTCAGTTCATGACACTTCATCGGTGCAGATAAACCCCGTTTGCTGGTTGTATCTTTCTTGCATCGCTTCAGATCCGGCTGTCGGTTGTATGTAGTGAACTGACCTTTCCGGGCTCGCAAGTGAACAAACCAAGATTTTTTCCTGCTTTTTATTCCTTTTTGCGACAATCACTACGAAAGGAACAGAGCATGTCAACTTTCGCCCCTTGACGAGAAACGAATTTCTATGTTCAGACTGCTTAGTGGTATGCTTGCGAAAGCAGACTGGCGACTAGTTTTTTGCCAGTGTCACTTCCGCCATTGATACAGGGTTGGGCATTAAATAATCTAAAAAAGCTGGTGGTCCATGAACCCCAAAGCGGTCCGTGAATTTGGTTAAGTGTCCATGGATGTGATTTAAAGGGTTATTTGCAGGCATTTTGATTACTACCACGATGTTTGAAACCAATTTCAAATATTTATTGCAAGGTTTGTTCTTGAGGGGTCCGTAACTTTTGCTAGGATGTACCAGGAGTCCGTGATCCATTAAGGCTGGGTTAGACCAAGGTCAATGAATGCTCGCATTTTTAGCAAATTTGTAAGGTATCGGTTTGTGTTCTGATCACAGTTATCAATAATAGCCATAAGGATAATTCATTTTTGTCATTTGTTATAAAGCGATACGTCAAACAAATCAAACTCTTCTGGAATAACTCAACTGGCAAAATGTCAAACATTTTTATCCGTGTGTAATTTTTGCCTAATCGCAAGAACAGCTCCGATGCCAGAGGGTTTTACATTCTGTGCCTCTGAAGTTTTTTGACACGGCCAATGCGTGACTTGGCAACATTGCAAATGCATTGTTTCATGGCGGAAGGAAGCACAAAACCGTGCTAAGAATTTGAAGGTGGACGTCGTACAACTTTTTTCCTGGCAATCCCGTTTGTTTTCAGCAACGCGACATGGGGCAAACAGCGGGAGTTCATATTCGCAATGATCGGGTACTCGGTCGGCCTCGGCAACGTTTGGCGTTTTCCGTACCTGTGCTACAAGAACGGAGGAGGTGAGAATCTATGTCCGTGGTTGTTTCAGTGGTACGCTCCGGGCGCAGTGGCAGTTCAATGCACCAGTGCTGTGCGTTTGGGACGCGTAAACCAGTTCGTTTCATTTCGCTGTGAGCGTTCGTTGGTAGTGTATTTTCAAACTGTTTTTTTTTTCGGTCACAGACCGATATGTTTTTGAAATGACCGAAAAAAATTAAGTCATTTCGGTCAGAATGTCTGAAAATACAGGCTAATCAACACTGTTACGGCGAGTTTTAATACAACTCTGAGACAAATGACCGAAATGTCTCAGCGAAAAAAAAAACAGTTTTCAAACTGCACTTGAGCAAATTTTAACTGACTGCGTAAACAGTCTCACTTGGTTTTATTTGAATTAGTTGTTGTTTGTTGTATATTAAGTACGACTTTGTCACAAAAGAGTTAGCGCAGAAAATTGCAAACATTTTTTCATAAGCTTGTGGCCAAAATCTTGAAGTGATACTGCGACTCTGACGTGGATGTTACATTCTAGAAAACTTGGGGAAGAACGTTTATTTGCTTCTTCAGCATTAATCGTCTGTCATGAGAACCTCCTGTGCCAACCGTATGGTAATAGCTGGTCTTGCGCAGCGTCTTTCTGCTTGCGTGCTGTGCTTAAAGTTGCAGGTTTCGCCTGAAAACCCTTTTGGATATTAAGGAGTGACTAAAGTCACGTTTCTATAAGACAACCAGTTTTTCATCTGTTTGTTGCAAACCATGCAATCCAAGGTTTGTCGCGCAATGGAACCTTGGATAGATTGCCTTGTTGCCTACAGTGGCAAAATATAGAACGCAAGACAAGGGGTCAAATCTGTCCACCGCTATTCACGGTAGCGAGTGTCTCAGCTCATAGGTCTTGTGACGTTGCAGGTGCGTTCCTGATTCCTTATCTGTTGTGCGCCGTGGTTGCCGGCGTTCCACTGTTTTTCCTGGAGGTCGCGCTCGGCCAGTACACACAGCATAGTGCCATCGACGTTTGGAAACTCCTCCCATCCATGAAGGTGCGTGGGAAGATTCTCTTTTCTGGATGGACTTTTGATTGCTTTCAATATACCTAGGGCAACCAATTTTTGACCTAAAAACTTAAAATTTTCACTTTATAAGTTACAAATTTTGACTTTATTTTGACCTGTAAATTTCCTGCGTTTTGCAAATTGATTCAGCTTTAGGTGTTGCGTTTAACTCAGACGCATATCCATGCATTATACTTCGAAATTAAAAAAATTTGGTTGTTTAACTTTAGGATGACATATTGATTACTACATTAATAACTACAGTAGAGTCACACCTGAGAACATCATGAAGTTAAACACTATGTGCAAAATGAATCGAACATTTATCAAAGCAAGAGACCACGTTTCTTGCGTTACCACGCATAGCCTACATAATATTCAATCGTCCAGTAGTGGGCAAAACAGCATTATTACGACAGAAGTCGCAACAAACCCACTATTATTACAAAATTGCAACTAAACTTGCAAAAGCATATCAATATATGTTGTTGTAGTTTCAATAAAGTATCGATAAAGAGAAAAAGAACTGCTGCAAGATAAGTTTAACCTACCGATAAATTTTGACTTTTTTTTACCTAATAACTTGGGAGTCGCTCATGTTATGAGCGTGAAATTTGGTTTGTGCACGTCTCACAAACCATAATAAAGGCAGAAAAAATTTGACTTCATAGACTTTTGGTTGCCCTATTTATAACGTTGTAGCTTAAGCATCACTGTATACTTGAACGGAAGACAAAGACCGCGGTGGTAACATGCCAAAACTCATTCTTCTATCGAATAGACGTTGCAGTAAAAGCTATCTAGTACCTTCTCGACACTCGTAACAGTCGGGCGGCATCAAACTCCTATCCTGCGTTTGTTAAAGATATCTCTGTAATAAGATGTAGTTTGCGAAAGTTGAATTGTGCTGTCTGCTTGATTCGTGGTCTTCAAAAGTTCATTGATTTTTTTTAAACGCATCTGTCCACTTGATGGTTTTAGGAAAGTGTATGTTACAGATGGTAAATTAAACTGAGATCGTGATACAGTTTTCGTGTGAAATTCGTTTGTCAATTAGATTTTCAACGTAGTTGTGGTGTACAACTGTACATACACGCTTGTTAAAATGTTTTCCTTTTGCCGCCAGGGCGTCGGTTACGGTTGCACTATCATCAACGCGATCTTTACAATTTACAACGTGGTGGTTATGGCTTGGTCGGCTTTTTACCTTGTTCGCTCGTTTTATCCGGGCCCGCTGCCGTGGACGACATGCAGTGAGTGGTTTCTGTCATTACTGATTTCTGTCACTTGTTTGCGAGTGACAGACTGTATTCGCATTTTTTCCCTTAGTCGAGTTACTCAAAATTGAGATTTTGTTGAAAACTTACCGGTTTTATTCGCAGAAAAAGTCAAATTGTTTGTTTGTCAGTGAGTGTGTCATGCTACTGCCATGCAGTGGTTCTTAACCTTTACAAACACGCCGAACCCTTACGTAGTTTTCCAAGGTTTTGTCGAACCCCAGTTTTGCCCAATATAACTGAAAGTAAAAATGGGTTACTGAAATCAAGATCACCTTCGTCGAACCCCTGAAACGGCTCCGTCGAACCTTAGGGGTTCGATCGCCCCCAGGTTAAGAGCCACTGGATGAGATCTGCCGCTAGACCGTATCTTTAATTTCACTTTGGAACGCAACATCTCATAAAAGCGACGCTGCTACAAAGAAAAGTTTCTGAAGTTTACAACACTGCTTAATTCATGCTTAGTGGGTGTTCAAAAAACTAAACAAAAAAATGTTGTGCATGAGATTTACCGAGACTTCACAACCACTTGTCTTGTCGACGGAACAAGCGTTGCATAGGTTTGAAAAAGATCATTATTAATCAGTACAATACAGTGGGATGTTTGGTTTTTCTACGCGCATACGTAATTCAACCTGGAAGCAAATACAATTGATTTGCAGCAAAAAAAACAAACGATTTGTTTGTGGCAAAGCAATTAGAAGTCACCAATCAATTTCAGTGAAGTGTTTTAAAGCGGTCGACTTTGAAACTTCGAAACCAGATTACCATTGTTCGTTGAAAGACTAACCGTTTGCTCCAAGACTTTCGGTACCGAATGCCTGTGCGCCGAAACGGCATTCCGTGCTTGTAGCAGCATGCTCCGCTGATCGATTTTGTGAAAGGCTTTCCGCGTTGCTCCCGCATTGGTCTCGTGCCTAAGTCGGCGCTGAGCGCTGCTGTGCAATGGCACGCGCAACTGATGGATGGCTTGATAAGCGGCCCAGTGACGCGCAACCTGAATGTAGGGAGCTTCGGGATCCCCATTAAAATTGTAGCCGAGTAGGCTTAGCAGCAGGAAAGGAATGTCTTGACGCTCCAGAAGCTTTTCGCACGAAGCGGAATGACGTAAGCCGAACGTGCGGCGGCGCCGGAGATTGCGCTGATCCACGCAAAGTGCCGGCTTGAAAGTTTTGTTTGGCACAACCGAATATTACTGGATAATGCAGAGTGAGTCACAGAAAAGTATGTCTTGTCTGAAATAAACTCAAGAATTTTTTATCATCGTTGCTTCTCGTTTTGATTGGGACAGCATTGAAAAAGACAATTCGCGCAAATGCAATATACGCGGTATTAGATCACTGCAGTATTTCGTAAATATTAGGCTTGCTTCTGCAAATACATTCAGGCATTTTTCAGTTGCATACGATTTATTCCAAATATTCCGACATTTGTCCCATCTTAATACACGACTCCTGCGCAACAAATCCGGGATGAGGCCGAAAGAATCCGACAAAAGGCCGAAATAATCCGAAATAAGGCGATCCCTGATGCGTTGCGACGCATTCTTTTTTGACGAACCCCTATTAATTGTTCCAAGTTTTCTCTACAACAAGTCAAACCGGGAAAATTTTCGGCAGCGAATTTTGCTGCTGGGTCGCGCGCCCTATCTTTCACAACGGACGTCTTGAGACTCCCCGTCCCGCCGATCGCTGCTCGTCAGTGGAAACGCTGATTGCGTATAGTGCCGACAACTTTTGCCAACAAACCGATCGTTGCAGATAATAAGTGGAATTCTCCTCACTGTGTTGCGGAGAAAATCGATGGGTTTAAGGCGACGAATGTTACGTTGTTTAATTCCTCGCTTTGGGATGGCAACGACACTTTGTGGACAACCACACCTGAAGTTGAATTCTGGAGGTATGATGGAATACTGGGCGAAAACGCGCCCAGTTTCCTTCTTGTTTGTCCAAAGTCCTTGTCTTCCTGGAAAGAATTTAACGGTTTTTCTTCCCTAATTCCACTGCGTAGCTTTCGTCCATGAAGCTATGTGTGGAGTTAGAGTGCTGCTTGCTGTGACATTTATAGCTGACTGTCCGAGGTAAAGTATGCAGTAGTGCCGAACGAACAGTGTTCCTGATAAAGTTTTTGCTGAAGCGGAACGAGATCTAAGCGAGGGATTGCGAATCCCTGTAACTTTGTAAAGCTGCCGGTTCGTTGCGACTGACATAAGTGTGGATTGAATTGCAGTGGTGACGTTTGACATTACCTGCAGTGATGACCTTTGACATTACCTGCATGGTTGCTGCTGAATTGTGCGGCGTTTTGACGCGCACTGCGTTGTACGTTTCAGACGCGAAGTCTTGGCCCAGTCGTCAGGCTTGCACGAGATGGGAAACATCAGCAGCTGGCTCTTGGCCGGCTGCTTTTTGGCGTGCTGGATCGTTATTTACTTGTGCATTTTCAAAGGCGTCAAATCGAGCGGAAAGGTGCGTACGATTCGATGCTGTGTCGCTGGCTGTCATTGCTNGTCGCTGTCGTAAAAAATAGCCATCCAAGTTAGAAATACGAATTTAGTTACGTGGTTTGGTTATGTTCTCGATGTTTCTGTTAGTGTCTTGTGCATGGTGTGTCATGAAGGGTGCGCAAATTAGCTGTAGATCTTGCTTTTCATATATCGGGCGATTTCACTGTAAGTTAAAACGCTTCCTAACATTTGCCGCTACTTAACTGACTGCTGTGGCGCATATCCCGTCCCTTGACGGCAGTGAACTCATTGCACATGTAATTAAGCGCGAACCCAAGTACAAGATACAGTACACTTATACGAACACACAAGTTCGTACGCAAGGTGCCCAAGTTTCGAACGGACTTATACCGTGCACGAGTACAGAAGGCTACAGTACCAATTAATAAGGTCTGGGTGAAACCCTGGAGTTGAACTCCAGACCTGCCAGCCCCAAAGTGAACGCAATGACC
>JGI24022J15233_10008121_pt1 | contig 11678 bp, 8 predicted proteins | sample Ectturendosymbi2_FD_15233 | JGI IMG/M metagenome (IMG submission 15233)
CGCAGCAAGTCTTGTAGCTTGCACTCAAAAAAAATTTTTTGGTTGGGGGATGTGGATTTTTTGTGAGTGACGTCATAAGTGGAGGGCTTTTAGGCCACCTTGGCCCACTTTACCTGGCCCTGGGCACCAACCGTTAGATGGTAGTATTTCGCTGAAGTTTTTACTGGAAACTAGGCTATAATCTGAGTCTTTTGATAGTTTGGATGACTTGCTGGGGTTTCAGGTTCAAAAGTTATGATCTAAATTAATAAAAACATTTGACTAATTAGATAATTAATTAATTTGTTTATTTTAGATCATAACTTTTGAACCACAAACGCTAGAAAGTTGATCAAAAGACTTGGACTCGAGCCTAGTTTCCAATGAAAACTTCAGCGAAATACTTTGACCTAGCGGTTGGGCCTTAGGCCAAGTAACATGAGACAAGATGACCCAAAAACTGCTTCACTTATGATGTCACTCACAAAAAATCCGCACCCCCCAACCAAAAAATTTTTTTCGAGTGCAGACTAGAAGACTAGCCGATCCGTTTGAGCCATTAAACAGCTCTCTAGCTCAGTCGGTGGAGGAGCTATGGCGTTGACAAGGCAACTGAAAACTGCTGGTTTTAGGCTGAAATCTAGGTTTGAATATATCATACGAGGGCTCTCGAAGTGTTAAAAAAAACTCATTAAAATAAAAAATTACAAGTATTAGGTGGCCACCCTCTACACATTGAATCAAAAAAATAAAAAAAATAAAAAAATCTGATTTAAATTAAAAAAATCAGATTTTTTTGAAATAATAATGATTTTTATCAACCCTGCTGTGCAGTTGTTCATATTATCTGCTTGAGGTTGCAACATGTGATTGTTACATGCAGTGTTTATTCAATTGCAGCATGTGCTGGTCTTGTGGTTCTCACTAGATGCCAAACTGAAAAACACATACATGGTGAAAGGTAGTGCAGTAAGATATGGCTATTTCAATGCACATTTCATAGGCTGAAAAGAAAGTATGTACAGTAGACTTTGCCTGTAATGACTTTGGCTATAACGACATTTCGCCTATAACAATGCTTTTTCATCAGTCTGAGCAGAATTCCTATCTTTTATGTATGCTCGAGTTCGGCTATATTGTCACTTCGCCTATAGCGATGCTTTGTGTAGGTCCTGCAGAATATTTTGTTGGGTTAGAGTGAATGTTGCAAGTTTTCATAGTCAAAGAAAACTTGTAACCCTTGGCCGACTTTCGCATTGAAATAAAAAGCCATTTTAGGAACAGTTTATTGTACTTCACGTATAATGATGCTTTTTCTCCGCTCCCTTGAAGTGACGTTATAGAGCAATTCTACTGTATTTTAAACTTATGGCATGTCAGGATGTATGATTTGATACACAGGCAGAAGTTCTAATGCACATAATGCTTACCCAACTCTTTGAGACAACATGTTAGGTGTTGCACAGCTAGGCTGCAACCAGCAGAAATCTTGGAGTGGGGCATATGCCAATTATGATGTAGGGCTCTCACTACCTGTCAGCCTGCTGTATTAGAAATACAGACTGTGCAAGTTAATTTGCTTTTTACTAAAAAATATTGTCATCACAAGTATTTCACTCATGGTAATGCAGAGGTTGTGCACTTTTTGAAAACCTAATAAAAAAAAAATAATAAAGAAGCAATTCATGGATTTGGCAGCTACACTCAATGTTACTAGCAGCCAGAAATGAAGGTGTACAGCAGGTGATTAGGAAGGTTGTCTTGTCACAAAAATTCATACTGAATCTAAAGTTTAGTCTTAGCAATTCAGATTTTATCTTACAATTATGAATTATTAGCAAAAAGTGGGACTTCTTCAACTTTCTAGTAAATTTATTGCAGAATAATATATACAGATTTCTTTTGTAAATAATTAGAATTTGAAAATAGTTTTTTTGTTAACACTTTCTATAGTGACCTACATATCTCTATGACTAGGTATTTGTGGATTACGGGACAGACAACAGGCTATACACCGATATGGATCTGGCATCTTTTGGATATTGCTGTNATATTTTTCTCTTGAAATTTCATGTATTTAAGTATGAACACTATGAAGAGAAATAGTGGGTCTTATCAATCAAAGCCCTTGCTTTTGGCTNAATTACAAAGTATTTTATGAAACTGGAAAAAACATAGTAAACTCTCAAAAACTGCTTGTTACCCAGCCTGTTTTTTTCAGCAAATACACCTGGTAGTAAAAATGTTAAAAGTCGAGGTGCTGCCTATGTCCACCACCATTGGATTACCTACTCATGAAAATCTAAAAATACCATACTTACAAAAACTTTCCTGGTTTCTTTGACCCCAATGTAGTGCCATGTATGTCTAAGACTGACTTATGCCTTGACACATGAATGTACATTGCATAATGCCACTGATATCTTCTCAGAAAAGTATGATTTTCATCAAACAGTCAATGTTACCAGGATCAGCATGCATTGTATTTCCAATTTTGAGTCATTTTTTAGGCCTGTGTATGCTTCTCTTTGTATCCTGGGAACTTTCTACTTCTTGCTATCTTTGTAAGGTAGTTTGATAAACATGATTCCATCACAATATTTGTTTAGATATAATATAAGCCTGTAGTTGTTCACAAGTGGTGGCAGACAGCTTACAACCAAATACACTATTCATAATGCCGAAGCGTTTATGACACGGATACTTTACAGCTCAAAATTAATTTATATGTTGCTACCTAATCGAAACTTCCAAGAGAGATAGATTAGTATACTGTAGTGGGGAACTTGGATATACAACTTCTTATGCCTCAGTCTCCTCAAGTTCTTTAGAACTAAGCAACAACTTCAACTCAACTTTACCGATTGATCCCAACCCTGCGGTTGAAAGTTACGCAGAAAGGGCCTGTACGTAACGTTAATGAGGAAATTAACGCTATGTTTGGCAGGTTTTCTATGACCAATTTCTGCCACTTCTGTAAACTGTGTGTTATAATCGCACATACAACGTTATACATTTACCGCATACGTGACCTTTTATAAGAAAAGTGTACCTAGAAACAACAAAAAATTCATTACTTAATTTTCCGGCCGCTCCCGTCCAACTAGAGCCGAAGATGGCTTAAAATTGCAGTTTATATGCGTTGCGACGTACAGAAAACCTTGTGTAAAACGACGCGTTGTATTTCGGAGAAGTTTATTAAAATTGTTTTAGCGTTAGAATGAGACAGAACACTTGTGCAGCTATTTAACGATGTCTATGCGCACAAACACAGTGTATTTTTAAAGTGTTTCGAGAAACCGAAACGGTCTGTCAAATTTTTCTAACGCTCTCTAAATGTACAGTAGGACCTGACTGCATAGCCACCACCTGAATATACTAAAACAGGGGTGCCAAAACGCGGGCCACCAGTTTCGCCCACCAAGTTCCGTTTTGTGGCCCGCGTCATGCCAATTTTGTGCTTGCATTACGTCTGACAGAGTTATGTTTATTATTATGTCATAGCAGAGTTACGATTTTTATATTTGGGATATAACACGACATTATGACCAAATAATTAAAGTAAACCAACGGTAACAACTTCTTCAGTTCAAAACCATGAGTTTGTGTAGTTTCCATGAGGATTCGAAGAATTTCGAACGCATTCGAAGAAAGATATTCTAATTTCAAAAATGGAAACTGATTTTGCTATTTTCAATAACCCTTTTTCTGTCATTGCTGATGAGGTGCCACGAAAATATCAATAGAACTGATTGAGTTACAGTGCAACAGTGTTAGTTTGAAAAACTTGACACCAAAACGTTTTATCTATACGTTGGACAAACCTATCCCCAAATAAAAGAATTGGCATCGAAGACCATGTCAATGTTCGCTAGTACTTACGTCTGCGAACAACTGCCCCCTTTATGAAATTAACAAAACCCGATTCCGATCTCAATTGACGGATGTGCATCTCAGCTCAACGCTAAAAGTTAATGCTACTGCACGATCTTTGGTACCAGAAATTAACATGCTTGTAAATGCCAAAGGATGTCAACTTTCTTCGAGTCGCAGTGCTATGAATAAATAATAGTAAATGAAAATGTCGATTGTACCATTGTGTGCAAAATTGTCTGGCCCGCGTAAAATCCAAGAAGGTAAATGTGGCCCACAGCACCAAATGAGTTTAACTCTCCTGCACTAAAACAGCTGTATGACTTACTCGGCATTCAGATGAAATAGTTACGGTCTCTCAAAAGGTCTTAACGGCCACTAAGGTCAAACTTTTAAAAAACCCAGTGCACAAGTACGTAGTAGCAATTTATGAGCATAGCAGAGGAAAACAAAGAATGCATTCGCTGAGCTGCTGGGAAATACGCGTGAATAACGAAAGGCGCGCGAAAATTGGAAATGGAAAACGACCATGAATCATGACAATAAGGAATTCTGGTTAAGGTGCGACATGCAGTGTAGAACGCTATATTTGCAAAGTTGAAAGTGTTTTTCAAAAACCTTGTGGGGGGTTGGGCAGTTGTCCTATTTTCCCAATCTGGTTGCCGGCCTGTTGTTCAACAATGTGAAAAGCGCCCGTTGCTGACGCGATCTATATTTTGCAGTCATCATTTGACAAGCTCGACCCGAGCAAGTTACGTTGCGCAGGTTACCAGGGTAGTGTTTTCTCAAAAATTACGTGCTGTTAAGTTCGCTAGTAAAACGATACAGAACTATATCATCATGGTTTGAACGATAAGTTCTTCTGCCAACTTCAGGTGAAAGCTTTTGACAGAACCTCCGGGAGCAGCCACAAGTTACGCAAAATAAACAGAGTGTACACCACTCAGAGGTTGCATTGGAATGCGTGATACCACATCCAGTGCTAATTACTAGTGACTATTACATGTGCTTCGAGTGCGAAAAGGATTTTGCGAAGCGTTGTTTCTTCGTGATATCTTGCTGGCGAAAACGAAGTCAGCGTGCTTCCGAATATGACGGTCGTCGCTCTGTTGCTGGCGGACCAGGCTTGAGAAGGTCGTCGATTAGCAGTTCAAGGAAACTTACCTTGAGATGCGGCCGCTCCAATGTCTGGATAAAAGCAAATGGTTGGTCGAGCAACAGGAGGGAGTGGTTAAACATTATCGACTTAGTAGTTTCCTTGCCAGAACATAACATCTCTTCAACGCATTGTTGCGTGGCAACCAAGCGATAAGCCGTTAGCAAAGGTTCGGAAAGCATGTCCCCCATGGTGTTCTGCTGATATACCAGCATTTTTATGATCGATGTAAGAAAGTGCCTGAGTGCTTAGTCAACGTTTGGTAAATTTTCGTTTCCGGATATAAAAGAAACAAAGTTAAACTTCTCTGTCACACATTTTGGTGACTGACAGTTTTGACAGATTCCGATACTGCCTCATTTGTGAGAAACTGGACTTGATCGCATTTTCACGAAATGCAGACTGCTTGCAAGTGTTGCTACGCATGTATGGACATCTTGTACTCCCAATACCAGGTGTCCTTTCGAAAATCTACAGCAAGCATAAAAAAGTTTTGATTTGCTTAGAAAGCGTAAAACAACTTTGACGCAATATCTCTACGGTATTACGGTTGAAAAGCTAAATCACCGCATTAAGGCCTTAGTGTAATCAGGCAGCGTGTTGGTTTTTCACAAAGGTCAAATTTTCGATCGTGCTTTTCAAATTCATGTGGTTCTAGTAGTTTTAGTGGTAGAGATGACACGATTGCATTGGACTATGTCCTCGTTGGGAAGTATACACTTTTGACGCATGAATTCTAGAGGCTCCTGTTGAAAGGGGGAGGCAGAAATAAAAAAAAATTAATGTGGTTCAAATTGTTGCTTTGTTGGAATAATGTCAACGACGGCAACGATTAGGAACGATCAATCTGATGACCACACGAAGAGTGTTGCGATGTGAATCGATTACTTCAGGCCCGTAGCCACGGCGGGCATCCGGGGGCAGTGCCCTCAAATTGTGTTGTGCCCAGAAAAGTTTGTTTTGAACATCCTTAAAAAAACAAAAACCTTGCCAACATAAAAATGTATTTTCCCTCCAAATCTTAAAACTAGGGTTAGACGGATAGTTGTAAAAATTTGTTATCCGGATAACGGATATATCCGGATATTTGGTCTTTGTGCTATCCGGTTAACCGGATATTCAAAAGAGAAAATAACACGATGTTAAAGTTTTAATGATGATTAAAGTCTTGACTCAGAGTCATATAATCCGTTTAGCAGTCAAAATTCAAAGACCTATTACTCCTGTGGTTTAGCTAACTTTATACAGTGCAACGAAAAAACACAACTTTGTAATGCTTATTTTTCCTGCAACGCATTTCTAAAAATGCACAACGCATCGATTGTTGAATCGGAAGCGGGACCCGAGTTTTGCAGCAATTGAGCCCGCATGCACTGAATGCTCTTTCTGCTTCCACAGAAGTGGGTTGGATGGTAAGCAGTGCTTCGTAAAGAGTTTGAACCACAGGTACCACACTTTGCCCTCTCGCCATCTGTTGAACGTTGGAAGTAACCCTACACAGGGTTTTCAATTTTGCAACGTTTGGATTCCATTTCAATGTTTTTTTTAGACACTTAAAAAGCATAGGCCATACACTCGACCCGAAGCGTTTTGACTGAATCTCTTTGTTAATGTTGGGAGGTTTAAATTTTACTGTCGCATATCAGTTGCTTCGTGACGTAATAGAGCGAATTTTCCCCGTCATTCTAGAGCAGGGGTTCCTAACCTGGCTACATGTACCCTTAGGGTACATTTGCCTCTCCGAAGGGGTACATTTAAGGTTAGCAATAGAAGATAAAAATATATTTACATATTGTTTGTTTCCAAATAGTTATACATTTGTCAGTGAATATTACTTTAAAAAATCATTATATTCTTATTTTTAAATATATCTCTATGAATAATCATGATAAAAATGTTTTGTAAGAAAATTTAGGGCTACATGTTAATCTGCCGAAATGCTGAAGGGTACATGCTCATCTGTCGGAATGATGAAGGGGTACGTGGTAAGAGAAATGTTGGGAACCCCTGTTCTAGAGAATAGATGAACAGTGAATAAAGGTTTTAAGGTCAGCGGGAAGTCACTTATCACCGTAAGATAACTGTGGGATGATAGGCCGCCTGTAGCCGAGAACAAGGCAATTCCAAGTTGCTTAACGCCATACAAACATAAAAGAGGAGCAATAATGTTACTCCTTTATTATCGGGTTAACCGACAAAATGTTATCCGGATATCGGATAGCAGAAAATGCCTTGGTTAACCGATATCCGGATAGTCCAACCCTACTTAAAACCTGGCTACGGGCCTGGATTACTTCATCGTGGCCTCACAGTGGCCATTTATTATTAACTGAGCTCTTTTTATAAATGCTATTGCTAGGTTACAACTCATCATCGAACCTCTTTCCAGGCGAGAAGCAAAAATAATCAGCGGCACCAAGCTCGCTGCTGAGATACACAGCGAAGTGAAAGCGGAGGTCGACAACTTGTTGTCCGCTGGTGAAAGACCACCACATCTTGCAGCTGTTCTTGTTGGTGAGGACCCTGCCAGTGCAACGTACGTGCGAAACAAAGTTAAGGCGTGTACTCAAGTTGGTAAGTGCTGTTCGTCTCGTAGTGTGTTGTTTGCTGCGTGGTCGTTGATGACTTCATTTAACGAGTAGTAAAATGTTGTCTGTACGTATTTTTTGCATGGGAAGCCGCCGACTTGAAATTGAATCAGCGTGTCGTTTTTCGCTATGCAGTAGATATTTAGCATCGCGGTGATTCTTTTGGTGCAAACACGAACCAACTAGAGCAGTGGTTCTCAAACGGGAGCCACTTGGCTCATTAAGGGAGGAATTTTTAATCCCTGCGAGGAAATTTGCTCCAAGGAGGAATTGGGGAGGAAGAGCTGCAGAAGAAAACCTTAAGTTTTTATTCCTATTAGTTTATTCAACACAAAAAAAGCTGCACAGTGCGGTTGGTTTAAATTGGAATGTCTACAGTACCCTAGCACAAGCTGCTCCACCATCATCGTTTGAGCCAGCAGTCCGTTCAGCCCACTGCTTGGCTGCACTAGATCTCAGGGCAGGTATTCAGCAGCCAATCGATTGTCTCGTCATCCAGAACTGTCAGGCCGTGCAATCCATGGGGAGATTGTTGTAGGATTGGACATTGGAAGGCAACATGGTCAACGGTTTGATCTGCTGCGCCACATCCATAAGCCGCAAAAGCGGCCATTGTGTAAACAACAGCAGAAATGTCCAACACCCGTGAGCAGGCGGTTGAGCCGGACCCACGCTGTCAGTTGCGCAGCCAGGAACTTTTCTTCAGGGTGGGTCAGTTACCTGATGTCCGTGCGATTGTTCCTTCCGTTTATCTCCGAACAATTGAAATTGGTGTAAAGTACCAGTGAAAATCTTAGCAAGCGTGCTTCGGAAGGGACCATGGGTTCTTCGGCCTCATTCCGGCTGCGATACTGCATCAGTCTCGGCAATGCTATTCCAGGAGGGTGGGCCAGGGAGAAAAGTACGGAGGCTCGTAGTGCACTCCAACTTGTCTGCATTCCAGCCACTTCTGTTTTTGTCGTCAGATGAACTGATAAGTTGTTGAGCAGATGGACAGGCGAGCACTCAGTGGAGCAGATGTCAAGGCTCCATGGGACAGCGTATTAGAGACACTGTGGCTCGATTGCGACGAAGTTCAGTAGGTTGGAGGAAGATTGTCTGCTGGTGTAGGACGCAGGAATCCAGTCACAGTTTACAAGGCGCTGTTAATGGCAGGGTAAATAAGGCAGGTGTGAACACTTCTGCATCAGACATGAGCGCAGTAATATGCTGTTCAATGAACCAGGATAAGGTGACTGTTCGCAACGTTGTTGCTCCAGCATCCCAGCCAGAGCCGCAGCAAGCAGCCTCAAGAATGCAATGCGTGATGTCAACTTTTTGCGAAGTGACTCGAGGTGTCGGCGGTACGTGAGCGACCTGTCTAACATTGCTCCGAGGTATCTGGGCTTGGAGAAGAAGGGCAGGGTTTCGTTGCTGTGGTTGATTTTCAGCTCGCTCAGATATATCTTCCTAGTTGTTGAGGTGAAGACAACCAACACTGCTTTTGTAGTACAGTACTGAGGTTTAACTTTCACGTCTCGAAGTGTTCACCTACGGTTGCCATGCCTTTGCTTTGCACTTCTTCCACTGTTTGTCAGTCTCCATCAGCATGCATGATTGCTAGGTCGTTGGTGCATGCATAGCCTACTTTCTGGAGACGGTAGTTGGCAGGTCAGAGATGCAGATGTTTAAAAGAAGGGGTGCCAGGACATATCCCTGTGGGCTGCCGTTCTTTAGGCGTCTCAACGTTTGCCGGTGTGACGGTGAAGCTGCGATTACCAACCAGCTCCACAATCAAGAGAACCATGCACCTGTCAGGCAGCAGTTGCAATAACTTGCAGGTAAAAGCTTCTTTAAATGCAGTGACTGATATTTTGAAAGAGTCTGTTTGGTTCATAATCATCTATTGTTTCTTCACAGTAGGTAGTGTGAAATTTTTGCAATTATCATTTGTGATTTTTGTTGGGGAGGAATTGACAGAGTTGGGTTTGTAAGGGAGGAATGTGAAAAAAACTTAGAGAACCACTGAACTAGACAGTTGCCGAATAGTAAGACTGAAATTTCTTTATTGTTTTTGATTTTTGCATGACGCATGTATTTTATGCAATAACTGCATTTAAGTTTGATGTGTTTTCGTTTTCTGAGCTGCTTGTCGATTTGCCTGCAATGGATATTCTTCGATTGTGTACGCAGGCATTACAAGCCAAACAATCCTCAAATCGCCGCGCATTTCAGAGCAAGAATTGCTGGAGATTGTCACTAATTTAAATCAAGACTCGGACGTCGACGGTATCCTGGTGCAACTGCCTTTACCCGAGCACATAGGTAAGTCAGGCATTTATTTGGTACGGCTTGCTTGCGATGCGGGCTTTTCACCGGTCAGATTTTTCAGACGAAAGAGCAATCTGTAACGCCGTCGCACCCGAAAAAGACGTCGACGGCTTCCACATCGAAAACATCGGACGCTTATGTCTCGACCAAAAGTGCCTCATGCCGGCAACACCGACCGGCGTCTGGGAAATGCTGAAACGCAGCGGTAATTCTATTTTGGTGCATTTCTTCTGCCAACAAAAACAAGGTTTCGAGAGTTGCGAACTCTAACGGCCCAAAACCTTCCCTTGCGTTCAGGAGTCGAAACCTTTGCCAAGATCGCTCTTGTCTGCGGGAGATCGAAGAACGTGGGCTTGCCGATGGCCATGCTGCTCCACACTGACCACAGACACGAAAGGCCGGGAGGTATTTTTTAGGTTCGTTTACGCGCAGGCTGTTGTTCGCTTCCGCTGACGTCAGTTGCATTGTGACGACAGGTGACGCCACAGTCATTCAGACTCACCGCTACACGCCGCGCGAGCACTTGACAATGCTGGCCAAGACTGCGGACATAATCATCGCTGCGGCGGGTAAGTTTTGGCGAGCACGACAAATCATGGTCAGGGCGGCAGGCTTTGATCCAGGAAGAAGTTTTTGTTTTGGGGGTTACGTGTTCCCGAGTGTGCGTCGAATCTTGACTTCCCACCTCACACTTGCGTCTGATTGTAGAAGTATTTTTCTTTCAAGTATCGCTTTGCGCAATTGCTGCAGTGACCCCTCGCAGCTTTCCCCCCTCAAAAGGCCCTTACCTTATTGTTCGACCGCAACGGACATTCTGTAGCGGTTTGCGTTGATACCAAGTTTAGTTTTGAAGAGCCAGGGTTAAAAAGACATTTATATCAAAAAAATTCTGCGAATACGCCCTTTTGTTTTTTGGTTTGGGATTTACGATCTTATTAAGTATTTATTACCATCTAGTTAAGTAGTTACAATTAGAGCTCGACCGATGCACGCCGATGTATTTCGGCCGATGTGACGATGTTGCCGATGTATCGTATCGGCAAAATTCCGCCGAAATATATCGGCAATATTTGCTCATAAAAGTGTTGCACTGTTGCCCTGCATGCAGCGTTCCGAAACCCAAGTTGTTACTTCTCTGACCCTGACTGATTAAAGCAAATGGTCTGTCCTGTTTCTAGCGCACAGAGCCTTCATGCATACAGACCGTTGTGCAACAGTCCCGACAAAACGCGCTATGACGTAACATTCGCTCGTAGGTTTTGGCGCGGTAAACACACGACTGTCTGCGAACAAACCAGGTTACGCGCTGTTGTGTTGGTTGGCTGTTCTACCAAAGTCTCTCTAGGCTAGGCAGTCTTGCGTTTAGCGTGCATCAAAAAGTGCCTACGTCAGAGCGAGCAGGACCCAGGTTTGTGCAGAATTCGATATTGTACTGTTCTTCATCGCAGTGATGTGATGGTTTTAATGCGTCGCGCATTTTTTTACGTATGACATCTGAGCGTAGGCACAGATGTCTACACAAGGAGCAAGCCCACTTAAACGCAACACATGTGTGCTGTTTGTGCATTTTTTGATTTGGAGTTATATTACTGTGAGTCCTATAAATTGCTATGGACTGCAATAGGCACAACGGATTAAACCATCCTTTTAGTCGAACACAGCTGGTTGAAGTGGTCACGTGACAAGTACAATACGTAAAGAAACAAGGGTTTAGGTTTAGCCTACAGTTCACACAATGCAAGGAAGAAGCTGCTAACAGCTTGCCAGCACTG
>JGI24022J15233_10008126_pt1 | contig 11676 bp, 9 predicted proteins | sample Ectturendosymbi2_FD_15233 | JGI IMG/M metagenome (IMG submission 15233)
TAGTATATTAAAAAACGCATTAGCTCGCGGCACCCCTGGGTATTGTAAATGGCACCCTAGGGTGCCGCGGCACCCCGGTTGGGAACCACTGGTCTAAGCATTTAAACCACAATACTTGGCAATAACAGATAACTAATTGCAGTGCAAAAGTACGTGTATTTTTACAGTTTGTTAGACCGCAAGTATTGCTGTTATGTATGACAATGGTGACATACTAAAATTTCTGCTATATTGCTTTGCAATATTGTGTGTGCTTTTTCATACTTCTCGTGTATTCATTGTGAAAGTAAAGTAAAAATTGCAAATTTTAATTCACATCTGCATTTAAGAATTCATCAACGTACTTCTGGGCCCAGGGTTGCGGAGTCGGAGGTAAAATTTTCAACTCCGGCTCCAACCCCGACTCTTAGCTTCCAAAATTGTCCGACTCCAGCTTGTCCAAAATTTCCGACTCCGACTCCTTAACATAACGTGAATGACGTTTGGCTGTGCCAAGGGTCAACAACGGCAACGAAGCGAGTTAAAATTGTGGCGCACAGCACGAATTCTCTGTTTCAATGAAAGTTTTAAAAATTGTAACATTTCAACAGGCACGAGTTAAGACTCCTAACTTGAGAGTGCGATGTAAAAAATGATTCAACTGGCCCTCCAGAGTCGGAGTCGGATAAAAATATCCGACTTCGGCTCCTAATGTTCTTAGGAATCCTACTTCGACTCCCCCATAAACCCTCCGACTTCGCAACCCTGCTCCTGGCAGAAGTTTATAACGGCAGGTTAGCAAATTCTAAGTTTGGAAAAATGTGATGGATTTTACAAAGCTTTGCTGAAAAAAATCTGCTTGACAGAGTGCTAAATTAAAAAATAACTTACCCGGAGTTGGCATTCAAGTTATTTAGAGTCAAAAACTTGAAGTTCGACTCCGGAGTGCCACTCCGAAGCGCATGTTGAAAAACCTGTTTTTCTCCCAGATCTGGGATTTCTGTTGCGTTTTGTTTCTTTTTCTGAACATCTGGGGTTTTTAAGATTTAACTTTGGGACGGTGATTAAGAGTATGATTGATTAAACATTTTATTTCTAGTCTCATCTTTCTTGATCTTGTTTTATCTACAGTCGGTGCCTCAGTGTAGGTGATGAACAAGAAACTACCGTATAAGCAATAAATACCTTCCTTCCTGGGGTTTTCTGTTCAAATCTGTTTTTTTTGATGAGTTTATTTAATAAGGACTTTTTCAAAAAATCTCATTGGCAGCCCTGTTTTGAAGAATAAAGGTTTACCCTCTAGGTGCAGCTCAAACTCTCGCCTGGCTTCCTAAAGGTAGATGTGGAAGACAGCTGATACTGTTTTGTTTGTGCTGAGCTTCAATTTCTAGGTCTAAAGGTATGCTGCTAGCCTGTTAATGTCGTCATGTCTTTGGACACGCCCCCTCCACGGAAGGAAGGCTATTCGAGCTTATTGGACACCCTTCTCCACTGAGCAAAGGTCCTTCGAGAGAAAAGAGTATGTTTTTCCAAATAACACTTTTGTACTTTTCAACCTGTCAGTTCCCGACATGTTTGTACGGACTCGTTTTGCTTGTACATCCCTTGTAAGGTTAAAAAGTCTCGAAGTTCACGATTCGTGATAGTAGCTCATCGCTTAGTCAGAATGGAAAAAATCCGGCATACCATAGAGAGCAAATTGCGATGTTAAATGACGCTCTCAGTCGATGAATCACGGCACGGAAATACACATGAGAACCTAGGGTATTCAGCAACATTTAGAAAATTTATTTTGATTGTTGTTAGAAAGAGGAGGGTTAAAATCAAAATTAAGCCTTTTAAACAGCTGGGTGGCTTTGGCAGGTTTTCCTGTTCGGGCCAATGAAATAGCGGCTTGCACTCGTACAGCATATTTTGACACTTAGGTACAACTCGTTTGATATCCTCAATAGAATAAGGAAGATTTGCGGTTGCGAATAAAATGTGTCAATCGTGTAACATCTGGATGGCTGTCGCATCGCGTAACTGTCCAAGCGATTCTTGATTCGGTGAGGCACGTAAAATTTGAAATTTTTATTTCTCAATAGATGGGTGTTTCAAAGCATTCTTGAGAAAAACGCAACAGGCCGTCCATTCTGATTCAAATTAGCTGCTTTGCCACCTCAGAAGCGTCTGTTTCGACTTCAAACGGCTCACTTTTATCTGCAGCCACAACCTCCCATCTTCTACATCTTGCTTAAGACCTTGAAACGCGCGAACAGCGAGCTCCTTTAAAGGCAAGCCTTCATCAACAATTAAGGGACAAATTCGGTCCAAAAATTTCGGAATCCATTTGGAAAACAAGACACTGATTTGATGATTGAGTATTTTCAAGAACAGGCGCCTTATCGTAACGGTTGAAGGCGTTCAGGATCACACTACATCTCACCCTCCTCAATCTCGTAGCCCCAAATCGGAACCTTCCAGGTTGTCAAAGCGTTTTCGGATTTGTTTTAAAACCAGCTTTCTACGCTGGGTTGCTTAGAAAAATGGCTTCAAGTTTTCATCGTGGTCTTCCTCTGAATGGTATGTTGTCTAAATACGGAAAGACAGCATTCGACTACTCAACAAATTGAGTCATTATTCGCTGAAAACGTGCAGCTCCCTTAGTGACACAAAATGGCAAGCGGGTAAAATTGGTACAATCCCATACTCACCTCAAACGCAGTGTAAGCTTATCCTCTTCTCGCAAAAGTGTTTGATGGCAAGTGGTTTTCAGGTCACTATGCTATAAACGCGGAATTGAGCTGTTGGCTTGACCAAAAATTGATATTTGGTAGTGTGAATGCATCTAAAAGAGTAAGTCTGTTAATAGTAGTTTGCGAAGTTTCTATTGCCAAACATCTTCTATGATTCTCACCTTTCATCATTACCACTTGAGCACAACACAGCGAGTGACTGGGTTCTATTATACCAGGGGTTCTCAAGTGGGGGTAAATTTACTCCCTGGGGGTACATTTTACCTATCCTGGGGTAAATTTAATGATGCTGAAGTTACATTACTTAGTTTTTTTCTACAGCGCTAGTGAGTAAACAAAAAACAGGGGGTAAATTTTATGTTAGGAAGCTGACAAGGGGTAAAAGGGAGAAAAAAGGTTGAGAACCCTTGTATTATTCCTTCTAAGTGGTCGTCTCACCTCTTTGCTGATGAACACACGACCTTTTTGCGAGTATCGTCGAGATCGCATAGCCATAGCATGACAGTCAGCAGTAAGCTTCTTAAGGGGTGTTGGAGGCTTCGCCCGAAAAATAGTAAATCCACAAATAGTCTAAGATGTTTTTTCCTCCAGAAGTGGCGCTAGACTGAAATGCTTGAAAGTCAATCCCGAGCAGCACATCGCAACACAGCTGCTGATCCAACACTCTCATCTGCAGGCAGCTGTACTTCTGACCTTGATATATAATGTTCACACACGCGTGGCCATCAATTTCAGTCGAAAATGAAGAAGCGGCCATTGTGTTAGGCACTTAGAGGATGGTTGCACTTTAACTCTCATCGAGTCAACCCAACGAGGATGAATAAAGCTCTCCGAACTACAGTTATCGAAGAAAACTCGTACCTTGCGCACGCAAATGAGCACTATACCAGGCCTTCGAAAGCGATGTAGGTACTGTAGGTTATCCATCACTGAGACAATCAAATGTTGATTTTTCATCGTCCTTAGGTTATAGAGTTTCCGAAGTATGGTTCCCAAAGTATGGGTCGCGACTCAAACATGGTCGCAAAAGGTCGAAAAATGGGTCGCGCCAAAGCGATCTAAACCTGAGTTGTATATTTTCACCGTTACCACTGCTTGTCTTTGTATGTAGTTTTGTTACTTGAATAAAGACTAGATTGGTGACAGTGAAACGAACTTAGCAACTTACTACTAACAATCATCCATACAATGATTCTTTTTACAGGGTTTTTCTTGAGGAAAATGTTAGGTACCTGTTATGGACCTGTAGGGACCCGATTTCTCTGAATCTAGGCACCCGATTTTCATTTCTAGTGACCCGAATCGGGTCCCGATTTGAGGCATGGGTCGCGAGGTGTTCAGCAAATTCAGATTTGGGCCGCGCTCAATAAAGTTTCGGAACCGCTTTTATAGACAGAGTCCCCCAAAAACACTATTGCCGAGTCGTACTTAGTTACGTCTTCGATATACAGGTAAATCTTGGAAGTCACGAAGTTTATCAAGACCACATATTTGTCGAGACCTCACTGTGCAAGGTGCCTACAAAGTTCCCAAAATATTATTTCCAGCGTAACCAGTCCGGCGATGCATCTTGCGAACTTGGATCAGTATCTAGTCGACATTGCCGCAATTATACTTTATTAATTTAACCTTCACACACTAGATTTAAGTTTGTAAATTGAACAAATGAACTAACCTCCATCTTCAAGGTTTTAATAAATTCAAATCTCAAATTAGGGTAACGAACAATACGAATGAAAAGGTACAGTACTGCTGCAACAAGTAAAAATTTTCTTGAGGTTGCGTTTTTGGTGGCACTTTAAAACTACAGCGGTCTAGTAACGCCACAACTGTTTACAAGGTCTGGTATGATTTAACTTGTTTTTTCGTACTGGATTGTCCCCGCAGCGTTTCCGCACACCGTGCGCCTGGTAAGGAGGCTATGTACCAATTTATAAGGTCTTGGTAACACCCGGTGGAGAATCGAACTGCAGACCTACAAAAGAACGGAAGCGGATGCACTTGCCACCAGGCTATATGGGCTCTTCATCAAATATAAGTGATAAAAACTGAAATGGCAACCAGCACTAGAGTATAGCACGAAAACAATCAACGCAAAACTAATCAACGCGGGGTATCCACTTTAGCCAAGGAATTTTTAACAAGAATTTATTACAGGCAGTGCGGAAGTGCAGTTCTTAACAAGTTGCATGATCAGATTGACTATGTGCCTGAAAGACAACAGTCTCAGTAGCTTGCAGGTGAGGCCACGGTATCATACGGTGCCATATGCCGCGGTGAGATGGACAGACATAGCTCCAACCTTCGTTTTGGTGCTAGTTTGTTTTCGATGTTTTACGTTGGAAAGGTGACTTCACATGCAGCTGATATCCAATGCCGAAAGCATGCTTGCTATGTTGAGAGTAACGAGTTGATTGGTTCAACATGTTGGTAGAGTAGCCTAGTCTTTCGAAACCCTTCAAGAGGATGCATAAAAATTATCAGGCAATAACTCTTGGGTAAACACGTGGCATATTTGGCTTTGGGGTATCTACTATTAACGCTTTCTCAAGATTTTTGGAAGTTTGAGTTGGTGCAAGCAGGAAGAAAAGAAATCGCGTAACAAAACAAAGATTTGAGAAGATAGAATCCAGCCTAAAAATCTGGGCCGCAATCATTAGATCTTACATAGATCCTACGTGTTCTCAACGCCGATGGTGCCTGTAGCAGGTTTCTTATGGACTCATTTGTGAAGAGGCGAAAGCGGTTCCAGTCAGAATGTTTCACCGGTTTGCATATCTTTTTACTGTGAATATATTTCGACGGTCCACATACAGATTCACTGAGAATAAATGAATAAATTAAGTAAACTTCCTGTCAAACGTTTTATACAAAGAAATGAAAAAACGCAGAAATGAAATAAAAATGCATTATCTAGAAACAATGTAAGCATTTGATTTCTAAGTGTACTCTTTCGACTAAGCATATTTTTCTGGATGTCATCTTTTTCAGAACTAATGATTCAATTTACACAGCAGGACCAATCGGAATTTGTAAGAGATAAGTTGCTCATATTCTGCTCCAGTATGCTGCTGTTATCAGACATGAGTTTTTTACTGTAAATATTTTTCAATTTTTATTACTCCGACATAAGCCTCTTCACTAGTACTTTGACAAGAAAATCGTTGTTCACCTTCTTCCCAGACATGTTGTTAATCTTTTCCGTAGATTCAGGCACCATGCGCTCAGATATTTTTGCTTCTAGTTCAATCGAAGTTAATCCAAATGGTGATAGTTCACATCTTTAAGGTCTAAATTTGATTGTGATTTCTCGCAGAGATCACTTGTTTCCTTGTAAAATGTTTTAACATTTGCTTCATCTCAAGCCCGTAGCCACGTGGGGGCATTCAGGGGCAATGCCCCCCAAATGTTTTTTGTGACCCGCCAAATTTTGTTGCGCCCAGAATATTTTCTATTAAAAAATATAACAAAAACAAAAATATTTCCCCATTAAATATTTTGTCCCCCGTAAGCCTTAACACCTAGCTACGGGCCTGCATCTGCTTTCACTTGTTTTCCGAGGAGAGACAGTACTTGCGACGGGTTTTCTCTTCCAACTTCGATATAATCTCAGTGAACGAGCTGTCCCTGAACAAATTCAAAATGATGATCGTAAACATTTCTTTAAGATAGTATGCAGGGGTCTCAAACTCATTGCTCCGAGGACCAACGCAGGACTTACAAAATAATCTGAGGATTATCACGCTGACACAACAGTGGCGGTGCCAGAACCAAGAAACAGCGTTAAACATGTTATTTCATGCGAAATTATAGGCAAACCATTTGTAGCCGTCTCCACGTTCGTTTAAAAGGAACGTGTTAACTCGATAGCCGAGCACTTTTAAACACCAGTGAGTAAACTAAATAACGTAAGTGGTTATTTGGAAATTCCCAAAAGCATCGCAGGCGACACAAAACGCCCTTGCGGACTACATGTGGCCCGCGGTTCGCGTGTTTTGAGACCCCTGGTATAGGTCAACCTTACTGGAAGTTGGAGTAGTTTTTCAATCCTTTAAACATTTCCAGTGTTCTTGGTAAAATTGCATTGCTATGTTTCAAGATTTGCAGGACACAAATTATCGAGCTCCGTTAACTCAATCGGCATAAATTTGTAAATTTTATAGCAAGAATTTTGACACATACTGGCGAAGTATCTACAGAATGAAGTGGTTAAGAACAATGTGAGCTGCATATCCGATGCCTGTCAAGTCTCTTTATGGATTTTCCTGATGTTATTTTGCCATCTTTTCGCCACCCTTCAAGTTACTGTTGCAGTCGTGGGCACAGAATACAACATCAGTGACGCAACGATAAAAATATTACCGGACACAGCAAAGCAAATAAAAATATGCGCCACCCCCTGGGGTTGCGACACATCATTCTATAGGTGCGAGAGTTGAACAAAAGAGTCATTACACTGAAAGATATCAGCAAAATTTAGTAAGTCAGTTTTTTTATTTTGTTATGCTCTACATATTTCAAGCAAGTGCGATTATTTTTGTACAGTATATTCAAATTTTAATTAGTGTCAACCCTTATCTCATGTTTAATTTTCTTCACATATTAAAACATTTAATGTTTTTCTATACGTTTCAAAGACTAGTTCTTGATATGAATATGTAGGATGTGCGAGGTCAGAAGAACATTTTAGGGGTTCGGGAGTAAAAAAGATTGGGAACCCCTTATTTAGAGCATACCTGGCAAGGGAGTCTTGTCCATGACTAAAGGAGTGTTAACCAATTTGGTTTCGAAGGTGGTATATTCAAAAACATACGGGTAACAGTTCTGTATAGACCGTAAAATCGCGGTTTCGAAGCGTATAAAACTCTTCAGTTGGGAAGTAACTTCCCAGTCAAACTGCAGTGGTTATCAACTGCGTTTAGGTCGGCGGACACTTGTCATGCAATCGGAGGCGTGAGACAACATTGTCAAGTGAAGTGAAAGCTGGTAGCGTGTTCATCAAAACTTTTTAATGTTTCGCTTGTATATTTTTAAACTATATTACTGGAAACTCACAACACATTTGACCGAACTCAACCTCACCTTTGGTGTCTCGTCTCACCAGTTAAATTACTAATTATTTATAGTATCTAAAACCATAATTCTAAAATGCAGCGTAATTCGGCAACAACAGTTTAGGTGAAATTTGTTCCGGTAAAGCTGAGGTTTGGACAAGGTTTCTTATAATAAACTGCGTTTTCATTGACCCTAAAAAGAGTAGATAATTGCTGGCACCTGGTAGCTTGGTGCGGGCTACCGAGCAATTGTACCCTCCGAAATTTTGAAAAACATGTTTTTTAGGTACAACAAAAAGTTACAACCATTTTACTTCGTAAATATTAGCTGCATGGCTGTACCCCTGGCGGACCGTGCCATTTTTTAAAGACAACTATTAAAAATAGCATTTACATGTAGATTTAGCTGATTTATATACTTTGTTTGTCCGCTAGTAAACATTGTCTTGGGAGATGTGGTGGGTTCGCACTGCCACAACTTAAGTTCGAGTAAAATCGGTCAACAGTTGGCAGATTTGTCACATTTTTGAAAAAAATGTAAAAAATTGTAATTGCGATTATTGCTTAGGTTTCTTAACATGCACCCAGCGGTAATTTCCAAACTGTGGCAGTTTGAAGAAAAATTGGGCTGCCATCCGACATAATAAAGTGTTTGTTTCGAGCAAAAATCCAAAACGTCGGGCAAAAATGTTCTGCACCCCAAATATTTTTGTTCCTCTACGGCTATGCTCATTAATGTAAGCATATGGGGAAAGTGACGTTGTGTTGATCGAGCCCAAATTTTTCTTGTTTGGTGAACTTCATCAAAATTTTTAAAAAACTTCAAAAAACAGCTCATAGCTAATTTCGATACGTTCGGATTGTTCTCAATCCATTTCAGTCGTAAATTAAGCAACGTTAAGGCAATCAATTCAAAATTAAAAGACGTTGTGGCGGAGAGAAGCGAATGTGACGCAAAAACCGCTGAATGCAAACCTAAGACACCTAGTCATGTCGAACCTGAAAACACATTTTAAGGCTACCAGCCATGTAAGATATATGCCGAAAACGATATAAAGATTGCTAGCAACACAAAACCTGAAAACAAAACAAGACAAAGACTACAGCCCGAGGAAGTGCCAGACCCGTCGGCAAGGGGGAGCTAAGCCCCTCCAAATCAAAGTTTTGGCCCCCATTCTATACAACACTGCATAAGATTGTGATCTGATCTCAATACCTGCAAACCTGTTCCGACCAAATAAAGATTCATAAGCAATGTGCAGAGTAAGTTATGTTGGCGTTACAGGAAGCAAAAGTGAATGCGAAGCGTTTTTAGACTGGTTAAGTCCTGTTGTGTACAGTAGCTTTCAATTACAGTGTTTACATGGCGCATTTCATTGTGGCTTTTTTCTTGCTGAGTCATTCTCCAGATTGCGGCTTTTAGCGATCCTGCTTGCGATGTGGTCCAGGACTCGGAAGCGAAAGTGCAAGCCACGATAGATTGTGGCCTTCTATCGTGGCCTATGTGAAGGTCAATACTAGGCGGTGAATACGAGGTTTTGGCCAAATCAGCCACATTTTTTCGGATTGTTAAAAAAAGCCACAATTACAAATTACTAAATTACTAAGTGCCATGTAAACACAGTGAATGTTCCCGCTTGTTTTAAGTTCATAAATCATATGATGCCATCTGCTGTAATATACTCGTGGACAGGGACCGAGTTTGCTAAAAAACTTTGGGGGGGCAAACTTTTTATTGTTTGCGTTTTGGTGTTAACGTCACCATGTTCACTCAACCGTAGTACCACCTTTTTGTAAAATTGGCAAAATGGGGGACACGTTATGGAATTTATATAGTCTGGTGGCCATGGCCCAAGTGCCTCCCCTGGCTATACCCATGGTGGTGGTAGCTGCTATATCTAGATATCTAGCACTTAGCACTGCATTTATTATGAAAACATTAATTCTGAGAGTTGGGATTAATTAGATATAATTATGCTCAAAAATTGTGTTAATCAATTCAAATTTGGTCAGTTCCGAAATAAAATATACTGATGTATTGCTAATAAAAACTGCAAGGTCACATAGATCAAATAAAAAACAAACCACAAGATTTTGGTAAATACTAGCGGTGGAAACCAGGCGCGTAGCCACAAACTTTAATAAAGGGGAAACAACAACCGACTTTCAACATTTATAAATATTTTAATGCTCCTTTTTAAAGCATCATCCATTCATCTATGAAACGTGCGTGTTTGTGGCGTTTTCTCCAGAACAATTGTGTTCATATTTAAGTCGACAAATAAAGTCTGCTTTCTTTGAATTGACAAGTTTTAAAAGTTTTGATATCGTTTGCTCATAAACCTTTCCCGCAAAAGCGCTAGTAAACCTCTCAATGCTATACATACTAGATCTGTAGTATGCATTTTGTAACCAATATTGCAGTTGAGCAAGAAGTCATCGGGGCCGCCATTACGATTGCCCTTATACCGTATTTACACGCTTCGGATGTACACCACCCAAGGATATATTGTGGGGCGGGAACGCGTGAGAACGGCGTTCCGACACCATTTTTCATGAGTTTGAAGCTGTTTTAAAATGGTTACTTAAATGGGTGGGTTCCCACACCTTTTTTGTTAGCACTATATCCCTGACACCAACACCGCATGTTCAAGCGAAGCCGAGCAGAGACTTTGCTCTAGCTGAGGCACCGACTTCCGAAGTAGGCCTTCTACAAAACTTTCGCGCATATAATAAATGGATCCCGTTATCACCTAATTTTTGAGCGATTAATTCACGTATGTAGTTGATAAACGCAAGCGCTAGAGTCTTTCAACGCGTTTGAAAAATGTTTGAATTTGATAATCCGTAAGATCTTTTGGCTATGTTAACTTATTCCGTAAAACGTTTGTAGCGACTTCAAACTTACTTCGTTTAAATTGTTTGAGACTTTGCAAAATTTAACCGACTTCATTGAAATATAAAATAGAACCAAACTGTAAGCACAATCGTAGCCACAATATTACAAAGCTTATTGACCATGTTCAGCTGCATGTAAAGATAGCTTAGCACTGCACGTAATTAAATTTGTACAAATCACAACCTTCTAGAAAATAAAAACAACTTGTCTGCGGAATTTGAAGCCCCCATGGGAAAAAATTAAAATTTTGTTTCATTTTAGTCACATGTACTTGGCCAACAAGACAGATAGCAAGCTCAGGGATGGATATAAGGAAGGATTACGGATAACGAGGCAGTCGCCTCGAGGCCCTTCTTTCAGAGATACCGTGCCCCTTCTTGAGAGCTTTTCACCACTGTTTAGTTAAAAAGGTTGTGTACCACTCTAGAGTCACATTAAAAGAAGCTCCGAAGCAGGTCATGTGTTTTTCAAAATAAACCAAATATTATGGGAAAATGTGCCAAACGAGGCAGCTTTCAAGTGTCCAGCTGCAAATACAAATTTTTGCTCGTTTTGTATGTATATTATGCTCTTGAATTTAGTTCATGAATTTAAATGTGAAACAAATTTAATTCTTTTATGCACGTAATCCCACATCTACCTTTCGCAATGGCGATTTTGGGACCCCCTTCTGAGAGCTTGCCCCAAATTTTAATATCGACCCCTATGCAAGTTATCTCAGCATATGTAAGTAATGGCAGTGTCAATTCCCTTAGCACTTACAAAATAAAAAGCATCTTGCTACTTACGTTAGATTTTGCTGCTGACTCTTCTCGTTGCAGCTAAATGATTTAAAATTGTCTACTGTAGCATAGGGTGGCAATTGACATCATACAGGCGCGCAACCAGGGGGGCGTTTGGGGCATTTGACCCCCTCAAAATTTTCAAAACATTGCATAGCAGTTTTGACATTTGCAGAAACTTTCAAAGAATAAAGATGAAATTTTATATTCTAATCATTTTTAAG
>JGI24022J15233_10008127_pt1 | contig 11676 bp, 10 predicted proteins | sample Ectturendosymbi2_FD_15233 | JGI IMG/M metagenome (IMG submission 15233)
GGGGGGGGGGGGCTTTTGGGGGCTTAGTCCCCCAAACAAAGCTCCACGCCTCCCCAAATTGAAACATGAAACACTACAAATGAGTTGAACTTTGTCAATTTTTAGAGTGTCAAACCCCCCAGTACAAACACAAAACCCCCCGCAGAAACGCAAAGCCCTCCTATTGAAAACTTTCTGGCGACGATTCTGCTGCCAATGCAGGCGGACGGGCCAGGAAAACTCGGTGGCGAACGAGCTTTTGATGATTGTGATGCGCCATAGGTTCGAGTACCAATTTCAGTTTTCAGAAAAAAATACACAAATTTCCATTTCCTCAAGAGTTTATTCTAAACACTCACATCATTGCGACCCATGCCATTGTTTTGGCCAGAAGAACTTGACGTCTTTTGCCATTTAAAAAAAATAAAATTAAGACCTGCAAAGACAACCGCTTATTCATAAAACGATGTTCCAGCATTACTACTCTGCTCCTTTTTTCCAGTTACTCTTGTAGAACCAAGGATAGAATTAACTTTTGGTAGATTTTTGAAATATAGAAATGACTATTCTTTTCAGATTATCATTGAAAGAGGTCCTTCAACAGAACACCTTTGTGTCGTAAAAGATAGACCGCGACATGCCGATTCACTACAACTTGATTTTGTTCCCGCTGCTTGCAGTCATGAGTATGTTTGGTTTATTGCCACAATCGTAATTTATTATGAGTGTTTGATTACAACTTTTAATAGATTTGATTTTCAAAATTTGGTTGTACTATTTTGAATGTTGTGCAAAAACTCCTTTCAAGTCCTATATTTAATTCATAGTGCTCCAGTTCAATCCATTTTACTCTGTATTCGACATACTATCACATACGATCTTTATACTATCTGCAGTATACCAAGGGAGCCAAAAGACAGAGAGAGTTTGCCATGAAATAAAAACGAAGATATGTTTTCATATAAGCATGCAGGTTTCAGTAAGTGCTTCAAGAACATCAGTTGGTTGGCGCACCTGTTCTTCCCACTCTCCTCACCTATGTGGAAAAGCAGTGAGGAGTTTACCTTGTTGCAGGCAATATTTTGCAAAAAAAATATCTCTTAGTTAGGCACATGATGTATACAACAGAAATATTGGGCATTACACAATATCGTAGATAGATATTGGAAAGTTGTGTTGAGTATTTCGACGTACTACATACCCTAGCAGGCTCGCCGTAAGACATTATTCAGTTAACACCTTTCTGCCTTTTATTTGAGTAATTTCAATATTCTTGAAACAAAATGATAGATAAACGACGTTTTTCAGGTAGGATATCACATAAAAAAGTAGTGAAAANGCNTCTGTTTCTCCTCCGACTACACTATACTGTTGTGTGTTAACACCTCCTTGCTTGCCGAAAAAAAAACGATTGTAAACATCCAAACCAACGTCNGCAATGCGTCGCTGCAACATTCGAGAAAAATGGTCATAGGCATGCTGGATTGACACTTGATAAAGCGGTTTCAACGCCCAGTTCGGTTGACTACGGTTCGAAACTTTTATGTAGAAACGGTGCATTGTTTGATGATATTATGAATAACTCATAAAACGTCGGTGTCAAGGCATTATGCACTCTAGGGGTCAGATTCCTTCACATTCAGTTGCAGCTGTGGTGAGATTTTAGATTTAAAAGACAGAAATAAAATTACTGTGAGCCCAAAGAAAGTGGTTATTACCGTTAGTTGGATGTAAACATGATACTGTAGTTGAGGTTGTAGACATGTCGAAAGAACATTCGGATGTTGGAATGTATCCAACGTTTAAAACTCAGTTGACAAGCACGAAACGTTTATTATTCAATAAAATATAAAAGACTTGAGTCAAACCTAAACAGCATCCCAATGTTGTTGTATGTAAATGCGAAGTGCCAAACTGTTTACACATTGAAAGACAGATGTGAAGCATAACACTGAAGACAATTCGAAGAATGTACAATGATTCTGCACGTTCCGGTCCGACATATTACAGTTTGCATTCACTACACCAGTAAGATGTGAGGTGATAAAATGTAATGTGGCTCAGATGAACACTAAGATGTGACGAGATAGCAAAAACTTCAACAATATAAAAATATTTTAAACAGTAAATCAGAACGCATTGGTTCCCTTCATTCGATTCGATTTATTTACAGAAAAGAGTAAATGCCCGCATTGTTGGAATATAGTAACAACGAAATACCCTTGAAAAACGATCAGCCATTTATGGGAACAATTTCAAGATTATAATTAACTAATTGCTTTTCTCTACGCATCGATAAGCCACAGGCAACACTACACGGAACGTAGTGTTTTTGATGGGTTTGTTGGGCTCTTGAACACGTGCACGAAACTTGGTTTCCATGAACTCAGGCTTTGTCTTGTAATTTTGGGAACGCAGATCAGCAGGAAGACCATGGCAAAAATCGTCATTGGCGGCAACAGACACAAAAACAGCATTATGTACGTTGTTGCAGTGCAATGAAGACCTCCACCAACGTGGAAAACCCTCATCATGCATGTTATTATCAACAAGTTTGCAGTTGTGCTTCAGAAATCTGAAAATGGGAAAAAGTTTTGTTTGAATATCAAAGAACAAAAAATGCAGAAACCTTGAAATAATATTTTGTAACCTTTTAAATGAAAAAAGTACGTGCAAATCTACACGATTAATAAATATGCTTCATAATTATTGTTCAAGCGTGTACAAGAGCAAACAATATTATATTGGAATAGATCCTACCTTCGAGTTCTGCCCCTGTTTTTTATTAAAATATGTTTCCATGTTGTGGAATTCACAGCCTTTGGAAGCTTGTCGGGCATTTGCACTGAGTCCGTTTGAGCGGTGGCGTGGAAGATAATACATACAATACAGAACAATGCTGTGGAAAGCTGCGAAGTAATTTATTGGATATTTGATTTTTTTCAATAGCAGGCTGAACACCGTAATAAAACATTGCATGTAGAGCAATTCCATACAAAGAAACACAAAGTTGTGACCAACAGTGAGGACCATGTTGTCCCGAAATTCAGCATTTCATTGTTATTGACACAAATAACGCAGTTATAACGCAATAACGCAGAAAAATGCAGTTGAAAAAGGTTACTTTTATTTGAAATCAAGTCACCACGCAACATTGAATCTTGTGAATTGACCGAACGTTTCCAGTGCCGGATTAACAGTAGTAGCAAATGTAGCAATTGCAACGGACCTCGTGCTTTTGGGGGCCCCGCGGTCCTGTCATAAATTTGTCCTTTATCTGTGTCATATGCAAGGGTAGTTACTAGAGTTTAGGAGCCAGAGGCAAATTCTCAGAAAGGAGTTCTTATATTTTGCATATGCTATACATAAACTTTATTCGCTCGAAGAAAGTTAAACTTTCATTTTGTGTGGGAATTTGCTTCTGCGTGAAAATCAATTTCAAATTGCACATTGTTTGAAGTCATTTGGTTTAAAATTGTTCTTTGTCTACACATTGAAGTTGTTGACGGCCCCTTTTTGGCGCTTTTGCACATAAATTTTAGTTTATATTGACAAACATAGGACTTGCTTCAGAGATTATGAAAATGTGGCTGTTGAGTGATTATTAAGTTTTTTAACAAAGCAAGCAATGCAAAAGCTAAGTGCTATCAAAAGGGGCGCTCACGGCATCTCTGAAAAAGAGGGGCCTGAGGCGACCACTTCGTTCGCCTTCCCTAATATCCACCCCTGATTACATATGCAGGATTTTTTCGGTCCAAGATGTCACTATTTTGCTAAATTTGCTTTGAGTAAATAAGCGAAGATTTTCAATTGATTGCTTTTACATTAGACTACAGTGATTTGCAAATTTTTTGAGTTACTTACAACATTATGGGAGCACTTAAGCAATGATGCCGAGCTGCAGTAATTTCGAGATATTGCTTGATTGTAGTGCTATGAATGGCATTAAGAAATATTATTGTACTTGAAGTCTTCTTTTATCAATATGGGAAATGGTTTGCCCATTTGTTTAACTCTCATGGTGACGAACTGCAGTGGAGAACGGTCATTTTCTAAAATTAAGATGGTAGAATGAACCTAAGGAGCACCATTGGACAAAACAAGGTGAACAGCCTGCTTTCAAAGAGTATAGAGCATGAACGTCTATGTGAAACAGACACCGTAAAATGTCCGACTCCAACTCTGACCTTTCCAAAATTTCCGACTCCGACTCCTTAACATAATGTGAATGAATTCTGGCTGTCAACAATTTTGTAACAGCTAGCAAGCTAGCAATGAATGGAAATCGTGGTACACAGCAAGAAATATCTGTTTCAATAAAAGTTTCAAAAGATATTGTACCATATCAATACGCACGAGTTTGGATTCATAAATTCGTGGTGCGATGTAAAACATGATTCAATTGGGCATCCGAAGTCGGAGTCGGATAAAAAAATCCTATGCAAAGCATCGGTTTACTTTCTGACAGAACTGTATTACATGTTTTTTGTAAGTTCACAGAAATTTTCCAACAATTGCTTCCAACAATTGCTTCGTGGTGTTTTGTCTTTACTTTAAACTGCTCAAACTGCAGCATTTCTAATAGGAGTAAATTTTCGTTAATTACTTTAAAATGAAACACTGAAATGACTTTGATATTTTTGTTGCTTTGTGAATTATTGTCATATTCAAACATTTGAAACAAAAATCATGAGATGTTTTCTACTTGTGCACTTCTCAATTAGTCCACTTGTTTGTTGAGCCTGAATTTGAGATGAAGTAATTTCAGTATAATTCGTTTCAAAAATTCTCAAACATTAATTCTTTCAACAATTCCTAGCAACTTACCACAATATTTTTCATCCTGCTTGAACTTTCTCCGGTGATATCGACAACTTCATGCAATGCTGATTGAAGGTAATGACATTGTTTCTGCTCAGATCGCTGCGGCTATATATGTTATTTCGGAGGGAGAAAATGATGCGGAGGGAGAAAATGATGCAATTTTACTTCCAACCAGTTGAAAGTAAAAAATGGGAGAATTTATCCCTTCATTGAAACCTCAATTTATTCAGTTTTGTCCGTTTAGAACGATCTGTTCTCTATGCTGAACGCATGAATAAATTGATTTTTTCCCAAAATCTTTTTGATTCCTCCGAAATTGGTCCCTTGTAAAACAAGCCTTTAAAATAGCGGCCGGAAGGTGGTTCCTTCTTCACTGCCACAAAGTATAGTTTGTAAACATTCCAAAAACATTTCGTAATGGCTATTTTACATACACAAATGACAGATCACCTTTGATAGCCATAAATGGAGTGAACAACATTGATTTGATAAGCTTTCTTACAAGTGATATAATACTCATTCGAGTTTGTACACGTTAAAGTAAACATTTGCAGAGAAAAGTTCACCATACCAGGAAATTTTTGGATATGTAAAAGCAAGCGATACTTTTACAGCCAGGTTTTTTTATGAAGTGTTATGACGGACCGAAAGGTTCTCTCCAACGGTCTCTGAAAATATAGCAGAACACTGCTTTACGACCACCTCGGTAAGCCAGGCTCTATGTTTTTACGTGAACTATTCGTCAGTACCGTATGAACTCCACTGTTCCTCTATTGTGAGTTATCACAATAAAGTGGACACTTCGCTTTACGGAGTAGAGCCACGATACGAGATCTTTACTACGGAAAGCGACCACATACAAACAATTTTCAAAAACCTTGGGTTCTTCAATACAACATCAGTGCTCTTGACGCCCCCAATCGCCAGCATTATGAGAATCGTGATCTCCCGCTGATGATCAGTAGGTTTGATTTAGTTTCCACTGAACAAACCTTGAAGCTACTAAATCATATTATTGAACTTTGAAGAAAAATTATGTTGTCAAAACTATAATTTTGAGAAGATGCTCTGAAAAGCGCAGAAAAACTGCAAGAGACAAAATATTCCAAGATAAGTTTCCAGGACTGCATCGACTATGCTGCTTTGCGTTGTTAATTCTTCTACAGCAGCGGGTGCACAACCTTTTCCCTATTGCCGGCCGCATAACGTTAGATTTTATGAATTACGGCCGCCAGTGAGTTCAAGATCATTTTATATTTTGCATTGCTTCTGTTCTGCTTCCGCACATTGAGCCTACCCTGCTTCCACACATCTCTTTCGCCGTATTTCCACTAAGCATCCAGCTACAGTAGTCATAGAATTTTTAATAATGCTCTGTTGCCATAACTTGTATTTTAAATTGCATGTGCACGGCCGCACAAATATTTATCGAAAGTCGCATTCGGTCGTACGGCCGCAGGTTGCGTACCTCTGCTCCATAGCAACCACTTGGCCACACCAATGATTTTCGACTGGTTGTGGTGATAGAACCAAGGAACGTAATAGGCTACTAGATGTTGTCCTGACCGCTCGAATGAACGTATCGATCAACGTGCCGAAGCAGCTCGCTCATGAGGACACGCAAAAGGTAGCTGTGAAGTGGACATAAACGAAAAACTTGCGGGTAGGACAGCGCGAACGTTGAAAGTGGTAGAAACCGGAAATTCAGCGAATGAATTGTTGCATGAATTNGAAACTGTAAAATTTGTTTTTTCAGCAGCACAAGGCAATTTTNCCAAGATGTTAAGTTTCCAATCTCACCTTCAACTGACCCGTTCGTAACTAGGCATTTGGCCTCTACCGGNTTGTTTCCAATTGCTGTTGTTGTGTAGTTTTATTAACTTATGCTGTGTTATTTGAATTAATGTGTTTCGTCAATGAAGTTTTTCTCTTGATTTGTAAAGGTCTTTGGTTAACTATTGATGTGTTAACAAAAACGGTGTGTGGTTGGCCCATAAAGACTTTCGCCCACCGTTTGTGTCTTAAATTTTCACTCCACACCAAATCTGAAAATTACTATTGTAGTCTTTTATTTTTTATCAATATGCAATTTATTTTCTATATCTTGGTGTTTTGTTTTCATTCCTTCATTTAATCACAAGAATGCTTGAATAAACCTTCCTCCATAACGGTGACGAGACTTTTTCGGCGAAGACGTTTTTTTTGTCACCAAACTCAAGGGCTATCGAGGGTTGGGGTTACCCCCCTCTTGAGCTTGATATTTAAAAAAACTTCATTACCTCCGCAAAGGAGATTAATTGTTTTCGCATACTTTTTGTTTGTCAATTTGTCGACTTAATGCAAATACCGCGGAATAAATTTGTATGCAAATTTCGAGAAACCTCATAAATGGGCCAAAAAGTAATGGGTAGGTTTTGGTGAGAATCTGGGTTATCGTCTGCGTCCAGAAACCATCCCCACTTTTTGCAGACCTTTCGTCCACTACCCATGTTTAAGATCGTGTTCTGCGATAGATCACCTTATCCGAAACAATTGTCTTTATTTTTTTCTGCTAAATCTGATCAGCGCAAGCGCTGACCGCACTGACTACATTACCAATTTCTGTAGCATGATAGAACTGCTGCACGAGCTCAAAAACAGCAGTTTTTAACATAGAAGCATTCAAGTATTTGGTAATGTCTCAGCAGGGCCAAAGGAAAACTAATAGTTTGCTGGACTTCTATATATAAAAAATGGAAAGTTTTCTTGCGTAATTTATGCGCATCCTCAATTCTTGTTTAGTTTAGCAAGATTCGATCTTGCAAACCGTGGTGTGCGCCAGCCAGTCCTGCCGCACACCTATGCTCGACTGCTCTTATTCGACAAGACATCAGCGGAGCCTCGTTTTGCCGTTGTAAGTTGCTCTGACGCAGTGATAAGTGTGTTTTACTCGCCTGTTTTAACACGCAGCCTGATATTTTTGCAGTTATGAACTGCTGTGTCGTAGCGTTGAATTTATTTTCCTGCAGAACGATATCCTAACTTGGAGTGCTGATAGTTTCTATTCAGTGCAATGACACATAAAATAAGGGGAGTGCGTGTAGAAGAATATGCCGATTATGTCAACAAATTTCTCCAAAACGTTGGTTTGGAAACATGAATATGACGTCAAATTGTGACGTCACAAAGAGCGCACACCAAATACAAATGACCACCGCATGCCACTGAATGAAACCCCCCATGAAAACGTTCTGTGTACGCCACTGACCAAATCATTTTAATAGACATTGCTAATAGTGAACGTATCTCCCCAAAATTTAAAATGATTTTTTCGCAATTAATAGCGGTTTTTCAATGTTTTTTGATGCCTCTCGTTCTAGCTAGACGAGACAGGACGATTGGGGTGACGGACAATTTTTTAGTGATTGAAATGAGCAGAAATTCGACCACTCTTTTTCAGTTTTCAAAAAAAATTACGCAAATTCCCATTTCTGCAACAAAATTTATTCCTAACACTCATGCTTATGCAACATTTTTCCGTTGTTTGATTAGGAGGAACAGAATATTATACTTTCTTTTTTCATTAAAAAAATCATGACCTCCAAAGACGATCCCTCTGTATTCGTACAATGACGTTAACGCATCTCTTTCACTCCCGATGTTTTAAAGTACACTTGTAGAAGCAAGGATAGCATGAACGTTTTGAAAGATCTTGGAAATATAAAACCACGGCAATTTCCTTCAAACAATTGTCAAAATATATCTCTCCGCACTCCGCAGAACACCCATAGGTCGTAAAAGATGAACTGTAACGCGCCAATTTTCTACAGCTTAGTTTCGTTCCTGTGTGAACTGTCTGCAGTTGTCGAAGCTTTATAATGCATGCGCATATGTTTGGTTATTTGCACAATTATCGCAATCGTATTTTCTGATGGGAGTTCGTAAAACTTTTAACAGATTAATCTTAAACATTTGATTGCTTCATACTTTTGTGCTGTCCATAATATCTTTTTGAACGTCCTATTTCTTCTGATGGTGTCCCAGTTCAACACATCTTACACTACTCCACTTATTATCAAAAAGGATCTTTCTACTAGGCAGTATGCCAAGATATTCAGAAAATAGGGAACTTTGTTACGAAATAACAAAGTTGAGATTTGATTTTTGCATGAGGTAGTAGGTTTCAGTAATTGCTTTAACAATTCAGGTGATTGGTGCACTAATTCTTCCACTTTCCTTTGGCACTAAGGCAAATGCATGAGCAGTTTCACTTTCTTTCCTGCAAAAGTTTTCTAGAAAGTTAAACTTANGTANAGGCACAAGCTGAATTGATGAAAAGTGCTGCCTGCTACACAATATGTTAGGCAGNCTTTNGAAATGTTTGTGATATGTTTCCGAGCATACCCTGGCGCTTGNACCACCGCCGTGTGGACCTGGATCAATCAACAGTTTCCGTCACATTATTGAACAAGTTAAAAATTAGTTCAACAAAACGACAACAAAAGCGACGTGCTTCTTGTACCACATAAAAAAATAGAAAAAGGCCGTCTGGCTTTTCTTCCAACTCCACTTTTGCGCATGTGGTATTACGATTTTCGTGTACTTGACGAGCTTGGCGTAGAACACGCTTTTCGGCAAGGTACCNATAGACGAGATCGCAATTGGNAATAAATCGACTCAATCCCTGTCTCGCTCTTCAGATTTTCGGTTCACTGTTTGAATTTTTAGAGNTACGGGAAACTTTTGGCGATTTCATTTTTTCTATCTTGGATGTTGTGTCCACTTCTGTTAGTCGCAAAATCGGNAAAGTGTTTGCTTGTATTATGTTTACCATAGATTGTTTCAAATTCATGGCCTGTTGGAGCCGGTGATGTCGGATCTTCCTACTTGCAATTGGAACCTACATTTGAATTTTGGTGTGATAATATGGAGCTTGCGCTGTAATTTAGGGATTTCTAGTTGAAATTTTTGCTCCACCACAACGGTTTGTGTTGCTTCATAGTTGTGGCCCTCTGTTTTCTGATTGGCAGTGCAACAAACAAGACTTGGCCAAGCGCCTGCCTCACCATCACCTTTGAGCTAAGAGAAATAACAAAAGTAACGCGTAACCAGCTACGTGGAAAAGGTCACATTTACCTATAAAGTTAAGCGCTGTGGTTGCTGAAGGAAATTGACTGTCACAACCCTAACCAACTTCCGCAGTACGCAGCGCAGCAACAACTATTCAAGCAATGTGGTGATAAACTTATGGATTGACACTTTATTAAAGTGGTTTTAATTTCTGGTTCGGTTGACTAAAGTTCCAAACGTTTTGCGAAGCTTAACTGGGATTTCACAAAGGACGTCGACAGCATTTCACAGAGGACGTGGACGATTATCCAACAGGGAACAGGGTTTCGGAAAGCTGCAAAAATATCTATTGGATGTTTGAAGTGTTCAACAGCAAGCTGATATTTTTAGTACATTTTGCTTCAAAGCTTCTCAAGCACTGATCTTTTATTTACTGCGAAAAATTCACCTCAATAATGTTTGATGACTTTCTGAACAGTTTGTGTCCAGGCCCGTAGCCACGAGGGGCATTCGTGGGCAGTGCCCCAGTATTTTTGTGCCCAGAAAAATTTGTTTTAAACTTATAATAGAAGCAAAAGTTTTCTCCTAAAATTGTATTTTGCCCCTCTAAACCTTAAAACCTGTCTACGGGCCTGTTTGTGTCTGTTCAGATCGCTGTTGCTATACTTATGTTAGTATGGAAGAAGTAAAATCATGCCATTTTATTTCCAAGCAACTGAAGTTATTAAAAATGGAAAATTTGTCCCTTCTTAAAAAATTACTTTCTCTAGTTTCATCTATTTAGAGCGGTCTATTCTCTTTACTGAACGTAAAAATAGGTTGATTTTCTCCCAAAACCTTTTGGCTGTCCACGACATTTGTCCCTTGTAAAACAAACCTTTACAGTAGCGGCCGGAAGGTGGTTCCCTCTTCACTGTGAGAAGGTATAGTCTTATATGCAAAAATTTCTTCACTGCAATGGTTTTGTTCGGCTAAATAAACAAAATATCACATCGATGGCCGACGAGCAAACGGCGTCAAAATTAGTCATGGTGTGGACATGCTCGTCCTACAAAAAGATTCTAAGTTATCAATATTGAGGCCATCGAAGTATGAATATGTTGCCTTGAAGTTATGTATAAATATCATCCGGAGACTTTGGGCATGTGGCAAGACTTTGGGCATGTGTAATAAGTGTAGGAAAAACCTACGGTGCCAAAGGCCTTGACTTGAGGGCTGGGGTTTGGGAAGGTGTAGTCAATGGTTTTCACACCGCGAACGCACCCGAACGCTAATCTGCAGTCCCGTAACTATCCTGAGAAAGCAGTGCAACAAACAGACCTGCCTGACTTCTGAGCTGCCAGCACGCAGTGAGGACAAGGCCTCTTTAATCAGAAGTAACACAAAAACGGCAGAGAAACTGTACAACACGACACTGTCTCAGAACAGCAGCACACAGACTAAGGCACAGACGTCGAAAAGGGACAAAGCACCGGGGAAATCGTCAAAGCAGGCAGAAACCTCAAGAAACCGGGAAAACCGATAAACACGGAGAAAACCGCCTGGAAACCGATACACACGGGGAAAACCGTTATTCGTTAAAATCACACAAACACGGTGGAAACTGCGAAAAATGCTATGAGCACCACAATTCGGAACAAAGTCACAGCGCACTGGCAAGTGACTACGAAAGTACGAAAGGCGCACGGCCAGGTATGGAAACCTTAGCTAGCGGAAGTCTGAGGCATGCAGTCATGCTGTTACCCCAGGACACATTCACATACATTAGTGATGCACACAACACAACTTCTTGGATAGACCATTTTGTCTCATCCTTTTCAGTGC
>JGI24022J15233_10008128_pt1 | contig 11676 bp, 11 predicted proteins | sample Ectturendosymbi2_FD_15233 | JGI IMG/M metagenome (IMG submission 15233)
CGGCAGGCTTGTAACTAAGGGATCGCAGGGGAGGCTTCGCCCCCCATGAAAAAAGTTCACCCCTCCTAGAAAATGTGTTTGGGCCTAGTTCAAAAAATGTAGGCCCCTCTCAGAAAGCACTTCAATCCCTTAGCGTCTCAAGCCTCTTATACAACCATGGTAGAGCGCAGATATAAAGCCTTAGCACGAGAACAGAGCACGTTTGCTAACCTTCAATAATAGAGGAAATTCATCGCTAGCTCTAATGAGAGCATTTTCTGTTAGCAGTGAGATTTATTAGCCGTTTCTACTGAATTCTCGAGTGCAAGGGGTATCTGGAAAAAAATGAACAATCTGCCTAAACACCATGCGGTGCGGGGTCCCAGAGGCGCGGGGCCCAATGCAGCTGCATCGGTTGCGTCGGCTTAGGCCGGCCCTGGCGGAACCCTTGCTTGTCCAAAAACAACACAACAATCCGAGAACGAAAGTAAGTAGCTAATGTTTCAACAGATGAAAATGCAAAGAGCATTGTCTTTTATTGAAATCATTGAAGTCTCAAGAAGTTTCGTCATAAGTCCAGAACCTGAACACAAACGCAACCGCGCATATGACTGATGCTAACATAGAACTAAAATCATGAAAGCTCATTCTAAAAGTGATAGCAAAAATGACTCAAGTCAAACCCAGACCTTGCAGTGTAAATGACATTTCATTGAAAAACAGTCACATTTCTTGAAGAGAAATGCAAATAGCGTATTCACGCATGGAACGCACACTGCAATAAGCATAGAAGCTAATATACGTGTTAAGCACCATAATGAGTCATTGCTCTTTCCCGTAGTGACACACACTCTTACATATTGAACATTGAGACACTATTTCGGAACACGAAATCTGACTTGTTGGGAGTTGTTGCAAATAACAAGCTGTTAGAAGTATGAATTTGAAATACTCTTTTATTTCAACTGTATGACCGGAGGTGGAACCAAAAACTGCAAGAGCCTTTCTTAGCTAACTTTACATCTGTGTCCTCACATGGACAAAAGTTAAGAAGGTTGTTTGCGGCAGAATTGTAAATTTTGAAGCCCGGATTCTGCCTGAGAACGAAATCACAAGGCCAAACCCGGCCAGAGCCCGACATGTATTTTTGAAGCCCGATTTAGGCCCGAAAGCTACATTTACCGAGTGAGTCAAGATATGCTCAACGGCGGGGTATCAAAAAACGTAGTGTACGGATATAGCTGCAGGTACACACAGTTTTATCACACCAAAATAGCAACCACCTTGGCCAAAACATTGGCTTAAACAAGGAAAACGTAGTTTGTTAGTCAAAGATAATACTGCAGAAAGGAATGTTCCTCAAGAAAAAAGAAACTATCACGAAACTATCCATGATTGCACTAAAGGCACAAAAGAAATTACTTTCTAGAATAGCACTGCAAGCACGAAGAGCTGGTTTGTAGGCCATCGCTTCTTTAGTTAAACCACGAAGTGCCTAAGTGATTAATATTTTGGAAGTAATGCCATCGCGTGCTGATTTCCTCACCACTGTCGCCTTCTCAAAAAGAGTGTGAGGCTAATCCGAACAGAGAACAAATGAGCGCAGCTTGTTTGCAAATAGTAAATATAATTAGCTGAAGACGATCACAATCACTTCAATCACAGAAGTCACCGCCGTAAGCACAACAAATGTACCTCGCCAAAGAAAAAGGTCGTTACTCTGAATGTTATAAAAAAGTTTTGTATGCAGGTCCGAAACATTTTGACAAACTTAAGCCCGAAACTGGCCCGACCGAAAAGACCGACCCGACTTACAACTCTGATTGCGGGAACACTGTAGGCCCTGCTTGAACCTAAAGCTTTCAGTTGTTGACCTTTTAAGTCCCGCCTACGCCACGTTTTTTTTGCATTTTTTAAATAGTTTTTTCTGGAAAAACATACAATCGCTTTCACTGTTATGCTTTCCGTTCATCTGTGGTCAGGAGTTTACAAAAATTTCCAAACATCCGAAACCATCGCAATTTGCAAAATCAAGTTTAATTTTTTGACCTCGTTTATCTCTGAGGAGCACTTTGTTAATTTCAAATATTTGCAAAAGTAAAAGTCTGTTCGTTGTTTTTTGAATAACATACTGTTGTGACTAAATAGCAGCGACCATTGGCGTCGGAAAGATTTTTCCCAGAGAGGTGTTCAAAATTATTCCCTAAAAGGGGCTAATAGTGATGAAATTTCATTTAACAACTGGAAACTGAGAGAAAAACTATTTTCTACTGAAAACGTAATAGGAAAAAATCAAGCTTAAACTTCTGTGGTGCAAGGCCCCCTTTCGGACGCCCATGGTTGCGACTGTGAAATCAACAAAATTACCCAGCACTAAATATCATTTCAAATTGACTGCTTATTAGAATAAATATTTCAAAGGTTTTGTACTTTGCAGCTCAGCAGTATCATGATGAAAAATCACTACTTCTCAGCCAGAGATGGAGCTTCATTTGTTTCTTGTCTTTGCCACATCAAAGTCGCCTGGCTTTGGAATTGCAAGGTATTCAATATCAGTTATTGCATTCGAATGCCCCAGCTGCAAGTCAAACTTATAAAAACATGCATAAACTAATCAAACTACATCTTATGACATGCAGATGTTTTCAGTTTTGTAAAAGCAAGCAGGACAAATTGTTTGTAGTTTCCTGACGATTACCTACTTCAGGTTTACATCAAGCAAACCACAACAATTACCTACCACATTTTGCTAACATTTGAACAAAACAACGAAACGTGATAAGCAAAATACTACCGAAAGCAGCCTTGTGTTGCAATGACCTCATGTCCTTATGGGAAACACAGGATTGTCCATGGGACATATTTATCTGTCCCATTCTCATCCCATAGCAATTATTGCCTGTCCCATCCCACGGGATTCCCATTATAATATTAATATGGAATACAATTCAATTGAAATTATAAAATTAATGAAAGTTTAGGTTTAGTATCTACTAAATAGGACTGCATGTACAAAGAGACATGCAAAATGACACAATTTATTGACTTTAAAATTCAGAAGTATAGTTTAAGTATGACAACTCAGTATCAATCTGACACGGCTGCTGTCTCATGGGAAATACAAATGTGGGCTGTCCCATCCCATGGGATGTTTCCCATGGGATTCCCGTAGGAATGACATTCCTTTGGACAAGCCTGGGGAAACAGCCTTATACTGCAAGACCTTATGTTTTGATTGGGGAACAGCCTTATATTGCAATGACCTTATGTTTTGATTGGGGAACAGCCTTATATTGCAATGACCTTATGTCTTGAATACAAAGGGAACAACCTCCACGCCCTCGTTGTACTATAAATGTGGTGAGCTCAAGGCCTTTCCGCCATCAAAAGAACAACACAACTGTTAAGGTATGCGGAACGAGGTAAAAACGCGGCCCGACAATTACTTCAGGTCTGATCAGAAATTAGGTGGAAGAGGCGCGTGAGGACGATCAAAGCGTGATGCGCAAAAATTCAGCGAACATTGCATTGTTTAAAATACAAAGCACATCTTTATACAACGATGCTTTCCTATGACTTCTAAAACGTAATTGTTTGATTTTATATTGTACTAAACTCACTGAATATCAAGATTAATTAGATTAAAATTGTGCAAAAGGGGGGCTACATTGTTAGTTTTCCAAAGTCTGAAGATTCTACACCAGTCGGTTGTGGTACTTCATGGAAAAGATTTTTGTGATATAGCACAAGCATATAATTGCAAGTATTTTGACATTATCTTTGAAGTTATGATTAATGGTAGGATCTCACAAGGCTTGACAGCAGAATAAATTGAAAACTTTCTTTTTCAGGTGGAAGGAGCAGTGATAAGTGATTTTATTGCATTACGCAGAGGCATTTCTCCCAACATGCAGCAAACATCATGTCCAGATCTTGGCAATATTCAAAACATGTCAAGTGAGATAATTAGAAAGTTGATTTCTACATCCAGGGTGATAAATCTAACCTTTAAAAAATGTTTAAAATCAAGGTATTCTAGGAAAGAAACAAAAATGTTGTTTACAGAGATTATTTTTGCTTTTCTGTTGATACTGGATTGGCTGACACAGCTAACTCAAGGAAACATTTTTCCAAAAATGCCCTCTTAGGTTTCAACATTCTCAAGCTTCCCCACAGCCAACCAGTTTATGCCTCTCTCTTATAATAATAGTCGAAGTTTTGACAAGACTCTTGCATTCATCAAAAGTGCGATTTCCCAAACCTGGCTTCTGCCTTGGTTTGGTTTGATGTAAAAGGAGGTGAAAGCTGCTTGAAAGTGACGAAAACTTTGTTGAGCTTAGAAAACAATTCTCTAAAAACACTATAAAGCAAGCAATCACTCAAGGAAGTTATACAAACTTTTCCACATTTAATTAAAATATGCATTCGATTATCGTTGGCGAATAATGAGCAACAACAACTATAAGAACCTCAATGCTGCAGCGCACATTTCCGTCATCCGGTCAATGCTCCTTTGCACCGAAACTGGTCAAATTGTTGAATCAGAAGTACTGTATATAGTTCGATTTTAATCACTGGCAATGCAGAATCACGGATGACAAGCAGTGGACGGTATTAATCGTTTGTGTTCAAAAATATGCCAGAGTACTTCGTCTGTTGAAATAAACAAACATAATCAGATAAAATAAAGGGTATCATGCTATCAGTTGTCATTTAAAATATCACCAAAAGCGAAAGACTGTTACAACAAATCATCAAATGATTTCCCAACGAGGCAAGGTTGCCTTCGCATGAATCTATATCGAAGCCAACCAAAGTCGAACAGTAATTCTCTCAACCTTCAACCACAGCTCGTAGTGTAAGTGGAAAACAATGGNCTCTGTGACATATAGACAAGCTCATGGTGCAGAGCAAAGCCTAGTTGACTGAAAACAACAAGTTTCCGTAAAATAAGGATAAAAAATAAAAACAAATTATTTCACAAAAGCCGAAGCTTCGTTGAAAACAGGAAAAAATCAATGCGTGGTAAAATTTTTTTCGTAGTTTACAGAATTCAACCGAATTCAGAAAAAAATAGTTTCTGTGAAATGCACTTTATAACTTTCCAGTTGGGGTAATCTCCTCGCTGATGAAACGAGAGCGGATTTTTTTCAGTTTTTTGTAAAAATTCAAAAAACTCAAATATTTAATTTCCCACCCAAATTTGCAGTAACACTAGTAGCATATATCACGTACTTTACAAAGCTTACTTTTTTCTTGTCTTATTGCAGTAAATTCGACGTCAAAAAGCTTGATGGAACTTCCAAGTTTGTTGCAAGAATACAAGAGTTGCTTAGCAACAAGGAAATTTGACGAAGCAGAAAAATTGAACAAAGAAATAAATTATTTCATCACAAATGAGATCAACACAACGGGATGGGAGTTGATGAGTTTTGCTGATGATCTGCTGAACAATGCTGATCGCTTCGAAGAATCTATTCCTGTTTGGTTCGCAGCAGCTACTCTGTGTAAGAAAAAAGGAGATTTGGTGGGGATGAGCTTGTGTGTTGGTGTGCAGTGGGGAGGAATGCACAGGGCGAACAAGTCGATGATTGATCGTGACGTCACGATGAAGGAGGTTGTTAAGCGCCACGTGATACCGCTCATGCGTGACATCAAAAACCAAATGTTGGAGGTGACACCAGAGAGTGAGGGACGTAAGTGCGAGAGGTTGAGTCGGGTTCTCAAATACATCGCTAAGAGCGAAAAATGCGTCGATGATGACGAAGCTGCGCAGGAAGCGTTGAAGGAAAGTAGAGTGTGGTGGGAACGGTTGAGGTTGGAAGAGGAAAGGGAGAAACCATGGTGGAAGATGGTAAGGGATGTATTGTGTTGCAATAAACAGGAGCAAAGTGAATCTTCAGAGGAAAGTGAAAATGTAGTGGAGCTGGATTAATGGAAGGAAAGAATGTGGCGAAGAAGTGACTAACGTAAGAGAGACGTATTGTGATAAAGCAAAAGTGGCGTCTGTTACACATTATGGTGCATTTTGTTACAGACATGCAGAAACTTACTCTAATCAGAAAAACTTGGTGTGGAAACATGTCGTGCATGAATTATCATCGCTTGAAACAATTTTTTTTTTTTTGACAAATGCAAAATTTCTGAAAGAGATGCGATAATTTTGTTTGAAAAGAAATGCGTTTTCTAATGGAAAAACTATTCTTTTCAGACAATTCAACATCTGCAATGATTTTTGCTACGATTAACGAATGTGCATATCACTTTGTGACAACTTTCCTGTCACAAAGTGTTGACATGTATCTGTATTTTCACTTTCATTCATGTTTTATGAGAATTTAGTGATAAAAATTTTAATTTCTTGCCTAAAACTGTTTCATCATCTGCGAGATAATCAAAAAATCATCATCAAAATTCTTCACATTGCTTAGAATTTTCGTTACTCTCTGACTATTGGTAAGAAAGCAGAGAACCATATGAACTTAACCTTTTTTGTCGCCGATATTGGTTTGATGATGCTGGTTTCATTTCATGTCACGTTCATCGAGCAACAGCTGAAAACAAAACATCATCTTTGAATGTTTTGTTTTCATTCCCAAATAGGCCCAAGCACCGCGTGCAGCAACCTGACTAGTTGCAAAATTAACTTGAACAGAAAATGCCAGTAAAACTTTTTGATCTGGGATTAGCAACGAATATCATTCACATGGTACCCCTTGGTCTTTACCTTGCCGTTGTTGAAAGTTTGTTTATAAATCACTGATGAAACCCTATCATTAATTTCCACAAAGGTTTCCTTTGGTCATGCAAGTACTTTGCGTGGACTTCATACTGTGCGATATTGTGATGCCATGGGATAGTCTAAATTTTCGGGACGATATNCCCATTATTTGATGCGTTCTATGACTAGAGCCACCAGAGACAACTGCTACCCACGACAATGGCCACCGGCACAACTGCCACCTAGGACATAATAAAATCTACACATTTATTGCCATTTAAAGGCATTTGAACTTCGCCAATGTTGCTTTCATGTCACAAATTTTGAAACAGCAAATGTGTATAACGAAGTTTCTTCGTCCTCGGAACACTTTAAAGAAACTTCACTTCAACTTTGATGCATTTGGTGGAGATTGTCGTATCGATGTCATTACATTTTCATAAACATTCTCAAGTTAGTGCTAGCCCCATGTTTTATGAGAGTTTTTTAAGATTTTTTACAGCACAATATTGCATCGCAGTCATTCCTCGCACTTATAAAAACCCCTTTACTCCGTGGATTTCAAGTTCTGTCCGTTGCTTTACCTCAGCTTTTGATTTGTGAGTTGCATGACAGCAAGAGCAATGTTGTAACTCACTTTTGCTGCACTATGTTGGAGCAATATCTTCTGTAGCACAGTGGGTCCTAACCACAATGCCGTGAGAACTACGCCACGTGGAAACGCGATAGTGTTGAAACTGACTTTGATAGCTCGTATATGGATGTGGAAAGCGCATTATAAGTCAGGGGTCGGGAACCTATGGCTGGCGAGCCAGATGTGGCTCTTTTGATGACGGCATCTGGCTCGGTTGATATTTTCTTAACACAATTGTTACGAATGAAACTTTTTCTGCAATTTTCCTACAAAGCCATCAGCAACATCATGCAGCACCAGAGATCGCATTAACAGTAAGAAGCATGTTACTAAACAGAAAATTCAGACATTTACCATTGTTTAAAATTTTTGATTTTGCTTTAAAATGCACACGTTAGTTCGTTAGTTGCATTAAGTGTTGAAAAAGATAATATGGCTCTCACGGAAATACAATTAAAAATATGTAGGTTTCATGGCTGCTTTAGCCAAAAAGGTTCCCGACCCTTGTTCTAGGTGGTAGTTGTTCGGGTAGCGATTGTTATAGATGACAGTTGTCTAAGTGGAAGCTGTCCCGGGGTGAAGTTATTCGGGATTTAGTTGTCCAGCTGGCTATTATGCTGATACCTATTACTTGATAGAACCCATTGGGACATTTATGGGTTTTGTAATGACGACGCGATTTTACAGTTTTGTCTCTGCCGAAAAAAACATCCAGTTTTTGCGTTAGACATTCCGGAAAATCGTCATCGACAAACTGAGTAGCTGCCAATGAACCATGACTTTTCCTACATATAAACAAAATAATGGGGAAAACACAGTGGTGTAGCTAGAGGNTTCCGCCAAGGGGAGCAAAAATTAGNTGAAAGGGGCAAAAAAAAATAATGTACTGAAAACCTAAAGAATACTAAATATCAAAATGTCAGCTAAAAGGGGCCCAGTTCTTGCATTTAACTTGCCAGGTGGGGCGACTCGCCTCCTTGCTTCCCAGTCTGTTACGCCAATGGGAATACAAAAAAACAAAACCCAAAATGTGGAAAAGTTGAAATATAAAATTGTGTTCAAGTACAACCCACGCATTTTTGAAAAACATTTCAGAGTCTGTGCATTTATTATTGGAGTTATACTGTACATTTATTATTGTATATTGCAGTGATAACCTGCCAAAGCACATACACAGTAACCCTCGCTATTTTGGAAAATGTTTATCCTTGTTCTTCACGCATGTAATGACTGCAGTGGATTTTACGTTTGATTTTCTGCCGTTTAAAACCGCACTTCTTACCATTATGAATGCTTATAGCTTTTGCTGGTCATTCATTCTGCTTCGTCTGCGTAGTTTGCCGTAGTATCTCAAAAAACTCTGAAAATAACTTTTAATAAATTTGCTCAATGCCACCTCTGCTTTACCAATCAAGTAATAAACTTTGATCTGCATTTGGTCATGCATCCAACAATGAGCCCGTCATTTGGAAAACACTATTAGGGAAAAAAGCATGTTCTGCACTTTTATATTGACGAGTGACTAAAAACGACAGAATTGCAAATTTCAGTCAACTGCGCATGTGCCACACCTACTACTGTTTGTCCCAGTAAGACCACTTTGTTGTAGTTACGTCATCTTCTACGATGTAGTCCCTCAATGGCAGAGACACTTATTGAGACACAGGAAGTTTTCGCACCTGCTTGTTGCTTTCTTCAACAGCTCTGAGTCTCGCAAGTTCTAAATGGCACGTGTGTGACCTACGTTCATGGTGGATGCAACTCAACGACCATTTCCGCTAAGTTGTAAGAACATGGAGCATACTCCATGACCGAAAATAAAATGAAAGCTTGCCACACTAAACGTTTTACCTGAATTACGTGGTGAGAGGAATTTTTTTCTTAACAAACGATATTTCTTTCTAATTATTATCATAATTCATAACAGCTAGGTCTCAGTGCAATGCTTTATTAGAAAGTGGATTTAGTTGCACGAAAGACAGTGTTTGACAAACGAATGGATAAAATAGGCTGTTCTAATCACCCTAATAGAACATATCAGTTTTTAAACTTGGCACGTTTTTGAATCGTTCCTATTGACTGGAGTGTCCTTTCGACCGAAACGACCTTTGCGTGATCAAACATAGCTGTCCCATTAAAAACTATTTGAGCTCTAGTCAAACTCCAATTGCGCATGTAAACGAGGTTGATGACGTAATAACTTCCAATCTAGGTCAAAATATTGAGACTGAGTTTAGGTCAGTGATTCTCAAACTTTTCCAGCTTGCGGCGCACTAAGATAATAAAAAAAATTCGTGGCACACTTGCTACAAGACAAAGTTGCTTTAAAAAAATGAATGCGATGGGTGTGCCTGTTTTCGGGAACAAGTAAGATTGAAACGAGGTTCCGTCGTTGCCACGCACACCTGCATTTTGTCGTCAATTTAGTTTCAGTTCGAGCAGAAAATCCATATTCACAGAGCCACGAAGATGCTAATGGAAAGATTATTTTGATGGCTTTGACACCGATCATGGTATAGGATTTGTAAGCAGATCGCTAGAACTCGTCCAAGCTGTTTTTGGGAAACAATGCTTGAAAAAAACGGATCGTTTCGTACATCAATGAGCTGCATGGGCGTCGGCAGAAAATTTTCCAGGCGATGGCAACATCGACATTTTGTTCATCGTATTCAGGTTTCTGACAAATGGACGTTCATAAAAAGTTTTACCATTTCTATCTGAAACATGAGTGCACAGAAACCCTCTACGAAAATTAAAAACTATTGACAGTTATTTCTTGCATGCCCCACGCTTAAATCAAAATCTGTTGTTTCCCAGGCCGCTATTTTAGAGCCATCATACAAACAAACACGAGTCTGAGATAACCCATACAGAGCAGAAGAGCAAGAGCTGCGCCAGAAATGTAGTGGCACAGAGGCAGATATCACGAATGCATTGAACGCAGAAGATAGCAATGTCGGGTTTAAGGGGAGGCGAGCGAGGCACTTGCCACGAGGGGCGCAAGACGAGCCCCTCGAGTTGTTTCGTGTGTAAACTGCAACCTGGCTGGCCATGTGCTACATTCAGTTCGTCGACAGATTATTATCGTATGATATACTTCGACGTTGCCGACAGCATCAGTGGTGAAATACCAAAGAGGTTCAATCAGGAAAAGTTTGTTCTTTATGCAAAATGCGAGGAATTGTTGATTTCGTCTGCAAACAGAGAGTGCGTGATCGCAGAAAACTTGGAAATCGTGAAAAACCTTTTTGATGATGATCTGGAAGCCTGAAAGGTGTCTAAACAGTTGGGTGTTCTAAGTGATGCAGTATGGGTGCCAGTGTGAATATGAAAGTCTTAGTTTCCAGCACTCTTGCAATTACTTCAAATTGCAACATTTTTCTAAAGTTACGAAACTTCTGCAACATATTTATGTGCTGCGTTAACACTTGTAATCTCTACTTGTTTTGTTTATCGTGTGCAAACTATTTTGTACACGTTTACAAAGCCTAGAGACCGTTTTAGATAACTCGTAGTTCTAATGGGTTCGACGAGAATGATCAAGGCTAGATTGTCACGAAATGAAGTTCACTTAACCCTGCCTATCTGTGAGTTTCCCGGACTCTTAACATTCAGCATTTAAAATACAAATGTTTTATTCATAATTGTACAAAAAAAGGTGATGCATACTGCATATTTCATAGTGGGTGTTCAAGTTCTTTCTTCAAGTTTCGTATCTCATTCTGAACAGCGAATCCGGTTGAATATATTTTACATCAGTAAATTGAACATTCAAACTCGATTAGCTGTACCTTTATATTGTTTCGGTGATAGAGCCTTCACCTGCACAACGTGCATCGGGTCGCTGTTGATTTGGCTGTATGGACGTTGACTTCGGTTAGCTGTTTCGTATATCAGATTCTGCGAGCAAGAGGTTATTCGAGTGGATGTTTTTCTTTATATAAAGCATTTGAACCGCAGTCTACTCACCGACAAGTGCTGCCGTTCTGTTCAAAAATGGACGTGATTTATCTTCATCGTTCTTCTCCTGTTGAAGACATGCGGTAGTTCAAATGTCAGCACTACTTTATTTTATTCATTTGAACCACAACGCCCTCACCTGTGGACTCGTGTGTTTACTTTATTCGGCAGAGTACAGGTGGTATTTTTCTGGTACGGCATTTTGTCTTTCACTCGTACAATGAACGAACAGAATTCTCTGCTGTTAAAAATTTCCCAGTTCTAACATAATGCTGATCTGTAAAGATCGTGCATTATGAATATTACAAGTATATAGACACTTTATTCATGAGCACAACCCTTTACCTTACATCTTGTTTCTTTGGTACGGTTCTCATCTTAA
>JGI24022J15233_10008129_pt1 | contig 11676 bp, 8 predicted proteins | sample Ectturendosymbi2_FD_15233 | JGI IMG/M metagenome (IMG submission 15233)
AACATTTTGGCACCACACTTACAGCATTGTGACGTACGACATAGTCCAAAGTAGACTCTGAACTTTGTCTTACGTCACAATGCTGCAAATTACGGATCTAAATAAGTTTAAAATTGGATGTCTTATTTCTTTAATCAATGGACAAGCCTTCAACATCTTGCATTTTGCAATTGAGATATAAAATTATAATATATTTGGCAGACCGGCAGGAAAGTTGACGCGGACCGGCGGTTGAGAACCACTGAGCTAGATAATTGTAGACAAGCATAACAACCCGAAAATGAAGTGGGTCAAAAAGTAGAGCTTACAGAAGGTAGAAGTCAGAGCGGAAGAACTAAAGTGTGAGGATCCATCCTGAAATTTGTCAAATTTTTTTTCTTCAGCAGTATCAACACAGGAAAATCTTGATTGATGGAGTAGTGAAAGCGTTAGAGCAGTGCTTCTCCACCTTAATCTCGTGGCCCATTTTTACCGCGAATTTATTTTATGGCCCATAATAAGATGCAGTGGCAAAAAAACACCGCAAAGAACACATGCAATTTACTTAATACTTTTAGCTTAATTCCAGTTGAATGTAGAATTCGAAACAGCGCAAACTGCACAGGTAAAAGGGGCCAACACACTGACGCTAATGACGTCACAGAGACAAGAAACCACGATCGCAGAAGTAGCGCCATAACAATGATGAAGATGATAATAAACGTCAATCAAATCTGCCAATTGAACCAAAGTGGGATGGATGATACCAAGTGTTGTTTTCGTCCCGGTCGTAGCACTACAGAATAAATTTTCATCCAGAATTTCATTTTCACAGCAAATTTTCGAGAAATCTTGGGAGTATACCAAACAGGCCCGTAGCCAGGTTTTAAGGTTTGGGGGGAAAATACATTTTTTGGGGGGTAAGATTTTTCTTATTACATGTTAAAAACAATTTTCGCTGGGCACAAGAAAATTTGGGGGGGAACAAAAGAATGGGGGATGTCCCCGAATTTCCCCCGTTGTTAAGGGCCTATGCCAAAGACTTTTACACACGTTTTGTCGACCTGGAGAAATCATACGACCGGGTTCCTCGTGAAAAGCTTTTGGGACTGTTGCGGGAGTGCGGTGTTGATATCCGCCTGTTACTGGCCGCCGAGTCACTGTGTTCCTGATCAGAAGTTGTGTCCATGTTGAGGGGAGTTAAATCACAATCATCTACCGTTGGTGTTGGACTCCGACAAGGATGTGTGCTGTCAGCACTTCTCTTCATCATCTACGTCAGTCGTTCTTAACCGGGGGGTCATGAACCTCGGGTAGAATATAATCTCAAGTGCAAGCGACAGAGATAGGATTTTTGCGAAGAGTTCTCGGTGTGACACTTCGCGACAAAGTGGGCAGCTGTGAAATTTGCAAAGCCATGAAAATTGAACCACTTCTCCGAATCGAGAGATCCAAGCTACGTTGCTTCGGTAATGTGTCCAGAATGTCCCACAAAAGACTGGCGAGGAAAAATCCTATTGGGGAAACCCGCACGGGAATGGGGTNCAGAGGTCGTCCAAGGTCCGAATTAGTGACTACATCTCCGACCTTGCCTGGTCCCATCGTGGTGTGGAGCCAGCTGAATTATCTGAATTTACTGTTGACCGTGAGGTATTTCAAATCTTCCTAGGACTTCTGCCCCGTAACCCTCCCAGAGAATCGGGCATGAAAATGAATGAATCAAAACTGCTAATGTAAAATTTAAATAAGAAATTATATTGTGTTTAAAAAAGGTTATAGTTTTGCCTTTCATAAAACATAACTTCTTACGCAAAAACAATTCATATTTGCACAAGCCAAGACTGGAATAGTTCAGCAAAACGCGTACAGCCCTCTTATGAGAGCCTTGCGACCTAATGGTTGAGATTGCGTTAGACGAACTGTGTGATTCAAGTGAAAATCTATATAAACACGGAACTCTTATGGCGTTCGCGTTTTAGATGCGATTCAGTCTTTCTCTTTCTTTTCAAAATTTTAGGAGGTAATTCTTCTAGAATCACCCGAGGCCCAAACTACCCTGCAGCAAAACGGATTGTCGTTTGCGCAGTGTTCTAGCAAAATGAAATCTTCTGTCGCCTGTTTGACTGAAACATGACAAGATCTGGTCATAGAGTCCATTGATACCGCGATAAAAATATGTAACGAGCAAGGCGTTCCAATTGAAGAATGGTACGAAGAAAAAAGAGAATGGCTGGAGAAAACGCGGAAGACGCAGACCTAACCGAAGCTGTGGACAAATTTAAGATTGAAGAGGACAAAAGATTCAACAGCATTGCTCAGCAGTTAAACAATGTTTGTTTTTTTAACCCACGCGAGCCACTGCAATACAAAGCCACGAGACCTAAGGCATATTGAAGACGAAGTTGATTTTTTTGTAGTTTCTTGTAGAAATTGATAGATTTTTTAAGCGATTCGTGCGAAGCAGCGGTACCGCTTTCGAACGCAGTGCTCCTGCAGTTGACGTATTACAATGGTTATCAGATGTTGCCTACTTGACTCGACTCCTTGTTTATGTGCCTGTCTTAAAATTTGTTTTACCGTTGGAGTTTCAACTGCTAGTTGGCATTCTACTATGAAGAACAGTCGGTTATTATCAGCTTTGCCAAATTTTTCTATTGAAAGTGAATTTATTGAAAAGTTTGATTTTGGAGATGCAGTGTGTGATTTTGCTTTGGCAAAATATCGAGTTCAATTTGAGTACTAACGAAATACTATGATCAGGATTTTAGAGTCCGGATTGACATGGCCGTTTGGAGTTGTGCTGATGGGATATGGCATTAGCTGGCTGTAACTTGGCTGGCAGTGCGTTTCTTGTGTGACATTTTGCGCACTAGCAGAATGCGCGTGCTGTCTGTGTCCTGCAGCTGTAACTGTGCAGCCTTGTGCGGGTAGAGTGCGTTTATTGTGATGTTTTGCGTGCTTTGGTTGTAAATGCGAGCGGTCTCTATGCCGCCGAATCTGTTTGGCATAGAATTGGCTTACTGCGTTTTTTGTCAACTGTCGTGAGAGCGCGAAAATAATTTCTCATTCACAGAAAGATTGCAACTGTTGTGGTCAGTTATATCCGTCAATTGTCTAGATTTGCATTGTTTTTTGTTGGTGATTTTCATCCTAGTCACGCTTATTATTTGTACTTTACCCTTTGTTAGTTTCTACAACTTTGTTTGTGTTTAGGCTACCTGTCGTTTATTATAAAAATCTTTGTTTGACAATGTTATTCGTATTGGGATTTGAGTAATAGGGACTTGCGTAATACCAACGCCCGCACTGTGCAAATCCTATGCTTGTGCGAGAATTTAAATTGACGAATAAGTGTGATAAATCGTTTCTTGCTTTTTTACGTTCATAATGTAAATTTGTTCTTNGAATTATAATCTCATTTTTTTGGAAACAGCCAAACCTACTGCAACTTTGCTGTTTAAAATATTTGTTCGAATACTCCGCTGATATATGTGCATATCATCATGTTGCGGGCTATCATGCGGGGCGAGGTCTGCTGTGAGGGCCAGGGGCGTCAGATTGTGCTCAACATGTCTTCCGCCAGACGCAATGACTAATGTTGAAATAGAAATGCATTGTGAGCATTGCAGCATAGCTTGTTGTGAAACACGAAAGTTAAACTTGAATATGCACCAACGGCGGTTCGCTGAAATCAAATCCAACAGCTATCAGAAATTGTTTTCATTTCTTTTTCAGGAGCTCGTGGCAACAGTTCCTCGTCAGATCTTACCTGGCAGTTTGTTCCAGGTCACGCTTCGAGGTAAAGTTCACTTTCACGCATTTGGAATTTCTAACCTTTGAGGACTGAATTTACAATGGCAAAAAGTCCTCTCTTTGACTTCAAAAACTTTTATATGGCATTTGATTACATTTCTATGTAAACAGTGTTCCAGAACCTCTCGTTTGTAAAATGGTTGATTCTAACTGTTGCAAGGTATACTTGTAACTGCAACATTTGTTGATAAAAATGTCCTATGCATGCTTCATCTGACATTTCTGATCTGCTCATCACAGTTGCGGCAAACGATCCTTTACTGCATAAAGTAGCGTAGGCACGTAACGATTACATGCTTGTAGTGTAGGCACTAAATTTTAGCAAAAGTTGACCAACTGTTGCTGTTGACTTCTTTTCATTAAAAAAAGTCCACTTCGATTATAAAAATGTTAACACTGATGTTGTAATTTGCTGTAAGATAGCAACGCGATATTTTCGTTCGGCAGAACGGAAGCCAGTGCAGGTACAAAAACAAGCAGTAGTGCAAGATTAAAATATTAGTACTCAGCGTAATTTAGCAAAATGACCATGATTTCATATATAAAACATCAATACTTATAGACTTATTTCAGGTATGCAAACACTGGAGTCAGTGTGTCGAGTCGAATCATATTTTCTAGTACTGGTGCAATATTCGAGCTATTTATTTATTTATTACTAACAATCTTGACTCGAATTACGGCTAGTTTTGCGTCGGATCGGCTTGTCTCGAAAATCCAAGTTTTTCAGATCCCTGGTTTACCGAACGATAACTTGTGAACTTGCTTTAAAGTTCTTAACTTGCTTTTTCACGAAACTGAGGCATCCAAGTTATTTGGCTCCTGACGACATTTTCTGGCTCAGCTAGCTTTGGTCGCTGACATGTCAAAAACTCGACTGAACTCTTGGTCAAGGCTCGAATAGACTCGATTCCAAGTTATCATAACTCGTAAATGACGCCTTGCGATGAAAACACGAAACATGCTCTGAATCCTAACCGGTATACTGCAGTGACAATGTAACTTTGCACTTTCGCAGTAATGAAAAAGTTTAGTAAAAGTTTACAATATCTGAGATCATTTCATAGTAATATAAAAATTTGCTTTTAACAAGGTGAAAGACTACTTTGAAAATGGTAAAGCTTACGTCGTTAATTTTGTTGTTTGTCTGTTTGTTGCGCTTTTTGTTTGCTCTGCGATTTACCTTTTGCACTTATGATGCCAAACTCTAAGCGACACTAAGATTTTGATTTGCATCTGCTTAAAGGCCTTTGCACATCGAAAACTTGGGGGGTGTATTCAGAGTGAAACGACAGAGAAGTAAACAGAAACGTCGAAGATAAAAGCATTTTTGCTGTGACGTGAATTTAAAGGTAGAAGCGTACCAGACCGAAACACAATTGTGCACCATCCACTTGCATTGCGGGACTCCGAAAAGCGCCTTCATAGCATGTTTTAACATTTGTGGATCAATAATAACATTTTCAAAATTTTTAGATTACTTTTTGCTTCCCAGAAAGTTGCAACGTTTTTCGTGCATGACAAAAATAAAAATTCCAATTGAAGAGAAGTTTGTGGCAGTTACCCAATTTTAACTCGCTCGTATGTATTCACCGAAACTTTTTTTATGCAACAATATGTTGTATTTTTTATTGATACGCACCCTGTTTCGGAACGTTTTGTGGGTTACAGGGTCTATGTGGAAAAATTGACCTATTTTTAACACGTTATTGCTAATTCATGATAAAGTTTTGAGATTTGAGAAAGCAAGAAAGAAAAAACATCAAATAATCACTGGATGTAAAAGTAAAAATCACGAAAGGTTAGAAAAAAAACAGCGCGCAGCAAGTTGTACTAGCAAGCAATTTTACGGACTGCATAAATGATACAGGTACCTGAGAACACATCAGCAGTGAACAACTACATATCAATACAGGAAAGCGCAGAACTTACGATAAGAAACGCATAACAGCACAAGATGAAACACTGGGTGCAAAGCGCCATACTCCTACAAAATTGTCCTCAAAAACGATCCAAAGTGCAGGATGTGCAAGAGAAAGATGAGACATTTGCCCGCAAAGTGAGGTCATGATCTAAGAATCTTGTACAAGATAAGGCATAACAACGCAGCAGTGGCACCGATCATAACATAAGCCAGCAGTACGAAATCAACACGAAAGCAATCATCGGCTCCACAACTCCACCGGTAGAAAACAAGTTTTTAGTGTACTGTGATACTTCGAGATTAAAACAGGCAGAAGAATACAAATTCGCAGATTAAAACTAGTAGTAAATAGAGAAACAATTTTGACAAAGAGTCAATAAAATGGATGTAGCAGTACCAAATGACACACACGTAGTAGAGTAGGAAAGGGAAAAATTGGTAAAAAACAGGCCCTGATCTTAAAAAACAAAGAGAATGTGGAACGTCAAAGCCAGAGCATCATTAGTTGTAATAGGAGCTCTAGGAGCAACTAGCAACAACCTGGAAAAGACCCCGATGATATCGCCGGAAAAAAGGTACCCAACTGGCAAAAACAGCGCTACTTGCCAGTGCCCATATCCTACAAAAAGCGATCGGTTCACCCGGCGTCCGGGTAAGACTCCCATATCAAAATGAAACACCTGACACAAAAACAAGAAATAAAAATCAAAATGCACAGGATGAGAATGAATAAAATTAGTAAAAAAATTTATCCGGGAGAATTGATAAATAAACTGAAAAACGCTTTTGGAAAACAGTGGTGAAACGCAACTAAGTGTTACTGCGGATGCGGAAGCATTTAAAGCTTTGTGCGTGTGTACGTTTCTTAAAAATCAACGTTCGTGCAGGTGCACCTGACGCCCATGTTAGCTTGACTGGAGTGGACAGAGCAGCATATTTCTTGTACAACAGCAGTAGATTGCATAGAAGCTCGATGTTTGAAAAGATGCAGAGTTTCGATCAAGGTTGTGTACTTCATGGAGGAAGAAACGGCAAAGATGTTTTTTTGGTAAAGAAAATTTTAAAGATAAACTGGTTAATTTGTGATAATATTAGTAAACATGCAACCCAGATCATTGACTGGTTGATGCTTTATATAGATATTTTTTCGCGTTTCTACAACATGTAAAATAAATCTCGTAAAACGAGCTTGGTATAGTCAGCGTTGAACATTCAGTTTAAAGTATGTGGCTTGACACTTCTAGGCATTTGCGATCATAAAGTCTGCTCGATTCGGTTATACTCCTTTTCTGCAATCCCTTCGGAGCACCGCGATTGGTGAGCAGCGCCCATCTCTTGCTTGCTCCGTGGGCCGCGCGGCTACTTTCGTGGCGAATGCTGCATTGATGTCGAGTAAATGCCGCGCGTCAACCGTTTTCCTTTCTTACACCCAGCATTAAGGCTGGAAAGGATGGAAGTACGTTTCATGTTTTCGGTATGACCCAGCCGGTATTTGAACCCGACATATCAGCTTTGGTAGCGCGTGTTCTACCAACTGTACCACTTAGCCTCAGCCAGTCATCACAAAGCTTTTTCGATTCGAAACTATACCATATACCATCTTAATGTCTACCTGGATGGTAGTTACGTTTTATTGCTTCCTTGATTACATCGTTTGTGGTTCGAACAGAAAGCGCTAAGTTAGTCAAGGAACACACTGACGATTTCCAAGCGGATCTTTCGCAATATGCCATCTTTTGAAAAGCAACTTGTTTCCAAGCGTTTTCGTGGATCCTCCCTGTCACTAGATACAAAAAATTTGTTGTTGTTCATCAATCGCATGAAACCAGTCACAATGTAGAATTTTGCGAGATTTAACAAAACCCATTAAAAGTCCCAAAATTCCTTTTATTCAAAATAACTAAGTTATGAAGGTTGGGAACCTTAAACGCTGTTTTGCCTCTGGCGAGACATGCTCACCTGCTGAATGTGGTGAGACTTGGCTTATGAGGAAAAATATCTGGGAAATTCACCTGTGTTATTGAAAGCAAGATAAGATAGTTAAAATAAAGTTACAAATAAAGCAAGATGAAAAATAAAAGTTATTGCGAATTTACTTTTTGCCTCAAAAAAGACGGCTGCTTTGAAATCAACATGGAATAAACAGTTTGAAAGTTCGCAATTTTATCCAATTATTATCTATTTTCATTTCCAAGCATCATTTGTTTCAACCCTTCTGCTCTGTATTATTCAATATTTGTGAAGAATCGGATTTCCTGTAACTTTCTTTTGTGTTAAAAAAAGGATGTTCCTGTGTTACCTTGCAAATGTCTGTGAAACGTGTTTATTTTTAGTACCAACAAAATGCAGCAAATACTTTCATAAACACCTGCTTGAGAAGGAACTGCTGCATAACTGCCAGGAGTTTAGTGTTTTTCTCTTAAAAGTTTTCACTTTCAAATTGTTATTTTTGTGAGTTACTGTTCGCTTAATTTGAAAACTTTCATGGTATTTTTCTTTTTAAAAAGTATTTATGTGAAATAACGATTCATATCAATAGTTTTGAAAATCTTCAGGGAGCTGGTTTGATCTTGGCTACTGCAACTGAAGAACCTGTCGAGGTGCGTTCACTAGAATGCAACCAACAGCAAGGTGCTTCAAGGAAAAAACGAAATGTAGAAGACCTTTTAAAGAAAGGTAAGACGGGTCCAAATAAAATAAACAGTCGAGCGTTCAGCAGAATTAAGACAGCAAAGGCAAACCTTTTTGCGAAATCAACCACTGCCGCTGAAAAAGCCAGTATGCCGTTTGAAAAGAAGCTTCATGTGTCATTGAAAAAACAAGTGCTTCTTTTAATGCCACTGCTTCACAAGTCAAGAAAAATCCAAGGTTGTTTTCCAACATCGCCGGAAAAAGTAGTCTACTCTGCAACATATTGTGTGCTTATACACGTTTGCGTGGAGATTGTGACTTTAGCAGTTATCATTAAAAATGCGAGCTCAGAATCTATGTTTATTGCATTCTATCCACTTTGAGATGCATTCGATGCTTTTCACATTAACCTCTAATCAATATCTTTCGTTACAAAAGAATCATGCGGGTCGGCGATTAGCTGAGTGGTATAGTGGCCGCCTCTCAATGGAAAGTTTAGGTGTTCGATCCGCGGTCACTGAGTGACGTTCCTTGGGGAAGAGCGTTCACCTCAACCGCCTTGCAGCCAATTGTCGTTAAACAAATCTGTCGCACTGCATGTGATCCCAAAAAATCCATGTGGAGAGGTGCTAGTCTCTATCTTATGTTATTGCATAATCTATCATTGGCGACTTAATGTGTATAGCGATCAACCAAACGTATTTGAGTAGTAAATTTTATTGTCTCTTATTTCTATTAATATATTAATGCCGTGGTTCTCAAACTGTGCGTCGCGACGCCCTGGTGCGTCGTTTGAATTTTCCAAGGGCGTTGCACAAAAGTAAATTCAGTGCAGTTTTATTAATTGAGGCAATAACAGTAAAATTCAGTGCAGTTATATACCTTTACCAAAGAACAGTTATAGTTCAAGTACAGTCACACTGACAGCGGATAGCCTATCTGCTATTTCATGACTACATAACTGCAGTTATTGTATAGCAAAAAAAAAATTTACCAGTTACATTGCATAGCAAAAAAAATTTACCAATTTACCAATAAACGTATTGCACAATTTTAGTTTACTTTGCGTCAAACAAATGAAGGCCAGACAACTGTAGTTAGTTGTAAATATAATCACCTTACGGACTGCTCTTCATAAATTGCCAAGCTTGTTACAGTTTTGGTAACTGTAGTTTTGGTAATTAACGATAGATTTCGATGCATAAAAGATTTTAAACAATAAGTAGTGTGTTTGACAGAAACGGTACAGGCGTATTCTTGTAAAAAGTGATTACAATTTGCTCATTGCAAAAATTGACAACGCAAGCTAATTCGGTCATTTTTATCCAAAAATGTTGGGGTTAGAGCAACTTTTATTTTGCACTATACTCGTAAGTGCGACTGCAAACGCATTTACCGTTCCCACATGGCAGTTGCACATGCGTCAATAAATTTTTTCCAGCATCCTGGACAATGAACTAAAAAAACGCTTTTTGAAGAAAAGATTTTTGTTTCCGAAAGCAAACAAACGGGCCCACTGCACTTTTCGTCATGTAATGCGGCTCATGTTCAATCCAACAATCGATCATTATAATGAATTTTTTAGAATTTGCGTACTAGTGTGACTATTTTCCTCAATTAAATAGATTCAATATTGCTTTGCAAGGGCCGCATAAAAATCAGCTTGACGTATCAGCTGAAATTGCGGCGTTCCTTAAAAAGCTATCGTTGTGGAAGTAAAATATAACAAACGTGTCTGGAAGTTCTCAGTGATTTATTTTTATTTGAACGAAAATACAAATCAAACAAAATATCAGGGTCGTTTTCATCGTGTTTTCATCAATTATATACAGTCTATAAAACTTTGATAACATGTCTCCTTATTAACATCTTATTGCTGGTGCGTCGCAAGTCCAGCAAACCTTTCCACAGGCGTCGCAACGAGAAAAGTTTGAGAACCACTGTATTAATGCTACAATGATCATCTTTACGAAGCATAGCGTGGGTCACTGCTTGCTGGTCCAAGGCGTTGTTGCCAGTTAATTGAGTCAGTTTCAAACATGACATGGCTGCTACATTCCAGAAACAATTTTTTGCAATGTCAGTTGGTCGCTGGTGAGAAATGTACTTTTACGCATCCAAGCTCTTGCTGCGCCCGCCTGCTAAAAGACTAAAACAAAAATAAATGTGAAAAACAACTTCTACAGTTGGAAGACTTTTTAAGTGGTGATCTTGAAACCCATGCAACAATCAAGTTATGATATACTGATATACTTGCCTTTGAAATTTGCTCTGGTAACGTATGTACTGAATTGTGATGGTCCTTCAAACATCTTGAACTCTTTCTGGTTCAGTGTTTCCCTGCTCATTTGCAGCGTCCACTGAGATTAGTATCTTGAGAGAGATGACAATAATACATTTTAAACAATGAATTAAAAAACGCTTTTCGAACAACAGTGTTTTGTTTCCAAAAGCAAACAAACGGCCTCACTGCCTTTTGCTGGTGTAACGCGGCTCATGTTCAATCCAACAATTGATCATTTTACCTTACAGAAACTTTTCTGGATAAATGCGATAGACAAGGAAGACTCAAAAGCCAAGCTGATGAAAACTGTGAGGTTCGCGCTTTAAGAACCCGAGACAACTACGAAGATCAGTATCCAGGATGCTGGAAAAAATTTATTGACGCATGTGGAAATGCCACGAAGGAACGGTAAATGCGTTTGCAGTCGCACTTACGAGTATAGTGCAAAGCAAAAGTTGCTCTAACCCCAACATTTTTGGATAAACAATGGCCGAATTAGCTTGCGTTGTCAATTTTCGTGATGAGCAAATTGTAATCACTTTTTACAAGAATACGCCTGTACCGTTTCTGTCAAACACACTACTTATTGTTTAAAATCTTTCATGCATCTAAATCCATCGTGAATCCCACGTTACCAAAAATACAACGAGCTTGGTAATTTATGAAGATAATCAATTCCACCTTTGCTATAATCATTATGACATTTCATCCTCTTCTCTTCAGGGGAGTGATTGCCGCATAACTGCGCCTGTAGTAGACTTAACGCAAGGCCTCTCCGACACAAATGTGCCCACGACAACGCCTTCCTGTGTTACCCCTTGATATCGGAAAAGTGGCTGTGAAAATGGCGCGACCGGTTTGGATTTGGAGTTAAGACGTTTTACGCATAGCATAGAAAGTATTGGCGCAACACTAAATAATCTTTCAACAGAGAATGGTCACGGCTTCGATATGGCGCTGGACGGAGTTCAGGAGATCGAGCGGCTGCGCAGGAGAGCGCCATCATTGCTCGTCAGCGAAGTGACTTCAGCGAAAGTTTAATATT
>JGI24022J15233_10008131_pt1 | contig 11675 bp, 7 predicted proteins | sample Ectturendosymbi2_FD_15233 | JGI IMG/M metagenome (IMG submission 15233)
AAAAAATCCTGCTAGAGACATTACGCCATTGTTACGATTCCGAAGTGACTGAGCAAGTGCACAATAATTCTGTCTTTTTCATAAAACGTCCAAAAGTAATTGCATCTAAGATTACAAAAATGTTTTAAAGCATTTAACTTGGAAAATGATACGGCCCGGTAACGAACTCCTCACGGACCGGCACCGGGCCGCGGCCCGGTGGTTGCCGACCACTGTTTTAAAGAATAAAAAAGCTTTTTGACCATGAAAAACAGTTTCCCTAAAGAATAGTTTTTCGCTTTTATTGTTATTTGTTTCTTTCATTTTCTCAATTTTCTTACTGCACTCTGATAACGAAGTATCGAACATTAGATTTTATTTCAGCGATCTTCACGTATATTTTGAAATTCAGAAGTATTGTTTTCGTAATTTGGGTTTGCTTGTCTTACCGTGGAGTATTAAAAAATAAAACCATAAATGAAACTGCCCTCTACCGCTTGCTTTCTGTGTTGTTTTACACCTTATGCATTGTAGTAAAACATTCGCCCACATGCAAGAAAATTGTAAAAACAAACAGACCAGTGTGGAATCTCATTGAATGTAATTGATTTTTCAGAACATCGTTTTTTACGAATGGTTACCGATTTTGCTAAAAGCGGATGTTCCAAGCTACCCAGGTATTGGTGATAAAGACTGTGACGTAAATTCCATAAAAGCACTTTTGACCTGTGCATAAGTTTAAGCATCTTTCTATACATACCTATGAGATGACGAAGTTTGCACAACTGCTGTTCTTGCAACGCAGGCAAGAAAGAGTTTTCTTAGTAATTGGTTACATGATGAATCCTGGAACATTTAGTAATTTTTCGAGTAAGAACATTGTTACTTTTGCTCAATAGTGAAAGTAACCAATTGTGTGTTGCAGAACGTCGCGTTTCGTTTTCTGTCCAATTATTTGATTGCATTGAAACATGAAAAAGGGATAATTTAAGCTGCATGTTTATGGCCGTTTTGATTCAACAGGCATTCAACTGTGGTAGTAGTGTGTTTCCATAGAGTTGGGCCCAGAATTGTAAATGGGCCTCAAATTGAAGCCCGAATTCGGCCCGAACCCGAAATCACAAGCCCGAACCTGGCCTGAGCCCGAAATTTAGTTTTGAAGTCCGATTTAGGCCCGAAAGCCAAATTTACCAAGTGGGTCATGATATACGGAACTGCGGGTTATGAAAAAACGTAGTGTGCCGGTATAGCTGAAGGTACACGGATTGTCACACCCAAAATGGCAAACACCTTGACCAAAACATTGGTTCAAAAAAGCACAAACTTAGCTTGTTAGTCAACGATGATACTGCGGAATGTTATGCTTCTCAAGAAAAAGAGAACGTATCCACGATGGGGCTATGGGCATGGAAGAAACTATCTAGGATAAGCCCCATAGGCCTGAAAAGCCGGCTTGTAGGTCATCGTTTCGTAAAACAAGCCAAGAATTGCGTAAGTGATTGATCTCTTCGAAGCAATGCCATGGCTTGCTAATTTCATTACCGTTGTCGACTTCTGGAAAAGAGTGTGAGTGTGAGACTAATCCCAGCAGAGAACAAAAGAACCCAGCTGTGTTTGCAAATATAATTAGCTGAAGAAAAAATCACAATCACTTCACTCACAGAAATCACCGCGGTGAGTACAACCAATGTAAGTCACAAAAGAAAAAATATTTACTCTGAATGTTATAAAAAAGTTTTGTATGCAGGCCCAATATCGGCCCGAAACATTTCGACACACTTGAACCCGAACCCGGCCCGAAACCCAGCCCGACCCGGAAAGCCCGGCCCGACTTACAACTCTGGTTGGGCCTCGTGTATTCATGCTTCTTTTGCATTTTACATCCACTGCATATGAATTTGCTTCAGTCAATTTTTGCACCAACCTTGTAGCGAACCGGATTTCAAGCTGTTACAAAGATTCAATTTTTTGTGCAGTTCGCAGCCAGCAATCGCGCAGCGCAGTTACGGTTTCAAATAAAATGTAAATACGTCAAGAGCGAATATAGGCGAAAACGCAAACTGTAAAACTGCCTTGTTTGTTTCCGGCAAATTACCTGCAATAAACAAACACGCAAAATAATAAAAGTCATACTTCTGTACGCGGTACAACGGCTATTANACAAAGGGCCACTGAGACAACAGNATGGCGAACAACGCAAGTTGATCACGAACGAATGACATTCCCAAGTCTTACCGCTAAGACAGATCGTATTTTTTTTTCAGTAAAGTGATTTATGACGGTCGCAGCCAATTCACAATCTAAAATCATTTTAACCACCTTGTATCTCTGCGACAGAAACAAGACACAGTTTCTGCCAGTTCCAAATTCACTGACAATCCCACACGCTGCTATTCTAAGACTGCGGTTGCGAGGTTAGACGGTAAATTCAGTAGTCATTTGCGTGGGTCACTTTTCACGTGATGAGCACGAAACAAAATCAAGAAAACTCACAGACGAGAAGACATGCCAGAGATGGGGAAAATTCTACAGACCTTTTGGGGAGCAAGCAGCGGAATTATTGTAAATCGTGTCTACGTCTGAACGGCACTGTTTTCTAAATCAACTTTTGCCTACCAAGAAAAACTTATCGATCGTTTTTGCTCTCGCTGTTTAGACTCTGACTTTAGAGCTCAGTTCATAAAATTGAGCATAAGCAGCCTTTAAGTTTTATACTGAAACGCCGTGGAATTCTCGAAAGTTTTTACATATAATGAATAAGCTGGCATCGATCCCTTCGCAATTTATTTGAAAAGACCTGCTGAAATGCTAATGCCTGAGTCATGAAGTTGCAAACAAAAATAAATTTGTTTTAAAGGTTTTTGCCAGCAAAGTTATTGTTCTACTGTCTGTGTGTTTTTTGTTTCTGCTACTCTCCTATTGTGGAACAACCGTTTAGCGGTTTAGTTAAAAAACTTAATCTAGTTTAATTTTAATAGCGGTCGGCATCATCAGCTCTTATTCAAATAGAATAATATGTTATCAAATGACCTCACAAACAACACAATTTATTGGATAAATAATTCATTCAAAAATTCTTTTAAATTCTGCCCAATAGTACTTACAGATATGTCATTGGGACTTTGAATGCTCTGGTATTACGATAAACGTTATGGGCGCTAGCTTTTCCGCAAGCCGTGGTGTGTTATTACCAAAGCTGTGGAGCTGGAACTAAAGTTTCAGGCTCCAGCTCTAGGCATCTAAAGTTTTTGGCTCCTGCTCCTGTTCCAAAGTGGTCTGATTGATTGGAAACTGAAAATTGGAAACCATTTTATTATTTATACAACTCGCTTGTCCCAAACTATGGCTGTGGAATCGAAAACTACATTTCAGGTTCAGTCTGCGGCTCCGGCTCCACCATCTAAAAATTCTTGGATCCGACTCCAGCCATCCAAATTTGCTTGGGCGCCGGCTGCGGCTCCACAGCCCTGGTTATTACTCTCAAAGTATGCGAAACAAGCACTGGGCTATCCTTCGCGTGCCCTGCGCTTCGCATGAGCTCGGCGCACCACAGATCCGGAGCCTTCAATACCTCACAAAATTGTCATACGTTCAAAAGAAGGGAGCAGCACAGATACTCTTTTGCACATTAAATTAGCAAAACTCAGCCAAACCAAGCCGTCGAGTGCGGTTTCAACCGATATGAATTTTCACTTCTCTGCGACTCAGATTAGGTACTTATCAGATATGCCTGCTGTTCCAGGTAGCATAATTTTTCTTCACACTAAAAGAGCCGAAAAACGTTTGCTAATGGTAAATAGACCGAGTACGCTTTATACTTGCATATCACAAGGAAGGCGACATGCCACGTTGCTGAAACTAAATCACTTATTTCACATCCTAATCACTGGTTGCTCAAAGTGCGCTAATGGACACAAAAGAACAGTCCAACGTTTCTGACCCAAATTTCTACATTAATGAGTTTTCGCGGCGAAAGCGAATACCTTTCTTGTGCAGCAGCTGTTATGAGGTAACAATGCTACGTCGTGGCGGGTTCGCCGCTGTATGCGCCAGTGATAAAGAAATGATTACAGATATACCTTCCTCAAACAGAACTGCTATTTCTATTCTCAAATCGACGCCCACAGTCGTGATTGGTAAAGTTTAACTGCAGCAAGCGCCCTGAAACGTGTAAACATCCCTGAATACAAAATTAGATTTTGAGATCACAACTGAAACAACTGTATTAACGTGATTTTAGATAAGGTCATTCAGCCATGTGAGAAGCCAATGGCAACTTCTAACTACAAGACACCACAAAAGTATTATGATGTGTTGTCGCCATTGTGACGAGGAGACCTGAGATTTATTGCCAGATAACCGAGGTAGAGCAACACGATCGAATTGCCGATACACATTAAAGCATATGCTTTGATGCATTTTGTAGTTATTTTTCTGCAAGGCAAATCAAGAATAAGGTGCTTCGCTTAATCAAAACTTGATTTCAGTTAGGTTCTGCTCCTTACCAAAAGCTTGAAACCATATTTGTTACCCACATGCCTGACACGTCTTGCAGTGTGAACTACTGTTTACGCAAACGAAATGCAAAGCAAACTACTTTGCTTGCAGGTTATAGCCCTTCTACACCAGTAGGTGTATCAAATGCTTTTGAAAGTGCAGCGAGTCGTTATCTGTACACCTTAACACCACCAGGGGTTTTTATTCGACGGGCACTCAACAGGTGAGTTTTTATTTGAAAGATGCATTTTTATGTGGTCCTTCTCCGAAGTTCCTTCACATGCGCTGTTATTTGAATACGCAAGTTTCAACGTACGTGCGTCAAATAGGTGCAATTTTGTTTTCAAAAGCAGTTTTTCTAATGCACCTTTAAAACTATGGCAGTGAAATAGTGCCAATTCTATAAAATTTATGCTTCTTACAAGCAAGTTTTAGAGAATTTTTGAAATTTTTACAAAAGGCAGCTTTTGCTCTTTTTTACTCGGTTTGCACGCAAGAAAAATTAAATTCATTCGTAAAAATCATCAACGTGAATCGAGCTTGAGGCTTTGGTTTTTAGACACAATCTACAACTTTGAAATTTTTTGTATTATTTCTAAAAGATTTACAATAAAAGCCCAAGTGACTTGATGCTTGCATTCCGTAATTAGCGGCATGCATAAAACTATCTTGTTGGGTTAACCGTTAAAAGGGCCACCTTGAACTCGAATCTATGTTATATTAATCATTTTGTTATAAATTATTGCGCTTTGTAGTACTTTTGTTCTGCGCCTAAACAAAAACATTGAAACTGACGAAGGGCACATTTAGAACAGCCATGGGGTTTATCTTCTATATTGTTCGTGGCATCAGTCTTGACTTTAAATTTAGCGATAGCCAAGAGGTATATTTTTTTTCAAAAGAACTTTCAGGTTACACAATCCGTCATAGATCTGTCCGTAGCTTTTCATAAATATTGCGTTAAAAAACGTCGTTGCAACAACATTACATTGTTGTTTAGGATGAAAGTATAAACGTTGCAGCAATATTTCCTTGTGCGCCTTTTAAAAGTTGCAATTTAGCTTTCTTCGTGAACATCGCTTTTTGAAAAAATCTGATTTGGAGAAAACTCCGCTGAATTGTGGAATACCTTCGCACAAAACTTTTAAGATATCTAGAGCAAAATATGCGCTAATTTTTCCGCTACAAATTTAAAATTGTTGCAAAACTTCGTTGAAATACAAGAGGGAAAGAAGACATTTGGCAAATTTGTTTTTGCAAATAGAAGTGCAAAAATCTGAAACAGTGGTTCTCAAACGGGAGCCACTTGGCTCACCAAGGGAGGAAGTTTTAATCCCGGGGAGGAAATTTGCTCCATGGAAGAATTGGGGAGGAAAAGCTGTGGGAAAAAAACAAAAATTTTTATTCGTATTAGTTTATTCAACACTAAAAAACTGCACAGAGAGGTTAGATTAGATGGGGATGTCTACAGTACGCAAGCACAAGCTGCTTACATCATTATCGTTTGAGCCACTTCATTCAGTCCACTGCTTAGCCGCACTAGATCTTTGGGCAGGTTTGGGCAGACAATCGATTGTCTCATCATCCAGAATGGTCAGGGCGTGCAATCCATGGGGAGGTCGATGGATTGGACATGTTTGATCTTCTGCGCCACACTCACAAACCGTAGAAGCGGCCATACCCAATTTGTGCAAACAAGAGCAGAAAGGTCCGACACCGGTGCGGAGGCGGTTGAGCCAGACTCATGATGTCAGTGACACAGCCAGGAATTTTGTTCAGGGTGGGTCAATCACTGTACGTCCGATTGTTCCTTCCGTGTCTTTCCGAGCAATTGAAAATTGGCATAAAGCACCAGTGAAAATCTTATCAAGTTTGTTTCGAAAGGGGCAGTGGCCTCTTCGACGACATTCCGGCTTCGCTACCGCACGCTGTTCTTGGCAGTGCCATTCCAGGAGGGCGGGTCGGGGATGAAAGCACGGAGTCTCTTAGTGAACCCCAACCTTTCTGCATTCCACCACGCTCTGTTATTGTCGTCAGATGAACTCATGAATTGTTGAGCAGCGGGTACAAAATGGGTGTCTCGATTTGAGATGCCGTGCATTTCCATTCGATAGACAGGAGAGCGCTGAGTGGAGGAGATGTTAAGAAGCCATGGGATGGCGTGCTAGGGACAGCGACTTCTTTGCGTCGAAGCTCAGCAGGTTGGATGCCTGCTAAGATGGAACGTTGTCCGCTAGTGTAGGACGCAGGCATCTATAGTCACAGTTCGCAAGGCGTCGTTGATGGCAAGGTAGATGGGGCGGAATTGAGCAGTGCGGCACCAGACAGGAGAGCATTACTCTGCTATTGAATGGACCACGTCTGCGGTGGCTGTTCGGAACGTTGTTACTCCAGCAAGCCACCTCAAGAGTGCAACACGCGAGATGTCAACTTTTTGCAAAGTGACTCGAGGTGTAGGCGGTACGTGACTGTCCTGTCCAACATTCCTCCGAGGTATGCGGGCTCGGAGCAAAAGGGAATGGTTTCGTTGTTATGTTTGATTTTCAGCTCACGTTTAGCTTACCGGCTGTTGAGTTGGAAGACTGCCAGCACTACCTTTGTAATGCTGAGCTTAACTTCCAGGTCTGGAGGACTCACCTACGGTTGCCATGTCATTGCTTTACACCCTTTCCACTGTTTTTTCCGTCTCCATGAGCATGCATGAGTGCTAGGTCGTTGGCGTATGCACACTTTCTGGAGACGATGGCTGGCAGGTCAGAGATATAGATGCTGAAGAGAAGTGGTGCCAGGACGGATACCTGTGGGACGCCGTTCTTGAGGCGTCGTAACCTACTTCGTTTGACGTTAGCGTTGGTAAGGGTGAAGCTGTGATTACCACACCAGCTCCATGATCAAGCGGAGCATCCGCCTGCCAGGTATCAATAGCAGCAACTTACAGGTACAATCTGCTTTAACTGCAGTGACTGGCATTATAAAAAGTATGTTTCTTTCGTAATCGTCTCAATTGCTTCTTCACAGCAGGTAGTGTGAAATTTTTGCAATTATCATTTGTGATCTTTGCTGGGGAGGAATTGACAGAGTTTGGGTTTGTAAGGGAGGAATGCGAAAAAAACTTTGAGAACCACTGATCTAAACTGTTTACACGAAACCAATCGGATATCTCCGCAACGTCCATAACAAGTCTTAACCATGATGTTTTTATATTTAGTAGTGAAAACGAAGCCTGCGAATTTTTTGAACCGCCCATACGATTATGCAACAGTTTTGGAATGTCAGAGGTAATGTAACTCTGTGCTTGACTTTCTCGGATTCTTTATATGATAGTTTGAGTCACAATATGAGGTTTANGAAAATATTGTTGATTAGGCCAGTGTGTGTAAGCGAACACCATCAAATCAGAAAAAATTCGAAATAGAGAAATTAAAAGAAACCGCTTATTTCAGTTGATAATAAAAAAATGCAAATACTTAGCTGACTTGAAACTTATTTTTTACTGATGAAACGATTGCATAACCTTGCTTTTATTTTTTTAATTTGGTGATCCTTAATCTCACTCTCTCTGTCAGTATCATGGCTGATCCAGCCCTCGATGTAATATTTTCCCATTGTGTTCTATTACGGGCAACCTCCCATAATTTTCCAGGGTTTTAGACAAACGTGTTTAAAGTTATTGATAAAAGTAAAGCGCTGGGCACCCTTTGCACGTTTTCCTGGGATTCTACCAGTTAGAGCAAGATCTTCAAGCTCTCCTTTGCGTATAGCATCCTACTTAATACTTTTCTTCCAATTAATTCACGCTTCCTTCGGTTTGGAAATTTCTTTGATATTTAGGAGATTATCAACAAGTACGGGTTTGAAGGAGTATTGCTGGGCATGATCAGTCAAATTGCAGAGAAAGAAGACAACCACGTGACGACGGACATCCAGAATTATCACTACGGCTCTCTGCAGTTCACCAGGACCGATGCGGTGGCCATAGCTCTTCAGGTAATGATTTGTTTAGGAAAAATTTATAGGGGTAAAAAGAAAGACATAAGAAAAGTACAAAAAGTTCTGAAATAAAACATTTCGAAAACAAAGCTATACATTTAATCTAAAACAATAGGGTTTTCCTCTAGTAAAAAATAATTAGAAATAAAAAGAGTGTAAAAGCGAACCTAAAAATTTTAGAGATGTTCTTTAGCCTCAGGTCATGGTTACTAACCATGTAGTTAGTAAAAACCATTTACAAATGATTTAAAAAGCACTTTGACAGTACGCTTGCATTTGCGTTTCTAATGAAACGCTCTTTGTCTTCAGGCTGGTCGAGACCACGGTCTTCCTGATTACAAAACAGCAAGACAGGAGTTTGGTTTCAACACTACATCAGGCTTCGAAAGCAAAAATGTAAAAGCAAGTTGTTATTTGGTTTATTCCATCACGTGCAAGCTCCGAAATTTGAACAAAATATAATCATGGTTTGTATTACTATATTTCGGAGTTCTGAAAGAACATTCCGCGGCAAAATATTTGCAAAAATGCATTAATTGCGATACCAGTGATCCGAACTTTTTCCTACTTAAGTAACCCTGAATTAACGTTATTCTCGCAGACCACCAAGCATCTTAATTACGTAACGCTGATGAGGAAAATCAAATCTCAGGTTTGGAATCAGTGGAATGAAATCCATTCTGTTGGTGCAATTGTTATCTTATCCGATAGCAAAATGTTGTTGAGTATTATTAATTATATACGGGGAGGCTATAACTCGAAAACCATGCTTTCTTCCTGGAACCCAGGTTGGAAATCGCCGCGGAGTAACTGTCAGTGTTAGGAGCCTGTCTCTAAATTAAATTGTACTATTTCTTCCTTTTTTCTTGTGTCGCTTAAAGTAGTTGAAAGGTTGAGTCACAATATGAGGTTTATGAAAATAGTCACAATATGAGGTTTATGAAAGTATAGAGCTAAGTATGTTTTCTGCATCTATCCATTGATACTTTCCTTAGATCACGGAAACTGTTTTGCGGGTTTACAAATCTTTCGAAAATATTGATTTGTACACCGGAGGTCTACTCGAAGCGAAAGAGGGCGGACCTGGAGAACTGTTCGGCAAAATCTTGCTTGACCAGTTTCTCGCTTTGAGGAACGGCGATCGCTTTTGGTTTGAAAACACAAAAAATGGGTGAGTTGAATTGAACTTACTGACGCAATTAAACAGATTCGTGCAGGTTTTGGTAAAAGCACCAATCTGAGATGTTTGCTACGTTTTTTTTTATGAAACTTTGTTAATCCTAAAGCGGTCAACCTTGCCAATACCAATAAAATCGTATTGAAGCTAGTTTGCACATACAGTATCACACATGCCCAGCAACTAGCATAGATTTCAGAAAAACACTTCATCACCAGTGGCGGAATGAGGCCAGACGTTTGGGGGGCAGTCAATTAAGGGGGTACCCAAAAGGCACTTACTTGCTAACTGCTAACTACCCAAGGTTGTCTGCGACAGTCGCTGGGTATTACAAAAAAGTTGTTACGTTTTGTAGGCTAAGAAAGTGGCTATTTTTTGTTGGTCAAGCTAAGCAATCTTTCAGGGACTAACCACAGTTTGAAAGCGCTTTGCATCATTAATTCAGGAAACGTTTGAAGCGGGTCCCAAAAGATGGGCCTCGGTTTTCACAAACTACGCGTAGCTGAGAACATTGTTGGTGACCCAAACAATTTTTCTATACACAAAAAGCATTTATAATTATACCCAGGTACCTCCAACTACAGCCCGCGGTACAAATCTTGCTCGCAAAGACAAATTCATCCGGACGCAAAGACATTTGGTCAACAATGAAAATTCATATATTTACGAAAAACGTGATTTGGAAAAATGTAACAAATCCCGAAATTATCACATAACGTAAAATGTCCGGCCCTTGAAATATTGTGTAACAGCAATACGTAATTTGGATACTCCTGCTCTAAAGCATGGTGCGCGCTTGTGTTTGACACTGTTTTGATTATCCGTAGATCAGAAAAAGCAATATCTGGAACGTATTCCCGGCCCGGTTAGAAGTAGAACAGATCTTACACTAACATGTGACACCTCAAATTCCACGACCAGAGTCAAGTAAACAGGTAAATCACAAGCACGTTTCCAGACTAAGCTTGTACAGTTACATGTACATGGAGGATATATTTATTTCTGACGTGACAATTCCAAAACAAAACGTAAATAAAACGCATTTGCTTTGGCACTACTCCCATTTTAGGTAGCTCAACTGACTATCGTGAAAACCGATCTCGTAATCGCATGACAGATTCACACTGGGCCTAAAAGCACATTGCCCTAAAATACATTTAACTCCACTAAAGGTAGAATTTCAATCAAGTGTTTTAATACTGTCTCTCATATTTCGACACTGGGCTGCTGATTTGAAGAAAAAAGCATCAAAGCCTAAAAAAAGTTGTGACAGTGGACACTGTTCAGCAGAAGTGGGAAAAGCCGGGCTGATCCCTCAAATTTACAATCAATACCTCTAAAGTCAATCTCTAGTCTCCCCTATAAAGTCATTTTCCGATTCATTGTATACTACTGCGAGGCCTCCTGAAACAAGCTTAAAGTAGAGTTCCATGGTATGTTGAGGAGCGTCGTGCTACCAGGTAGTAATTCAAACAGTGATGCCAAGTTATTTTGTAAAAACAAGCTAGCAAATTTGATAAACAAGCCCAAAATGGGTAATTCAACGGAAAAACAAGCCCAACGTGCGTTTGGTAGGAAAATTCAAAAAAACATAAAACCAGCAAGTTAGTTAAACGCAAAAACAGGGAGGCAAATTTGAAAAAACAAGCCCAAAGTGAGCAAATTTACACAAAAACACGCCCAAATTTTGTTTTTCAGTAAATTGAAAGAGCAAACAGGTAATACAATTTGAAAAGAAGCAATCCGCATTACAGAAATCTGCAAAAAACAAGCAAATTTTAGTCAAAACAAGCAACCCGCAAGTCTTCAAAAAAAACCGCAAATCCACAAAAAACAAGCCCAAATTCGGGGAAAACAGCAAGTTTGGCAACACCGGTGGCGGCTCGTGGTGAAATTGGCCGGGCTGCGAAATTTCATCTCTGGTTGAACACATGGGATTGTCGCCCTGGCTGTTTTTATAATATAGTGGCGTTTCCAGTCACTCCAGCAGTCCTAATCTTATCAAACTCGTAATTTTCAGTTGTCCTTGTTG
>JGI24022J15233_10008133_pt1 | contig 11674 bp, 8 predicted proteins | sample Ectturendosymbi2_FD_15233 | JGI IMG/M metagenome (IMG submission 15233)
AGGTGGAACTCGGGGACTTTCCCTGTGAAAGTATGTACCAATCATGTTCTGGTCATGCATGTTACCTAGGAAACAATTGTTAAATTATCTAAGTAAAAGCATACGCCCAAGGCGTGACTTTTCCCTATAAAAAGGGCTAGATTTGCACGTCCAGGGCAGAGTGCTGCTAGCATCAACTGAACGACTTGTTCTTCCTGACGGCTGCACTCTCTCTCTGGTGGTTCTGCCCACTTTGGTCAGCCATCGGAGATAAAACCCTGAAGACTCTGCCTCCGAAGTACTGTGAGTGCCGCGCCCAATGTCAGGGACCCCCTGTTAAGGTTAGCGGCTTGAGTTCTTCAACCTAAAAACGAAACTAGGTTCGTTTTTAGTTTACAGAAGTGGCTTGTCCGGGGGAGATGCTGTCACCCGATAGCGCAAATTTGGCTTGTCCGAATTGGCCGCCCGCTACAAGGACTGGTATGGTCAAAAAGCCGATGCCTTGTTCAGTCCTTGTAGTACTCCTCTGGAAGTCTCAGGGTCGCGAGGCAACTTGTTGCCTGGCTTGACCCCTTGACGAGCGTTCCAAGCCGCATCAGACAAGTCACTGACTTCAAGATGAGTCTCTGACAGTCTGACCCGTGGAAACAGAGAAAAGCGAAGTTCTGTCGCTCTGTTCCATGAAAGCAGAGTAAGGCGAAGTTCTGTCGCTCTGTCCCATGAAATCAGAATATGACGAATCCCTATCATTTTTACCTCGTAAAACCAAAATAAGGCAAATCCTTGTTACCCTGCTTCACGAAACATTTCTGTCCGGGACCCCCTAACAAATTGTTTCATAAATGCACTTGTCACAAATAAATCGGTGATAAACGATTTCATGATTGAATTGCCCGCACATAATCACGGTCAAACTATGTCACAAATCACTTCTATATACTAAAGTCCCATCTATACCTGTCATGCCAATCAAAATCACCTCGAGCATTAGCGCAGGAAATAACTGAAGGAGGCATCTATCCAATCATAACATCCTGTTTTAAAGACAGTAGCCTAAAGAGCGGGAGGTAAAATGATAGCCAACGCGAAACCAAAAAAGCTTGGTATTGGCTGAGAAGTCAGTCACATTTAGCTAGCTTGAGTACTTGTCAAACTGTTGTTGGTCAGGCGTTCCCTTGCGCTTCTGTTGGATTGTGTCGGGAATGGGAGAGGCTATTTTTCTGTCACGATGCTGATTTATTGGTGAGTACATCGACCTTTCATATATGAAGTTTTGTGAAATAAAAGCTTATATAAAAAATACTAATGGTGTTTTGAATGTGTTTTAGGACAGACCAGAAGCTCGGGGAGACTAAATAATCCGAGAATTATGAGTGTCGCCCCTGACTTAACTGCTAGGGCGAATCCACGTATTAGCAATAGTTAAGTCTAAAGCATGCGGATTGTAAAGTTTCATTAGAGACCTAACAACCACGTGTACACTACCTTTCGCAGTGGCGATGTTTTGGGGCCCCTTTCTGAGACCTTGCCCCTAAATTTTATTATCCACCTCTGTGCAAGTTGTCTCAGTAGGCAACCTGTAAAAAATGGCAGTGTCAATTCCCTCAGCACTTGCAAAATGAAAAGCATCTTGCTACTTACGTTAGATTTTGCTACTGACTCTTCTCGTTGTAGTTAAATGATTTCAAATAATTTACTGTAGGATAGGGTGGCAATTAACATCAGATGAAAGTTGAAACACTGAGCTTATGAACAGTATATCTAGAAAAGATTGATCTTTCACTCGCCGGCAAGGTAAAGGCAAATCATTTATGAAGACGTTAAGGCTCCACGTAATTGAACTGTCACAATACATGTCATCACAAATAAATATCTAGAATGAATGCTTTTGTTGCTAACCAGTGACTATGGCGCAATGAAGAAGACTTTGAAACTGAATCGCTTCTCAGCCAAAGTTTGAGCTTCAAGACATAAAATTTATCTCACCGCCATATTCATACATGTAGTTTTAAAACTGTGCAACAACAAAAATCTACCATATTGATTTAAGTCTACGCTGACACTGGAACAAGCATAGGTTATATTTGTAACATCCACAGTTATCAGAGAGGAATTTGTGATGGTCTTGAAATGAAGCTTACATAACCATTAGGTGGGATACAGCTAGCTGGTGCGCCAAAAACAGCTTCGAAAAGCGTTATTCCAATTGTTTTACTTGCGGTCATTGATTAACAAGTTAGGTACAAGTTTGTATTCGACTAAAAGCTGAAGTAGGATAGTTCCTTGAGGCAGTTTCGTTGATTTGCACTGAAGTATTTCTTTGACATATGCTTCAAATATTTTATTAACCTGAAAACTTTGGAATTGGGGGTGGCATTGCCCCGTTACCCCCCTCCAGCTATGTGCCTGGTGGCAATCGTATTCTGATTGCGGACGACAGACCAGCGAAGTGATTATTGATTCAGAGAAGTTCATGTGCACACCGACTCGGTAACTGAAATTAACCAACACAATTTTCAACAATCACGACAATTCAGTTTACATAGGAAATCTGTATACTGTGTCTACAGAGAATCCAGTGATAATGTTAATTTTTCTCACTTATTCCCTGGTTTTATGCTGGGGAAACATTTCCAACAGTAATGTAACCATGGAATTTGCACAACTACATTACTTTTTATCGCAAAATATTGGGGAAGACAAAATATATTATGTCCCCCCCTGTCCAAAAGTAGGGTGCCTTTGGCTGCAGTCCCAGTGTGCCTTGGCTGCAGTCCCAAATAAAACAGGTCTGAAAAATGGGTCTCAAACTTTCTACCGTAGGGTTTCTCACCATAATACTGCAAAATTCGTGGTTGTATATAGCGAGTGGGCTTGTGATGAGCTCAAAGATGTATCCCTTCCCCCGTTAATGTGCAGATTGCACGTTAGCAAACCTTTCTGATGAAGGACCATCCAAAAATATCAAGATTGCAAAATCTTGTATTACTAATATCACATCTTAAAGGTGTCAATTATTTAACCGAGGTGGTTTTCAAAACAATGTATGGTAACAATTACAGAAAGAAAATTCCAAGAAGCTACTTAAACTGAAAACACGTGTGTTGGTTTGATTGCAGTTTCAAAGCGGTCTGATGGCTCGTTCGCGTTCAACTCGTTCGTCGCTCTGCTGTTGTGTAGCTGTGTGGCTTGTCAACCTTATTTTTCGAAGTTCGCTGTCTGAATCGCATTACCACGAGGAATGCGAGATTAGCTCACTATCTCTACCAAGTTAAATGACAAAGACACGCGCTGTTGCCAAATGTCGTATTGAATTCGTACGGCGGCTACAGCTGCGGCCCTGTTGTATGGTGTTTTTTTGAGGTGTGGTTTGCATTAGAGATGGATGAAATCTTGTTTTTGTCTACTCATCAGCTTTGATTCCGAGACCATTTATTTTGCTTTCACCATATTCGAAAATTCTGAATTCGCGGTTTGCGCAATCACAAATAAGCTTACGAGAGCCTTGCAGTTACGAACTTGCAACACAGTGACAACTATAAAAAACCAAGAGTCTAATCACTGAACCGTTCCCTGAAATTTGAACACACAATGACTGAAAACTGAAACTCGGCTTAAAAGCTCCGGACTCCGCTCTTCTCACTTCGCGCTTTGGTGAGCACTCGTTAGCATGCATGTTGCATTTCCAGAGTGTTTCGTTGATCAAAACGTTTCGGTACACATGGACGTCGGAAGGACATTTTCCAGGTAGTGGCCGATAGTGTATTTTTCAGGAGTAGCCAAAAAGATTTTGGCAGGGGTCTCCCCCGGCGAAAATATTTTTGGCTACCCTTAACCACTCGAAACTAAGAAAACAGCCTTTTTTCTAAACACTTGATGGGAAAATGTCAAATTTCAAAATCCAGGGGCCAAGGCCCCCTGCCCCTCCTTCCGACGCCCATGTAAGTACAGTCAACACCCAAAAATGCTATGCGGCGGTATTGTGTCGTTACAATCGCCACATATTTTGAGCCCATAAAGCCAAATACAATTCTCATTCTCATGGAACTTTTCCAGGAAATACTAACCGAATATGAAGCCTCTGCAAAACCACCGCACATTAAAATTACTCTCGAGAGACAATTTTTGAAATTTTTTTCCAGTGATCTTCAAGATCTGCCACAAAATCAGACGGGAGGAGACTGGTTTGCAAAACGGGCCAAGACGTTCAATAGCAGGCCAGGGAAATTATTGAGGTATTAAGCGCAAAAAATGTTTCCGCAAATGCGTTTACATTTTTATGATTTATGACGGGTTTTTAAAGCTAGCTTCGACAGCAGTGTCAAACAGATAAATTGTTGAACATGAAACTACAGGTAACCTTGGCGATAACAAATATGGCCCTCCTCCAAGATTGTAGAGGCTCGGTGCGCTTGTTCCTGCAAAACGAAAAAATTATGTCCCACTCAGCAGTTATTAAATACGAACTATACTGTAGTAAAAAGAAGATTCCTACGCGTAAACCACGAACATTAATTTTCCACACTTGTCGCGCAACACGGCATGGAGCGGCAAAGGCCTAACACTGCGGTGAAGCAGCCTCTGAAACAGAGGTGCGACTTCCTACAACCCAATAGTAGTTCTTATAATGGTTTTGTCTGTGTAGCAGTGGTGTATCCACGGGGGCGATGCCCCCCGTAAAACATGGTGACTCTATTCACCATGCTTTTGTACAATTTGGAAAACAACATAGCAAAACCAATTCCGACGGCTTTCGTCATGTTCGACATGTCTCATTGTCGTCCATTGTTTTGTCACAGCAGTGTTGTGAAATATACCTCATCTCTCTTACAGTAACGAAGCCATTGAGATTTGACTACCAAATATTACAGAAATCTCACCCACCTAACGTGACTTCTTGGATCCGCCCCTGCTGTGCGGTTATTGCTTTCACCGACAGTTAATTCGAAAGTAATTTCTTTCCAAACAATAAGATGTCAAACTTACGCGGTGCTGGAAGATTCAATGTTGGGAGAGAACTTGCTCTGGTTGGAGGTGGGGTAGCAACGGGCGTAGCATCAGCGGGAATTGCCGGAGGCAAGCTGGATGGAGTAGGACGAAAGAATGGAGGACGAAACTTGATAGGACGTTTCTTAATGGTCACTTTACCGGCTGTTGAGCTTTTTCTTCGCTTTGGGTTAGCTGTAGATGTTCTGTAATCTTCAAAAAAATCGGCATTATCGGAAGAAACTCTTTTAAAACAAAAAATTATTATGAACGGAAGAAACTCTTTTAAAACAAATTATTATACTTCGAGACTTTGCGTCAGAGAAGATAGAGAAATTATTGAGAAAATTTTAGTGTTATTCCAACATAACAATTTTAGTTAGGGTGAACATAATTTTATTTTTCCAAACTAGGGCATTGCAAAGTTTAAATGGTGAAGCCAGTGCCGGATTAAGGCAGCGCGGGGCCTGTAGCGTATTAATATCGCGGGGCCTGTAGCGTATTAATATCGCGGGGCCCTAAGTTAATATTACACTTGAACAAGTGAGCAACTGTTAAATCATAAATTATGTGGGCATCCATGTGACTACCATGAGGCATACTGAATTTCGTAAGTACAAAAAGAACTGGATTAAAGAGCAACTGGTGGACATTATGGGTTACATATGTTTTTTTACCAAAAAAGTATATATGCGTATCTTATCTAAAGAAGAAATACATTACTGTACAGCTCGCAAGTACAGTACAGAGACAGTAATTAATGCTTCCAGACTCATCAACAAATTTGATCATTGCTATAGTTAGACAGTGCAGTAACGTTATAAGTGTCGAAGTTCATTGTCAAAAGCAGAAAACCTACAGCTTAAGATTGCATTTTCTAAATTTTTCCATAACAAACTTGCTTATAATACTGGTAGTGTCTATTTCACATTGAAGTTCATGTTCTATACTCCTTAGAACCAGGCTGTTCAGCTTGTTTTGTCTATTGGTGCTCCTTGTTTAAATCGTTCTCCACTGCAGTTGATCACCATGAGAGACCGTTCTCCACTGCAGAAAATGACCGTTCTCCACTGCAGTTGGTCACGATGAGAGATAATTAGATGCACATATCATTTCTGACATTCGCAAAAGAAGACTCTAAGTGCACTACCCAATGGCCAGAAAATACAGTAGATGCCAAATCCAGGATTGCCATTAAGATTTTTGAAAACCCCGATGTAGACTCACCATAAAATCCCAGATTTGAACAGAAAATCCCAGACAGACACAAATTAGGTGAATCTTTTTGCTATCTACCATATGGGCATCAGTAAGTCACAAAACGTGCGAGTGGATATATCTTATAACTTTGCTACTGAACTTGTGTGTCTGTCGGAATTATTATATCGCAGTAACATGGACTTGTTTGCATTTCTGACGGTGATCTGGTAGCATTTACAGTAATTAAATCTTCATTCCCAATGTGCTCTGTTGCTAACCTTTGAGACCTGGATCTTTCAACTACTCTACCTTATAATTGCTGTGTATACCAATTCATCTGTCTTTTCGGATTTGCTTCATTAGCGTCTACGTCACTTGAACTCATTGCACCTAGCTAATTTATAGACAGCTTTCCCGGTGTTAATTGCTTGTACATCAGTTATGCTGAAGACTAAAATACCTTGATAAAACAAGATAAAGAAAGATGAAACTAGAAATAAGAAGTATAATAAATCATACTCTGTTTTAAATCACCGCCATGCAGTTAAATCGTAAAAGCCCCAATTCTTCAGAAGAAAAAACCAGAAACGCAGAAAGGCACTGAGAACCCAGATCTGGGAGCAAAATCCCAGGTTTGGCGCAACTGGTCAAATCATTTTGAAAGTACCGAAAAGGTAACGCTACTTGTAGAACAGGTGAATGCGATGTGGGCCTAATAATATGAAAAAAAATGCCATTCATAACAATACAATCAAGCAATATCTGGAAATTGCTCCAATTTGGCCTCATTCCTTGAGCTTTCCCATACTTTCGTAAAAAAAACTGCAAAACATTTTAATTTTCAAATCACATTAGTCTAATCCTAATGTAAAAGCATTCAACTGAAATCTTTCGCTTAATGCCCCCCCTTTTGAGAGTTTCGCACTTAGTTTTTGTATTGTTTTGTTAAAAAGTTCATGAATCACTCTACAGCTACATTTGATAAATTCTGAAGCAAGCTATATGTTTGTGAAAATAAAGAAAAAATTATGTGCAAAAGTGCCAAAAGGGGCACCTCAACAAGTTTAATGTGTAGACAAAAACATGTTAAAGTCAAATGACTTCAAACAATTTACAATGTGAGATGCACTTCCACGCAGAAGCAAATTCCCAGAAAAAAATGAAAATTTTAACTTGTTTTCAGCGAAGAAAGTTCCTGTGTAGCATGTGTAAAATATTGGGCCCCTTTCTGAGAGTTTTCCTTGGACACCTAAATTTTAATATCCACCGTTGCATACAATAAGGAAAAACTTTAACCCAAAGGACCGCGGAACCTCTAAAAGTGCCGGCCCCTAGTAATTGCTACATTTGCTACCATTGTTAATCCAGAACTGGGTGAAGCTTTCACACAACTCCGAAGCCAATATGAGGGTGTCTTGTATCAACTTAAAAGCATGTAAATTCGTTTGAGATTGAATGAAAAATGAACCACAATTTTCTATCCTTTCACAGCCATACGAGAACTTCCCGTAGCTGAAAATTAGTGAAATTAATGTTGATGAAAATTGTGCAACGCTATGAAGAAAATTGGGAAAAGTTTTCGTTGCTAGGACTTGTTCAATTACCCGCAACAAAAAAAGAATGGGCATCCACAACAAAAAATTGGGTGGGGAAAGAATGGGGACAAACAATAAAAAGTGTGAAAAAGATACTGGATAGAGCAGCTATGTCCAACCCAAATGGCTTACTGAGCCAAAAATTATGCCACTGTTCTAACCAGGGCCACACACTGAATGACATAAGAGGGCCGCACACTGAATAGCTTACTTTGACCTTAGCAAACTAAATTTAGCTTAAACTAATGTACTGAACGCGTTCGAATCCTAACTCCAATAGTAACAGACGTGATAAAGTGCCACTGAGGACCACCTGGATTAAAAACGACAAATTCAACATTATCACAATGGACAGGTTGTCAGTATATAGGATGCTTTTACTACAGCGAAAACCTAAGCTGGGGCCGCACGAAACCTTCGACTAGGTCGCATGCGGCCCGCTGGTTGGACATAGCTAGGATAGAGGGACCCAGGCTTCTACCTGGCTCACAAATCCTGCAGTTCAATGAGGTGCAAGCACTGTTTAGAGAAGGGGTGGGGAGCCTATTCACTAGCCGTGTAAATTCTAGATTATCGCTGGCGGGCCGCAAATAATAATTGATTTTATCCTAAAATTCACTCTTTATCTTACTACGAGAATAGAAGTTTATTATGACATACTATCTTAAGGGATTGAGGCTTCTGGTTTACTGACTACGTACCTGCTTATCATGGACATTCGTTTTGAGGCGATCTTGTACTCTAAATTGGGAAACGAAAATTATGATGTGGTTATACCAAATGTTCATGCGGGCCGCATTTGGCCTGAAGGCCGCAGGTTCCTCACCCCTGGTTCAGAGTGTTGGTTAACGCGTGTTTGTGCTTCTATACGTAGCAAAAAGGAGCGCATATATACGCTCCTGGTGCATCATAAACGTTCTGGAGGTGACGTTTCCCCTAACTTCCCCCTAGATTCGACACTAGTTAGCAACATTGTTCTCCTCCCGTATAAAATGCGTTAATTTTGTACGGAACAAAATTTCACCAAGCGTATGTAAAAACTTTCCTCATACACTATAGAGAACTTCGGATGCTGACTTAACAAAAATGGTGTCCAGCCAAGCCTCAAAAACGATGAAAGTTAGATAGCGAAAATTGTCAACAGCACTTTTGTTTTAGCATACGTATATAAGAAAACGCAGCACGCACCATAAGAAAACACATGTACTTGACTTCCCTGCGGTACGAAAATTTCTGGAAAAGAGTCTCCGTTCATGTCCATTATGAAAGGTATGCCAGGCATGCCACTACCGGCGAGAAGCTGTAGACGAGACAAGCAATGAAATACAGAGTACTATGCACCATAGTAATAGCCTATGCCTATGCAGAACTGCTAACGTCTGCAGCTCATAAACACAAACTAATTGATGTCACCTCAAAAAGTTAAGCTTTTTCTTTTTGAATAACAATGCAAAAAGAAATGGATGCCTTGTAGACTTTTCTGTGGTGATAACTATTACTTTTTTCTTCACGTTTTTTACGGACGATGCCTCATAGAGCGCTTTTCTACGCGAAACTATGGCTGCCCTCAAAATTTAACACTTGGTTCTACCGGGTATGTGCTAGCCAAGCGTGTATTATTTATATAGCAGCACAGACATTTTAAAAAGTTTAAATGTACAGTAGACTACATCGTAAGTTACAGCATTCTATCTCAGAACTTCATTTGAAGTTATGATTCCAACTTTTCTAGATACTTTTCTCGATGTAGCAAAAGCTTTCTTCACAAATGTGCGTGCTGAATTTGTTCCTAATGATTACACATGTTAGCAAAGTGCAAGATTTAATTTGCAAATTAGGGATATTTTAACAAATGGAGTTCGCTTACGATGCAGCAAAAATAGTTTAAAAACCAGAACGTGAATTCTTGCACAGAATTGTATTAAAAGTGAAACAAATGTAAGCAAAAGACAACAAACCTCAGATTGGTAATAACCCCATCCTCTGCTTCTGGGAGTTGGGCTCAAAATATATAACGTTGCTTCACTTCCGCCAGTCAAAAAGATACTTGGTCGATCACTCCTTCGGTAATTCAAAGAAGTAAATTAAACATTGCAGTATAAACGCACCGCGTACATGACATACAAGCGTACATGTTGAACCACTAATTCCCGTTAGTTCGATCGAGCAAGATTAACACTGCTTCATTAAATTATACGAGGCTGACAAGGTCGGTCAATTTTACTGACAGTTCTCGAAAATAATTTAACTTACTTTCGCTTCCACTTGTTTGGCCAATATGCTGTAGCCTTTCCTGGACTGTAATCGCCCACATAACCCGCCGCTAGAACATGCCTTTGCCAGGCTTTGTTCTGTATGTCATACGGAATTTCGTATCCCAAAACTTGCCCTCTGGAGCTCGCAATTCTAGAATAAGCGGAGCCTAGTTTAAGTTACTGCATTTGCATCCAAATTCTCTCAGCCAGTTAAAGCCTTTTAAAGCAACGAAGCGGTTAACCGAAATTATGTTGCTAGTTCAAAAAGTAGCAGTTGAATTTGCAAAAAAAGGGTATCTTAACTGAATAAAAACCAGTTTTCGAACCTCTCTTTCAAAGCATGTTGTTCTACAAGCACATACATGTTTGTCCACTTAAGAGGCGGCGCCATGCGCATCAAGTTTCTCTGATTTTCGTCTGACTACGTTTGAAGTTTTTCGCCGATGATCGTTAACGTTTTGGAAGAGCTACGAAAAGTTTAAAAAGTGTAGCAGCATTCGTAGTCACCAACACTTACTGCACGGTGGTCGTGAGAATGTCGGCTCTACCATCTCTGTTCAAGTCAATATATTGCACGTCGAAGTACTTTCCATAGTTGTCAACGACTCGATGACGCACTTGGCGGCTGTTTTTCCAATTATTTCTGCGGTCTATGCGCATATGCAATAAGTCGAATTGAAATTAAATATTGTTTTTCCACTAACTGTCCAGTGCGCAACTGTCATCTACAAAGTCTAGTTTGTTGAGTTATAGCATCTACCTAAGCAAAAGTAATGCTTGAAACAATCCTGGGAAAGCCAGTGATAATGGAAATATGGAAATATGAGGTTTAAAACATAAACGAATTTTGGTACGCAAAAGGCGGATTTGCGTGTGTTGTCAGGTCTACTACACTATTTAAGCCTTACCCAACGTCCAATAAAGGCCGAGTGTATTGAACTGATTTCCAGCCACCGCGATATACGTTTTTTTATCGTAAAAAAATCCGACGAAGTTTCCATCGGCTAGTCCTTCGTGAATAATGTGCTGTCCCCAGATGGTTTGTCCAGCAGGTTGTTCAAACCATAGCATCTGACCAACTGCAAAGGCAAGTGAAAACATTGTTTTTTCGCAGTGCACGCACCGAGCATCAGCGTCTTCTCTCCAATTGAAGTGCTTGTCATGCGATTTTTTCCCGTATGGTTGACAAAATTTGCTGATCAAAAAACTTATGCGTATGAGCCAGATAAGTCTTCTAGACTTAAAGGCACCATCTGATTGGAACCGTTATTACATAATCTCTACTAGATCAAATTTAGGGGATCAGTTTCCTCCAGCCGCGTTAGAAAACAGTCTGTAAGTTAGAAATTTCCATCTCATATGCAGTTGAAAATCCAGTGTTGGTAATGATGTTGCTGTACAAAACGTGCTGTGCCAATAATTCGCTGCTTTCACGGTAGCTTCATCCTTTGCCTTGGCAAATTGAGTATGGTATCTCACTTTTCAACAAAGACCTACAACAAGACCCACATTGCAAAAATGAACTGTGAGTCCTCATTTTATTTACATGAAACATCATCTGAAGAAATCATGCACATCATAGACACACTCACAGAGAAAAAGGGTACTCGTCAAAATGACATCCCTGTGAAAATCTTAAAATTATGCAGTGAAATTTTA
>JGI24022J15233_10008134_pt1 | contig 11673 bp, 5 predicted proteins | sample Ectturendosymbi2_FD_15233 | JGI IMG/M metagenome (IMG submission 15233)
GACGGAGGAGCTAGGGCGTTGGTAAGGCAACCGAAAACTGCTGTTTTAGGCTGAAATCAAAGTACGAATATATCGTACCCCGGTTCTCAAAGTGTTAAGGTGCTTTTGCTCTTGCATTTTTCCAAGCAACAGAAGAAGCACACACTGCTTTATTATGGAAGCTTCCATATGTTTTTACTCCTGAAGTAGATGGACAATAAATACGAACAACTTCAAGTTACCTGGTGTTTTTCCTCTTCAGAAAGCTCAAGGATTTTGTCAATGTATGTTTCATATTATTTTTGTAAAAATTAGTAAACTCAAGATGCCGACGTAGCTTATTCCAGATATCTGGGTGCAAGGAGTCTAAGCAATGCGCAAAATGTGGCTGGAATTTACCGTTCACCACCACTAAAGAAAATCGAAATTTCAAGTGGTAGTTGTTATACACAAAACACCTGCTTTCATTTAGCAAGTATAAACTAAGATGGCAAAAACAAACTGCAGTTTAGATAAAAACTTTACACTTAAGCTGCTGTACACGCTACATCAAAAGTGAAAATGCCATAACAGCAAATTACTGACATTTGCATGCTGGTTAGATGCATTTCAATCACTGTACAAACAACAACATCAATTGTATAACGTAGATAAAGTTATTATTATGTGAGGGCATTACAGAAAACATGTTTGTCCCTAGTGCTTACGGACTCATCCAGAGCCTTCCGTGGACTTATTTGAGTCCACAAACTTGGGTTGAGAAACTCTCCTATAAAACGAAACTTGCTTCTACTTCTATCAGAAGGTACGGCCCTCCACTAAACGTGGCCTTCTCAAAGTGGCCCCTGAGCAAAATCGATTGCCCACCCCTGCACTAGCTGGATCAAAAGTTCTAATGACTCACATCGATGACTGTATAAACTATAAATTAAACGGAAGGAATATAACCAACAGCTCACAAAATCTCGCTGTTGACATAATCAGGAGCACAATTTTATCTTAATTATTCAAAAAACAGGGTCATCAAAATACCTGAACCTGAGTGGCAATGCAATAAATTCAGCAAGCATGTTTCAACAAAACAAGGCTCTAGCCTTTTTCCTTGAGGGAAAAGTTAGCATTGTTAGGTTTTGCAGATCGTGCTTTTCAACCTCTGACCATAGGTAAACAGTGTTTTTGCAATATCAGAGCAACATTCTCTTACAACGACAGATGTAGAGCATCAAAGATTTATACATGTCAAAACTTTAGAACTGCAATTTTAGATCAATGTAAAACCCTTTCTTAACAATTACTGTATGTGCTATATTAACACTTCCAATTACTCCACAACAATCAAAAACTCCACATTTTAATTTTTTAGTTCCACAGCCCTAAATTTACTGTACAAATGCAACAGAAATCTCTTTCAACTAGGAATTAGAATATTTTAAGATGGCACCACAAACAACACATACCAAGAAACACAAAACTTGCTCAATTTCCTAAGTTCTAGGTGTTTGCTACTGGATAATTTTTGCAAATTTATGGCAATGGTTTAAATATTGGTTTTTCTACATTACATTACATTACAAGATATAATTTGAACAAATTAGTGTATTGTAAATTATATCTGCGAAACGACCTGTGTTCAAAATCTCATACTAAAAACTTTATATTCTCTATGCTGAGGTCTACTTTGCTCAAAAATTGTGTTTCAATATTTTGAACAGAAAGAATTGCAAACACAGCATGACATATTGAAGACTTTCAGTGTAAACCTGACTTTCTTTGTTTCTGGCCTACTTTAATTCAGACCAAAAATGAGTATCTTGACCCTTATACATCATCATTAAATGTACTGTGATACACATAACATCCAAAGGAAAACCTTAAACCAGCAAACAGAAATACAGACAATACAAAAGCTAAGTAATGAGCAATACTGAGCATTGCATCAATTTACCTGCAATCATAGCAATGACTGAAAAAATTTTCTCCAAGGTATTATATGCCGTGATATCTCCATAACCAGTAGACGTTGTTGTTGCAGTAGCCCAGTATAAACTTGTGGTATAGGCATCAAACTGATGTTGTGCCTCATTCATAAAAGCATATGAAACATTTCCAGCAAGCATGTGCATCTTTTCCAAATGAACTGCAAATACAGAAGAATTCTCCTATAAAGTTACTTCATGGGGCTGGAGAAAGAAATGTTGCTATGGTTCAGATGAGCTCAACCATCCAAGCCTTTGCTTTTTGTTAAATGAGCTACAGCATGGTGCAACTATGGTTTACCTTATGCAAGAGACAACAATGCAAATCATCAAGGTTATTGTTCTCACTTCTATAATGTTGAATATTTCAGTGATGGTTGTGTAGAACAATACAAAGATAATAAGTCATTTTACAATCTGTGCATGAAATTAATGTCAAACGAAGCAGGATGCGACACCTCACGAATGGCATCCCGTAAGGATCTGTGCCGGCACCCTTTCTCTATCTCTGACTAACCAACCACCGTCTCCAAGAAGTATGCACATTATGCTGACGACCTAGCAATCAGGCAGGGTGATGGAGACTGGCAGGCAGTGGAAGAATTACTGAGCAAGGACATGGAAACTGTAGGAAAATACCTCCAGATGTGGAAGCAAAAGCTCAGCACTATAAAAAGGGGGGTCGACAGCCTTCCATCTTAACAACAAGGAAGCAAAACGAGAGCTAAAAGTCAACTACAACAACAAAATCCTGCTCTTCTGCCCTGAACCCAAATACCTCGGAGTAACATTAGACTGGTCACTCACTATTGCCGACACCTTGAGGCGCTTCGCAGGAAGCTGACATCACGCGTCATGCTCCTAAGGCGGCTTGCTGGCTCCGGTTGAAGTGTTGCAGCAACAACGTTGTGAACAGCAACCCTAGCCCTGGTGCATTCAACCGCAGAATACTGAGCTCCTGTCTGGTGCCGCAGTGTTCACACCCGCCTTATTGACCATCTGTGACACCTTGTGAACTATAACTGGATGCCTACCTCCTACACCAGCGGACAACCTTCCAATCCTTGCAGGCAACCAACCTGCTGAGCTTCGTCACAATGGAAACACACTGTCCTTAGCACGTAGTGCCATGGATCCTACACACCTGCTCCACTCAGTGCTCATCGTCCAACGAGTGGAAATACACGGCGCCTCAAATCAAGACACCCATTTGTACCCGCTGTACAACAACTTATCAGTTTATCTGACAACATACATGCGGCGCACTGACAGACAACCCAAGAAGAATCCGTCCTTTCATCACAGACACCAGCACCCACCCCCTCGGAATGACCCTCCCAAGAACAGCATGGGTCTGGCTTAACCGCCTCTGCATCAGTGTCAGACGTTTCCGCTCCTGCTTGTACAAATGGGGCATTCCCTCATCTGTGGCCTGTGTGCTACAGAAGAACAAACCATCGACCATAATGTCCCCCAATGTCCCTGACAGTTCTGGACGATGAGAGCATCGAATGGCTGCTCAACACCTGCCCCAAGATCTAGCATGGTCTAGCAGTGGTTATGAAGGATTGACTCAAAAGAAGAAGACTTCAGTGTGGAAGCCGTTCATTCTTGGCAAAGTGGCAAGGAAATACATTAAAGAAACAAACAAGGGTTTAGGTTTGAGGCTTAGTGCGCAGTTCACACAGTGCAAACAAGTAGCTGCTAAGAGCTTTCCAGCATGGAAACCATGACAACACTTGTCCATCAGACTAAGCCATTACAGAACAGACATCACATTTTTTCAGTTTAGTGTTTCAGCATTTGATCTATATGAACTAATGTAATCAATCTTAGAATCTTATTCTGTATTGTTTTTATTGTTTGAAGTAAATATGTTGATGCTGATCCCCAACTACTTATGGCATACTCAAGATGAGAGTAGACTAGATCAGTGCTCCGCAACCAATGTGCCGCAGCACACTGATGGCAATGAGGATGCTCGGCTTTTACTGTGCATTTTTGTTGTTTTTGTGACATCAGATTTAAAGTTTTCACAACGGAATGGTAGGCCTTACGTAAAGCAATAATGGTTTGCGAAGGTAGAGGTTTTGCTACGTCAGTGAAACGTCAAAATCCAGCCATTCAAATTACACATTGCTGCTTACATGGGCAAGCCCAGCCCATAGTCAAGTTAAGCTTTGGGGGGAAAAACACATTTCATGTGGAAAGATTTTTGCTTTTATTGTATGTTTAAAACAAAAAAATTCTGGGCACAACAAATTTGGGAGGCATCCATGGCTACGGTTCTGAGGTAAATCCTGATTATCAAAGTTTACCAATGAAATTGTCAGAGAAGATGAACCACTGTGTCCACATTGTCAATTTAGTTGAAGCAAGGGTTTTTAATTAACGAATTTTTTCATTGCTATGTGAAGAAATGGGATCAGAATATCAATCACTGCTAATTGCATACATCTGCTCGTTGGCGTTCACAGGGCAAAGTTCTCACAAGACTCTTTGAGCTCTGGCATGAAATAAGTCAGTTCATATTATGTCTGAACGACCATGATCTGTATAAACAACTTGAAGATAATTCTTGGATTGCTAAACTTCCATATATGACTGACATATTTTGAACTCGACATTAAAATGCAAGACAAAAATGAAAATATACTGACATGTTCTAACAAGTTAAAAGGTTTGAAATAGAAAATAGTACTCTGGAATATTGAGATACCGTGGGGATCACTGGAAATGTTTCTAAGAAGCAATCAAAATAGAACAATTGACAAGGAATTTGTGTTGGATTGTTACCTCAAAAATATGGGCATTACTTTTTCACAATTAATACGGAACAATATGGTTGGATCCGAAATCCTTTTTCGGCTAATGCTGAAATGTTAATGCAAGAATTATCTTTGCCTGTTAGAAAAAATATTCTTGAACTACTAANTGACAGAACTCTAACATTAAAATTCACCGATGTTCCACTTGATGAGTTTTGGATTTGTATTGAAGAGGTAGATGTGCGAATTTCGAAAGTGGCTGTTGAAATTCTTCTTCCGCTTTGCACTACTGTACATACTTGAATGAAAAAGTTTTTCATCTTTGTTATTTATCAAAAATGATAAAATGATCAAGGCTTAAAAGAAGTTGATGGAGAACTCAACACTGTGCCTAACTCATAGCGATTGTTCTCATTGAAACAAGTCCAAGTAACTCAGAATAATTCAGGAAGTGTGTTGTTTGTATTAGTGATCGAGGTGTGCCACAAGATTGGGAAAGTTGTGAAGTGTGCTATGAGTGAAATAAGGTTATGGAGCACTGGACTAGACTATAATATACCAGGATTTTTTTAAGTAGCGTAACAAACAAAAATAACAGTACAATAAACCACAGGTAGTGTAAGTGCAGGTTTTTTCAACACTTTGAGAGCCGGCGTACAATATATTCTTACTTTGATTTCGGCCTAAAAAACAGCAGTTTTCGGTTGCCTCACCACCGCCCTAGCTCCTCCGCCGATTGCGCTAGACAGCTGTTTAAGGGCTCAAACAGATCAGCCAGTCTAGTAGATTACACTCGAAAAAAATTTTTGGTTGGGGGGTGCGGATTTTTTGCGAGTGACATAATAAGTGAACTAGTTTTTGGGTCATTTTGGCTCATGTTGCCTGGTCTAGGGCCCAACCGCTAGGCCAAAGTGTTTCGCTGAAGTTTTCATTGGAAACTAGGCTCGGGTCCGAGTCTTTTGAGCCTTTGATCGACTTTCTAACGTTTATGGTTCAAAAGTTATGATCTTAAATAAACAAATTAATTAATTATCTAATTAGCTAATTAGTCAAATATTTTTATCACTTTGGATCATAACTTTTGAACCCGAAATCCCAGCAGGTCATCCAAAGTATCAAATAACTCGGATTGTAGCCTAGTTTCCAGTAAAACCTTCAGCGTAATACTAATACTACAACCTAATGGCTGGCCCCCAGGGCCAGGCAAAATGGGCCAAGGTGGCCTATAAGTCCTCCACTTATGACGTCACTCACAAAAAAAATCGCACCACCAAGCAAAAAATTGTTTTTCGAGTGCAGACTAGAAGACTTGCCGCGTCTTTTGACGCTTCGAGCAGGTACGTAACCTGTACAGGAGCGGAGATATTGCCACGCAAAGCCATGTACGTTTAGGCGTTTTTTTTCTAAAAAATTGCCAAAACTACCCGGGTGCCAAAGTGTTAATGTGTTTTATGGACCTGATTCAGATCCCTAGAATCAGAGAAAATGATCATCTGGTCCCTAGAATAAGAGAAAATAGGGTCGCTGAAATCAGAGAAATCAGGTCCCTGCAGGTGCATATTGGGTAACTAACATTTTCCTTAAAATAAAACTGATATACGGTTGTGAAGGAATGGATGGGAAGGTAATGTCTAAACTTGAAAGAGCTCCACAGCCTTAGGATATTCATTTTTTCACTTGAGCTATGTGCGAGTTCCAGGATAGCTTGTCATTCAATGCTACTCCCAAGTATTTAGAATTCTCAACTTTGGATGGAATATGACTATTAATATTAATGTTCATGTCAAAGTCCAGAGATATTCTTTGTACAGGCCGCCGGCCCACGGTGTGTTCGTGGCCGGCGAACGATATACTCAAACTTCACTTCAAATTGAGCTCCGGGTCGCATGTTTTCTTCTATAAAGTACGTACATTTCGCACAAGTCTCGAGCAACCAGAAACATATTTATAATGTGATTTGACATACAGTGTGGTCAGGAGAGCATTTCAAAGCAACAATAGTTTATTTTTCCTGCAGCCATGGTGGTTTCGACTGCAGTCACGCATGCGTTTCGCCGAGTGCGAAAATAAGATCGGCCTGCTGTAACCATGTGGCTGATTGTCTCGTCACATTGGATTTCATTGGGAGCATTTTCTATGTAATGTGGATAAACAATCACTCAGAAATTTTCTCACTGAGAAAACCTATCATGTAGAGATTTGATGATATTAGCTTGAGCATAAATAGTTTGTTCAGCAGCAAGCAAATGCTTCAGTCGTGTGTTCGACGCTGCTTCACAAACATTCGCTCTTGGCAGATTTCAAATGGCCCGTTAGTGTAAAGCATTTGTGAACGCATGCCAATGTAGAGTACATAAATAATTACTCAAAAACTTTTTCACTGAGTTAGAACATACCATGTAGAGATTTGACGATTTTAGATTGAGCATAAATATTTTTTTGGCAGCAAGTAAATGCTTCAGCCATCTTTTCGACGCTGCTTCACAAACATTCGTTCATGGCAGATTTCAAATGACCCGTTCGTATAAAGCATTTGTGAACACATGCCAATGCACAGTGCATAAATATTTACTCAAAAACCTTTTTTACTGAGTTAGAACATATCATGTAGAGATTTGACGATTTTTGCTTGAGCATAAATATTTTTTTCGGCAGCAAGCAAATGCTTCAGCTGTCTTTTCGACACTGCTTCACAAACAGTCGTTCTTGGCAGATTTCAAATGACCCATTAGTGTAAAGCATTTCTGAACGCATGCCAGTGTGATGTGGATAAAAAATTAGTGTGAAACATCATGCACAGTGCTGACGGTTTCAGCTGCTGCAAAATTGTTTTATTTTCAACAGCAAGTAACTGCTGTAGCCGGGTGTTTGGCTGTTTCAAAAGCATTCGCACTTGGCATTTAGCACTGCTTCGAAAACATTCGCACTTGGCAATGCACGCTGCTTCACAAACATTCGCACTTGGCAGTCTTCAAACGGCCCATTAAGCGCAAAGCCTTTGTTAGCCAGGAAGGGCACCGCGAAGAATAGGGCCCATTCATTTGCGAAAAAGCAGTAATTCAGTGATCGCGGCGTGTGATGTTTTTGCTGCTTGCCAACAATACACATCAATGGATATTTAGAGTTCAACAGAGAACAATAAAGGTTGCTGCCAACAATAGCTCGCATTGCACCTTTGCCGCTCGTCCTTTCCCATGGCAACAACACCAAGCACCTGAACATGCGTGCGTAACTTTTTCACAAATTTGAAACAATATTTACGACCAGCTAACAAAAATGTTGTAGTTTTTTCCTCTCGTTTCATGCACTACATCATGACATGTGGCCGCTACAAGGTAATCACATGTTCTGAGATACTCACATTTTTTCTGCAACAACAACAACAGAACTGTTACTTTTCAGCATCCAAGAGCTGACAATAGACGGATACTCAGGCCACGTGCAAATACAATTTTGCATTGTTTTTTTTTTTGTACAAAGAAAATTTTGTGTGGCTTTTTCATGCGACAATGTGTGTAATAATTTTTTTTTTGTAGTTCAGTTAGTGCAAGGAAAATATCTATGAAAGTTTTACGCATCGAAATGAAATTGTGCTGAAAATTTTAGTCAAATTGAACCTAAACTTAGAGTTATTTAGCGATAGGCAAAGCACAGCTGAACGCATGTGCGTTTTCGGACAGAGTTGAAAAGCAGAAATGCTGTCTAGGACCAGGCGATAAAACTGTTATCACTTTTCTTCTCTACAATTTTTTGATTCAAAACTTGGCAGGATACTTTGTAACAGCTATAGCAACTGTTTCTGCGAATTTTACATTTTTCCTTTTGTTAGAATAGGCGCAATAAACTTTCAAAGTCAAAAAACAGCCAATCCACCCTTGCTGTATTTTACAGTGTTTTTTTCTCTCCAAAAGAAGTGGAAAAATTCTTTGATTTCGATTTTCATAAACTACACAATGTGACTGACGTTTTTGTGCACAATTTGTGTTTCTATTGTGCATGGTTTTCCACCCAGAGCCTTTTTGAAACAACACCTTGCCCAATCAAGCGTCAGCATGAAAACCATACTGGCATTCTACCGTCAGACAACAGCCACGAATATATTGTGGACCGGCGGTCAATGTGTTAACACTTTCGCACCCGGGTTAATTCAAGCAGTTCGTGCAAAAACAGCTGGATTGCACGTGGCTTTGTGTGAGAATTCCTCTGGGCCAGTAAGCGCTACAGACCTAGTCAAAAGCATAAAAAACTGGACACATCTTGTAGTATCCACTTGAAAAAAATTTTTTGCTTGGGGAGTGCGGGTTTTTTGTGAGTGACGTCATAAGTGGAGGACTTTTAGGCCACCTTGGCCAACTTCACCTGGCCCTGGGCTCAAACTGCTAGATGGTAGTATTTCACTGAAGTTTTTATTGGAAACTAGGCTACAATCTGAGTTTTGATACTTTGGATGACTTGCTGGGGTTTCGGGTGCAAAAGTTATGATCTAAAGTGATAAAAATATTTGATTCATTAGTTACTTAGATAATTCATTAATTTGTTTATTTTAGATCATAACTTTTGAACCATAAATGCCAGAAAGTCGATCAAAGGCTCAAAAGACTCGGACTCGAGCATAGTTTCCAATGAAAACTTCAGCGAAACACTTGGTCATAGCGGTTGGGCCCTAGGTCAGGTAACATGAGCCAGGAAATTATTATTTGGATGTCTATATGCTACCCCTACCATAATTTTATCCTTATTACTGCTAATTTCAACCCAGACTGTTTCAAAATTATCCATGGAACTTGTCATATCATTCCTGCAGTTTGCAGTAAGAGAGGTCTTTATATATAGGTCAACTCCACCAGTAAGTGTACGAGTCGTGATGGTAGAAATCATAACCTTTAAGATTATGGTTAAGCATCTTGGCTTTTTGTATGATTAAGACGTGTTTCTGTTATGGCAATTATATCTGGGGTTGATTTTAGTTTCGATTGATATTGCTGAAAGTTTGGTAGATTATCTTGTAAGCTTCTCACATTGCAATGTGAAAGATACAAGACCCTCTCCAGATTATTTTTCATGAATTTAATAAAGCTACTTTGATCATAATACAGCAGATATCAGGTTCAGTTGGGGTATCACTACTATTGCCAAAAGTTAGAGTCAAGGTATTTTCTTTCTCATTACATGCATGGTCAAAGAGTTTTTGTATTTTTTCATTTGTTAAGTTACTGAAAGGAATCTGATCTGTTATACAATGATGGCAGTAATATGGTTCAGGGCTAGATGCCAATGAGTTAAAATTAGACAGAGACATATCAATACATTTAACACTTAGAGAGCCAAGGTACGATACATTCGTACTTCGATTTCGACCTAAAAAAAGCAGTTGTCAATTGCCTTACCAACGCCACAACTCCTCCGACAATTGTGCCAGAAAGTTGTTCAAAAGCTCAAACAAATCGGACAGTCTTCTAGATTGCACGCAAAAAATTTTTTTGGTTGGGGGTCGTGGATTTTTTGTGAGTGGCGTCATAAGTCAAGTAGTGCTTGGGCAACTTTGGCTCATGTTGCCCGGCCTAAGGCCCAACTGCTAGGCTAAACTATTTCGCTGAAGTTTTCATTGGAAACTAGGCTCGAGTCTGAGTCTTTTGAGCCTTTGATCGACTTTCTAGCGTTTATGGTTCAAAAGTTATGATCTTAAATAAACAAATTAATAAATTAGCTAATTAGATATTTAGTCAAATATTGTTACTAACTTATATCATAACTTTTGAACCCGAAACCCCAACAGGTCATCCAAAGTATCAAAAGACTCGGATTTTGTAGCCTAGTTTCCAGTAAAAACTTCAGCGAAATTCTACCACCTAATGGTTGGCGCACAGGGCCAGGCAAAGTGGGCCAAGGTGGCCTAAAAGTCCTCCACTTGTGACGTCACTGACAAAAAACCCGCACCCCCAACCAAAAATTTTTTTCAAGTGCAAACTACAAGACTTGCTGCGTCTTTTGACGCTTCGAGCAGGTCCGTAACCCGTACAGGAGCGGAGATATTCCCGTACAAAGCCACGTGCAAATCGGTTGTTTTTTTGCGAACTGCTTGGATTAACCTGGATGTCAAAGTGTTAAAATGCAACCATCTCTCACACAAGTCGCAAGCTATGGCTTTTTGGTTTTTCCTGCAGGATTTTACACAAATCGCACACACAAATTATACAGGCACAGTGAATTTACTATATCTGTAACATACAAACTACCCAGTAATGAAGTTTCACAGTTGACATTACTATTAACTTTACTCAGCATGCAAATCTGCTAAAAATTTCACTCCCAACTCTTTCCACTCCAGTTTATCTCAATGTTTGATTGGAACAGATCATCAGTATTTTTATATAGCACCATGTATTTTTTATGTTACTTTTATGGCTCCATTCCATACATATGCATCTTGTATGTTGGGATGATTTTGCAAATAGGTTTATAGTTTGTATCTGGTACTTGTTAGATCTTCACAGACTGCAATTTTGATTCCTTTCAGGTTTTTTCTTTTCTCTATAAATTCTTCCTTTTTAGCATATGAAACAAAACAAGCAGTTATTCCTCTAGGTTTAGCTGCTTTGGATTTTTTCTTTTTACCCAACCTGTGAACTCATTGTATGACTTTTTCTTGTAGAGAAATGTTCAGTTCCCCTGCTAGCTTCAACAGTTGTTTTTTGCCTTCATCCTCAGCTGTGTGATCCTCTCGTATTCCCAAGATCCTAACATTTTTCTTTCTGTTGTATTGGTCCAATTCATCAGTTCATAAGTATTCAGTATGCATAAGCCTTTTATGTTTTTGGTTTTCCTGTTTTAACTTAACATTTTCATTTTGAAATTTTTCTAATTTGGATTCAAGTCCCACCAGCTTGTCCCATATGCTACTTACAGTTGATTTTACTTCAAGCAAAGCTGAATGCACAGCTTCCAGGTTG
>JGI24022J15233_10008135_pt1 | contig 11673 bp, 6 predicted proteins | sample Ectturendosymbi2_FD_15233 | JGI IMG/M metagenome (IMG submission 15233)
ATGTCCTGAACAATAAACGCTGTTCTAATGTGGTTTGTTTTCTGTGGCATGATTTGTTGTTTGTTTATAGTTGTTCCCAAATAAACTGATACTGATAACCGTGACACTTGCAGTCGTCCACTGGCACTACCATCTCTCTCGCTGAATTTCCTTGGCACTGCTCAAGCTAAAGTGCGTTCTGAAACACACTTCTGTTTTCCGGAATCTTTGATTCCCTTTAGGTAACTTATTCTTGTTGGCACCTACTACTATCTGTAAAACATATAAATTGCCTTTCTACTTTCGAATTGAAATCGTACAAGGTTATTATTATATTTGTGATCATTAAACCATTCCATCCAAAATTAGCTCACGCTTTTGGTTACAGGCTGATCCTAATTGCAAGCGTGCATTCTCACACCTGACCAGGTAATAGTCACTGTAACTAAACGGGCATTATTAAGTAGCACTTTACCCGTGCCAAGAAGTACAGCTGACGAAAATTCCAATCATAATCATTTCATTATAGAGGAGGACAGTTTTACTGTTCAGCTTACCTTTAGTAATGGAAAGTTCAGTTCATCAATTTGTCTCCAAGCATGTCAGCTCTGTTTTGTTTAAAAAACGCTAAGTTTTTGTTTGCAAAATATATGCATACGTGTTTGTTGACCATACTGCTTTTTATGACATTTGGTCACTCAAAGTTAGTAAGACAACGGAAATGTAATAATTAACTGGGTCTCCTATCGACCCCCAATCGCCCATTTCTGCTTCACCTCCCCGCTAGAGTTTCTCACCGCCCCCAGGGGGGCGTTACCGTCCACTTTGGGAATCACTGGTCTAAACGAACGTGGAGGACTAGGCAGTCCTACCGAATAAAATCTGATTCCCTGTAGGACAAATATGAAACAAAGACGTTTGCAGAATGATATACTCCAGCATTTGTGGGATATCATTTGGCCAGTGTGACGTCTTACTCTCCAAATGCATAGCGAATTGTCTCAACGATAAGACCATCTCCGTTTTTGCTCGGTGCGCTTCAACGCATCGGAAGCCTATAAACGTCTCGTACTAGAACACAGCCCTTTCCTGTGGTGGGAGTAACTTGGCGTCACATGCAAGTGAAGTTATTCAAAACAAGGGACCTGATCATGTTCGCAATGTTACTGTAGTTTTAAAAAATTCGAAATTTCGTTTTTTTTATCGTTAGTCACTATCAAGGAAACGTGCACGCATCAACAGTCGAATAGTTTTGCATTTAAAAGAATCCTGTTTTCTGGTGAAAGTTGATTAATAAATGGTATTTGCATGATTAAAAAAGTGTTTGTTTTCAGCTGTGATTAAGTTGTTGCCTGCAATATCTGTAATTCTTAACACAGGAACTTTACCTGTAATATATTTTTCCGTGTCATACGAAAACCGAGCAAAAGCTAGATGAGCAGATGATAACGTATCAAGTGAATAATAGCACAAATGGTGAATTAGCATTTAAAGTAAAAAATGCTAGCATGAGTTGTGCTCAACACGTAAAATTCCGTGTGACTATAAACACAATTTACAAAAGTTCAGTTTTGTAATTATTGAGGAAGTTCAGCTTATAATTAATGAAATCACGGACATTGCGTCACTCTTTTGGACAAAGTAATTCACTCTATTTGGTAAGACGAGTTAAGTCATTGTAGATATGTCATCATATCCGCCAAGCATTTCTTGATTTTTTCTTTTTATGTTCCTTATCATCATATTCCCTCCTCTGTTTCCAGGCATGCATTTTGATAACCTTCTGTTTCATTCTTTTGTTTCACTGTAGTAAGGAAAATGACTTCATCCTTTGCAGTTTTTCGGACGCAGAAGTGTTTGATGCTTTTTTTGTCTTCCTCTCGATGAAAACAAGCCCAATAAAAAATCAAACAACCCTGAAAAGCAAAACGTTGCGCAAAATTATTCAATATATTTAGGTCGGTTGTGACCTGCTGTACTGTAAGCAAGTAAGTACGTAAGTTTATTGGCGACAAGGGAGGTAAGGCATTTACATTTACAAAATAAACAGTCTGCCAGGAAACCGAAAAAACAGAACGATGATCATGTCAGGTGCCCTTGGAAAAGCTAACATTTGGCCACCATTCAGTACAAGATAAGGCCATGTGAAAAAGATAACTAGCAAGGTAGTCGAAGAAGGGTGTTTGCAGGTTGATCCACGCAGTTGCGAGAGGGAGTAAGCAAAATTATTTCAAAATGTTGACAGTTAATGTGGAATTTTTCACGCCTTTTGGCAGTGCTCTCGTTTGTGCGTTTCCTTGCTTCGGCCGCACGCTTACCACGTGACAAGTGACACAAATATGTGACTGCAAGATCTGTCGTCCAGCTCCGTGACTGCAGTCTCAGACTAGCAGTGTGGTGAGATATTCGTCCCATGGTAGAAGCTTTTGTTTTTTTGCACTATGTTCATGTAGTCTCTGTGCCGCTACAAAAATATGTTCCTTTCCTTTTTATTTTGTGTATTTTTATGGCATATAATTATATGCAGATTATAATCTGTTGCAAAGAACCAAGGCAATTTTATTGTTTGCTTTTTCGTCTAATTTCGCTTTTCACGTATTGCACCCGGTTTATTTGAAACCGTAGCTGATCTGCGTTATTACTAACCACGTATAGTCGTTGCGCGATAGGTATAAATTAAATATATATAGCGGGGCCAAGATTTTGGCCGGTTTCGGTAAAGGAAAGTTTCTCGGACAAGTAAAAAAATTGTTTCGTTTATATATTTGAAAACAACTTTTAAAAGCGATTGATAATGAAGATGATTATAGCTTCACTATGGTTGTGATTATAACTGTCAGTTTTATGTGAAGAAATGAACAACTTCCATAATGACAACGTTCAAATTTCCCGGACATTTGCACGTGACTACAATGCGTGCGGGCTGTAACTAAATGTTGGTTGGAATTCAGCTCAATGTACAATCATTTTGTGTTGTATTGCATAACAAAATTTTTCCTTTGTGTCAAAACTGGCGCTAACTGCGAGTAATTCAGCGAATGAATGCTTTTTGGTTTACCAAATAATGTCTGCCCTTCCAGACATTTTTACTAAATAATGTCTGCGTAAGATCAACACTGCATTGTCTTAACAGAAAAGACAAATCTCAGAAAAAGTAATTCGATCCAGGTTTAATAACATCTAATATTCGTTTATCCTCTTTCTGAAAATCTAATCAAGAAGTTAAAGTTTTACTTATTTACTAATGATGGGAATGCAATCTTGAGGCTAAATTTCAAAATTGTTTCAAAGTCTTTACAGACCTAAGATTATATTTTGTAAAACAGAATTTCCAAGGGACTGTATACAATTTTGTCTATGCTAGCAATCACACAAATATGCATTTGATAGCAGTCGAAGTTTGTTTCAGAAGTAATGAAACAGAAACAAAATATTGGCAAAGATTTTCTTTTACTGTTGCCACAATTATGCTTTTTATTAAATGAGATGCTGGCAACCAAGTGCAAATATTTTTGTTTTAATGGATAAGACAAACAAAATCTTTAATAATAGGGAATGACTATTTGGTGGGAAAAGCAAATTGTGTAGTTAAATAAAAATAGCAATGCAAACAGACAAAAAGTGGCAAAGCGTATATTTACGTTTACGTCAAAATCTCCTATTTAGGAAATCAAAGGACTAGTTTATTTAAAATATTCTATTTGAAATGATTTCCTTACTAAATGCACTTATGCTTAATAACGTACAAACTAGCAAAGAAAATTTGAGGCAATCAGCATATTCGGGCGGTTACAAGAAAATAAAAAATTATTTTGTATGTAAATCAAAGCAAACTGCTTCATCTTAACTTTGATCAAGTCTTATGCGTTTGTTTAATTTAAACAATTCACGGTATTTTAGTCGCAGACTGCTGTATTACTATTAAAATGTTTAAAAAAATACATCTGTGCAGATTTGTGTTGAGAAACCTTGTTCCAATGACGATGTAAAGATTGAATCCTTTCAACTAAGTTAAGTTTTTCTGTAGAAAACTTTGTTTCTGTATAATAAGGTTTGCAAAATGTTATACGTATAATGTTAAAATGGATTCAAATATTTATTAGTTTGTTTCATTATGTGCTCGTAATAATTTGGCTTACACTAAGCAGTATGTGTAGTATTTTCAAAGCTTCAAAACTGAATTCACAGAATGCATTCTACACTGTGAGATGCTTAGTTCAAACTGGCATAAAATTTACAGTACATTATGTCGCACTTTATACAAAAATTGGCCATTTTTTGAAATCTGATTGGACCTCCGGTTACATAAGTGTTTACAATAACATGTTAAGACTGTTTCCTCAACTTACCGCTAATAAATTTATAATCGTGAAAAGCCAACTGCAAACTGATTTGGTAATGGTCGTATCTGCTTCCACCATGAAAGGCACAAACACCCATGCCAGCGGGGTTAATAAGAGCAGAAATACACAGATCAGACGAAAATGAAAGGCTTCATCCTTTAACAAGCCAGCTTCCTCATTCTGTTGGAATAAAACTTAAAAATAAACACCAAAATCATCTCAAATTAACACTTGTGAAAAAGTCAAATAAGGCATCGTTTAATATTTACTAGTTACCTGGATGCTTTGATCGTGTTTACCTAAAATTGCCTAGGGTCAAGTTGATGTGTGGGTGTCAATTTATACTGTAGTTTGATTCCCATCACAATCAACAGTAATTTAAATACATTAAAAGTAGATCAGGTTTCAAAGGCTTTTTCGCAAAAAACATTTATTCTTCTTAACGCTCAATTTAGCTACTGAAACGTGATTTAGGAAAACTGGACTTTTGATTGGGAAATGTTGCAGCTAATGCCAGTTTATACAACTTGCACGACTAGCCACCTAACCAAAGTTCAGCTTTAGTAAACTTTTTCTTTTCAAACTATTCTTTGGAAGTCATGTTATGAAGTTTTTAAAAACGATAAAGAAAAATCAAAGCTATGCCACAAAGCTAAATCGTCGATAAGCAATCGGAAAATCAAGCTAAATTTTCACGCTACTTTGAGAGCCGGCGTACGATATATTCGTACCTAGATTTCGGCCTAAACCCAGCAGTTTTCGGTTGCGTTACCAACCCCGTAGCTCCTCCATAGATTGCGCTAGACAGCTGTTCAAGGGCTCAAATGGATCGGCCATTCTTCTAGTCTGCACTCGAAAAAAAGTGTTTTGGTTGGAGGTTGAGGATTTTTTGTGAGTGACGTCAGAAGTGAAGTAGTTTTGGGGTCATTTTGGCTCATGTTACCTGGCCTAGGGCACAACCGCTTGGCCAAAGTGTTTCGATGAAGTTTTCATTGGAAACTAGGTTAGAGTCCAAGTCTTTTGAGCCTTCAATCGACTTTCTTGCGTTTCTGGTTCAAAAGTTATGATATAAAATAAACAAATTAATTTTTAATTATCTAATTGGTTAATTAGTCAAATATTTTTACTACTTAGATCATAAATTTTGAACCTGAAACCCCAGCAGGTCATCCAAAGTATCAAAAGACTCGGATTGTAAACTAGTTTCCATACAAACTTCAGCGAAATACTACCAGCTAACGTTTTGAGCCCAGGGCCAGGTGAAGTCGGCCAAGGTGGCCTAAAAGTCCTCCACTTATGACGTAACTGAGAAAAAAACCCACCCACCAAGCAAAAAATTTTTTTTCGAGTGCAAGCTACAAGACTTGCCGCGTCTTTTGAGCCTTTAACCGGGTCTGTAGCGCTTACCGGACCGGAGGAATTCTCGCCCAATATCACGTGCGTTTACGGACGCCAAAATTGTTAGATACAACAAGTTATTGTACAAAAGACAAGTTCATTCATGCATTTGCAAAACAAATTGCTTGTTGTTTAGCAAACTTGAAACGTTTTTGAATCAAACTTCACTAAGCTTTATAAACAGTTCAAAATTGAAACAGAAAAGAATTCTAAAATTGGAACTGTTGCAATATCGGTAATTTTAACCAGTTTTCCTGGAAAAGCTTTCCAGAATTTGTTTCTCCACTAAAACATTTGTAGTAAAATAGAATAAAACGGATTTCACGCAACAGTCATTTTGAAAAAAAACAAACCTGCTCAGGTTTGCTCTTCGACGAAGTACAAGAAAATATAAGAATCAGAACAGCAATCAAAATCAGAAAGCAGACTGGAACGATCAAACCAAAAAAAAGAGAAAACTTCCGAAGAAAACAAGCGTGACGTTCTCTGTATTCGGATTCAGAAACGGTGGCTGGAAAAGTAAAGATAAACACCAGTAGAATTTACGACATTGCGAATAAATAATGGAATGATAAGTATTGCGAGCAACTACTGAGTTTGCAAATGTTATGAAGAAACAATTTTGTAGTTTAATGACAAAACAACGAAGTACTAAAAAAAGGTATCACTCTGCTTTTAGAAGGTTTTCCTCACCCCATTGCTCACCATTGTACTTGTTTATATATGACGCAGACAACGTATTGATCAGTACAAAAAGAAATGGTAAGCCGAATCCTACCAACATTTCAATGCATATTTTGCTTCCCGCGTCCTCGTACTTCCTCTGAAATTTTAAGCAGTGATTCAGGGCATGTAATGAAAAACAGCTAACTCATTCATGGAAAAAAGTAAAGAAACGCCACATGAAACTTGTGCAAACAAATTGATTTAATTTTTTTTTTAATCCCTACAATACTTTTAGGTAAATTTGAACAGTTTTAATTGGTTTTGTCAATTGGGTATATCATCTGCAAACTAATTGATATGTTTTATAGTCTGACCCTTATGAACAATCGAACACAATTAAAATAACTTTCTCAGTGTACCCCTGACACTGTATCGGCTTCGATATTTCTTGAACAGCCTTGCCAGGAACTCGAAAATTCGGACCATTTACAATAAACTGTGCGAATCTCACCTGTTGTGTCCAGCGGCTATTACAAATTGATAGCTGTAGCTACCAAACTGCGATCACTGCATTATTTATTTGGCATAACGGCTAACCCGCTTATTTGTAAACAGAAACTTTTTTTTTAATGTTACATCACAAATAGCATATGGTCATGATGAAGTACAAAACATTCAGACTCTCTTGGTGCGAACAGGTCTGCAATCAGATATTAAGTATTTAATTGTGTTCTCTGATTAGTATCATTGTATGAGAAATGTTCGAAGTTCACTCTGTCATCATTCGGAGCAATGGCAGGCCATGATAAGAAAAAGGTTAAGAATCACTGGGTTACGCAGAACACTGTGCAAGCAGTTTACTGTAAAAGAATAGACTACTTCATATGTGACGAAAGCCAAACTGCGTATCTTTGATAAAGCAAGAGCGATTTTACTAAAAAAACTTCAAGAGAGAAAATCACATCTGCATCTCTGTACAATTACAGTAGTTCAGGTACTCAATAGATGTATCATGCCGCGTGTCAAAGCAGGAAACGGGAGGAAACTCTTTGTTTTTGAAATACCTTCATATGTACCTGTTGATTATTGAGTCTACTCCAACAAGTAAGTCAAGTCATGTTTGCGTTGCAAGTACATAAAAAATAACTCAGTTCAAATAACAAAGCTTAAACAAACAGCACAGGTTGAGGAAAGACACCCGCAGCACTACCTTGAATATTTGATGTTTGTATTCAATGACTGCCAAATTTCAATAGTACAAATGGGGCACAAAACATGAGTTCAAAACAATAAATTAAAGAAATATACACTAAAAGGTATACGATTCAAAAGCATTCTACAAATCATATATATGTATATTTACATAAGACTCAAAGCCAAGCAAGTAGTTGCGATTTCACTTGGAGGGAAAAATATGCAATGGTAAAATTTTAATCTTATTAGAAATACACTTCCATGCAACAGGTTCTACATATTGCAACAGTTTTTGCCATAAATCTAACATGCTTATGATGAAAATGTTCTGAAATGTGTTGCCTTGTGCCATGATCATGCATGTTGTACAGTTTGAAAAAAAATTATCAAACGAAGAGGGCAGGATATTGGAATTATACTTCTACATGGACTTTGCCAAATTAGCGTAAGTCAGTACAAATCAGAAAATTTGATAATTTTAGGTAAATTGAAAATACTGTTTGCATTTTTTCCTCTAATGGTGAATGTCATGTATTTCAAAATTCGGTTCAGTATCACTTATACTTATTAAATAGCAGTCTTATAGGCTCGCCCCTATTCAATCATACAATATTGCAAATTGTACAGTATTGCGAATCTGCTTGTTTGTCACCTACACCTAATGCTTAGCCTTTTGTATCGATAGAATTATAGAAGTACTAATTACTGATGACTGTAAAGAATGGCTCATCGTGGAAGTAAAAACTGCTAGTGTGCATGTATGATCATCAACCAACTGGATATCACATGGGAATGACTGATGATGACGTAAATCAAGCTGAAAATCGCGTTTTTAGTGTCGGTTGAAAAAAACAAAAACATTTCAAGCGCGTCGCGTGCTCGTCTCTCTATTGACCACAAATGTATTGTAAACAAAGCAAGCCTAACGTAAGGATTCAAAACTACTGATGGAATTATTGTTTCCACTCCGAGTTGTAAAATGTTATTTAAATTCACGCCAACGTCACATTACACTCAGTGCCAGACCCTACTTTCACGGTGTAGCGCTTTAATTTAAAACGATATCAGTACAACCACAGTGATTACAAATCAAACTCTTACTTTAACGTTGCTATAATAGCAGGTGAGAACGATAATAAAACAATGATACCAGTTTTTTAGACTAACTTTTTTGCTTTTGCATTGCTGTGGTTTTTAACTGCTTGTTTGCTGGATAAGCTTTAACCTAACCACAGTTTGTTGTTCTTACAAACGTTCCTGATTTTGAGATATAGACATAAGATAGCACACGAAACAACAAAATTAAATGAAGTTGAATCTTGACCTATTGAGGGCAGAAAAAGTGCCAAACGCGATTCCGCGGGAAATGAAGTTAGTGAAGAAGAAGGAAGTACATGCTCCACTACCTGCATGCCACTTGCTACTGCTGCTGCTCTGAACGTGATATCGAGTTGTTTATAAAATCATCAAAAAAATTAACAGATGATGTAAAATACAATGTTCTTGTGAAGTGATGCACACCTTTACAAAGCTATGATTTCCAAAATGATGTGGAGAATTTTCATAATTTCCTCTATGTGTGGTTAGGCGCATAGTCACCGAGGCATAGTTATTCACCACAGTTGAAAAGAGAAATAGGCAAGTATTGTACTATTTTTCCGCTGAATATTACTCGTTGTCACACCGTACGTTTATAGTTACGTCTAGTACAAATTGTAAGCACTTTAATTGAATGTTCTAACAAACATGTGCCAACGAAGTGGCACAGAGATGCTCAAGTGGAAGTAACTACTTTTATGGCTATCACAAACAAACCAAAAAGGAGTGTTATCATTATAATTTGTTCTGCAGTTTCTTTCTTTAAAAAACACTTCTCTGTGCCAGTGCAGTTTTTGTTCTTCATGGGTTTCCCGGTATGGATTGGGTATTTTCTTTAAAAATTACAGAAATAATATTAAACCAACTCTAACTTGAGAAAAATTATCAACCGATACTAACAAATTATACGTACCCGATCGATGAAAAACTTTACTTTTGCTGCCATGATGCACAACCACACCCAAGAACAAAGAAATAGCCAGTGCCAAACAAAAGTGAATAATGTGCAGACAAATTCGTGCACCACTGCTTCCACAAAGGCCACAAAAATTATATTGGATAATGCCAAACACACAGTTGTGCTCATCATCGGCCGAGAAAGTTTTCGTTTTCGAAAAGATCTGCACAAGCACAAAAAGGAAATCGGCACTTCGAAAACCAAGTAAATTCAGAACAGATGACTTATGGTCCTCCGTGAACATCGAGGTTCATTTCTTTACCAGTTTAAAAAATTTCCAACACAAGATCAATTATTCATTTGTAAATTCTTACAAAATGTGATAAGATACCGTATTTGTTTTTTCAAATCATCTGGAGTAAATAAATGCAAACAAGTTAGCAAGGTAAACGAAGCAAGGAATTCTACTTTTTGAATTGAATGGAATTGGTTTCGTGCATGCTTACTCGTAAAAAAAGAATTTTTCCTGTCACACAGAAAAGAAAGATTTGGTAGCAAAAGTCAATTTGCAAAAAAAGTAGAGAGTCGTTATTCTAATCACTCAAAACTTTTGCTCAAAATCATACGATCAAACGACAATAGAACTGAAGAAGCTTCTGTACATTTCTCCCAAATTGTTCTTTCGCCATATAAAAGGTAAAATATCAAAATTAGCAAACCGTAGGTTATAATAATTTTTCAAAGGTATTCCTATGATGATTATCTAAACTTTCAATCAAAACACCAGCCTTTCATCCGCATCAATTAAGAAAGTTAATCAACTAGTTCCGTTCTTTGTTTCCTATGCCACCAGATGAGTTGAAACATTTTATGGGCGAAACCACTTTGTGCAAAGAAATAAATACAGTACTTTTGACATCCTGTTACAAAAACTACCGTTGAGGAAATCTGTTTCGTGAAAAATCTTTTATTTTAAAACAACTACTAATTTTGAAGCTTCACCGAGATCATCGACTTTTGGGAAGGAACGAATATCTTAACCATCCACCGAAACACTAATTCGAAGAGGCGGTAAACGTTCTTCCGTCATCTTCCGAGCTTCAAGGCAGTTTTGGCTAAATGTACCATACGTTGCAAATTGTTCATTAAAATGGTTAGCAGTTCTTAGTTTCAATTTGTCGCTCTTCAAAATGAGAATGCTTAATAGATTGACAGAAGTGTTTTTCGTTGATTGGCGAAGCACGTCCTGGTGGTTACATCCAAGGTAAACAGCGACCCAGAGGCCGATCAAAGAGCAGTTGACTTGATTACATCTCTGGCATGTCTCGGTCCCGTTTTGGTGTGGAGCCAGGACTATCTGAGATTGCTGAAAACCTGTGGTATTTCGAGTCCTTCTGTGCTGCTGCGTACGCGTTCCTCCAAAGAGGAAAAGCGAAAATGTGAGTAAAAAAATGAGTGTGCCATTGATGTTGCATTTAGAAACTTCTATTTAGTTTTTCAAAGATGAGATTTACACATACTTCCTTTTTTGTTGATACAATATTAGTGAAACGATTGTTGCAAAACTTCGCAAACATAATTCTAAATTAGCTGAAGCTTCGCATATGTGCAATGCGTTAATTTTTCATAGACAGCATTCATAAATTGAATTAACTCGCAAAAAACATCTGCAACATTTTGAAATGTAAACAACAAGATAACATATAAAGAAACAGAAACCCAAGATGTTTCAATCTGCGCATTACACGCATATGGAAATCATGTATGCTCTTAGCAACTTCTTGAAAAGAGCTTTCTTTTAAAATGTTTATTTCCAAAATACGGTTTGTATTTGGAAAACTCCAGCATGTCACACTCAAGATTGCATTTCCTACCTCAGAGAAACTTTTGCTGAAGATTGAAGCATCTTGAGTTTCTGTTTCGTTTAGACTTTAATGCTTATGCTACTCGAGGTTTGGTAACAAACACGTAAGGCATTTGTTTGTGCCTAGAGCAGGGGTCTCCAAATTTTTTTGTTCGAGGGCCACATAAGCTGTTACTCAACAGTCCGAGGGCCACATAAGCTGTTACTCAACAGTCCGAGGGCCGGACATCTCA
>JGI24022J15233_10008138_pt1 | contig 11671 bp, 9 predicted proteins | sample Ectturendosymbi2_FD_15233 | JGI IMG/M metagenome (IMG submission 15233)
AAAAAACTGTCATTGCAAGAATCAAATCAGTTAATCGGAATTAAGATGCCGACTTCAGGTTTTTCCAGAAATATTTGGTTCTTAATCCCAATTTCCAGGGTATGTCCTAAATTGATATGGTAAAAATAATAATTATACACATTACAATTCAGTATTTCATTTTTCTGTTCACAATCAAGGACAAATCAGTAAGATTATTAGAAAGAACAAGAGCATACACTCGCTTATCAATAGCTGTTGTGAAACTCACTTTCATGTTTGTAGCCTATGGCAGTGGTTCTCAAACGTTTTGCGTTGCGACGACTTTGGAAAAGTTTGCTGGACTTGCGGCGTACCAGCAATAAGAATTTTATGAAAGTTTTGTTTGCTGATGAAACAACAAAAAGATATCGGCATCATTTACAGTATTGTGGTGTGTGGGTTTACTTATTTTCACTGGTTAGTCGAATCATGGAAGAATTTGTGGAACTGCCATCCGCATTCCCTCTCCTTCTCAAAGTTTATTCGTGATTGCTATTTGGTTTTAATCACAGCGATGGCATAAAGTCCCGATTCGCACAAACACGTTGTAGCGAAAGGGATAACCATACGCAGTGGTCTTTTCACCAAAGCTAGGTATTCGTCATTCAATGAAATTTGTCAGGTTTCCTGAATTAAACTTTCTTTTCAGGGAACCATCACAAGAACGGTCAATTTAGTTTTCTTTATCTTGCAAGGGTAAACGCTAGGGTAGATTGAACGAAAGGATCACGGATCTATTAATAGTTTGACAAATTCTCCGGAAAGTACTGAGCATATTTCCACTCGAGCTTAAATAGACGTTGCAAAATTATGCTTCGTAAATTTGAAGGCAGCATCATACGTTTATTTTTCATGAGATGGCGGTACCGGCTCTAACTGCTGGGCAGCTCCATCCAGGGTTTTTTGAGTCGGAGTCGTAAGGAGTCTGAGGTTTTTGGGTGGAGTCGGAGTCGGATTTCTAACAACTCTGTGAGTCGGAGTCGGATTATTTGTCCGACTGCGGATGTCCAATTGGATCATTTTTTTACATCACACTTTTAAATTGGGAATTCCTGTTGAAATGGTACAGTTTCTTTTGAAACTTTTGTTGAAACAGATATTTCTTGCTGTGAACCACGATTTCCATTGATTTTAACAGCCATATTTCATTCCCTTTGTGTTAAGGAGTCGGAGTCGGAAATTTTGAAAAGGTCGGAGTCGGAAATTTTGGAAAGGTCGGAGTCGGAAATTTTGGAAAGGTCGGATATTTTACCTCCGACTCCGCAACCCTGCTGGCTCCTTCTATCATCGCACTTACAAGATCGGTTGCAGCAAGCTGTAGTAGTTCCTCAGAAATGGTGTGAGGCTTTTTAGACTTAGCAATCCTGTGCGCAACTTGGTAGAACACTAATAAAGCCTTTGTTGGGAGTTGCGTGAATTGGGAAATGGCGGACACTTGCCTCTTTAGATCGTTTACGTTCCGAGAAAAAAAACTATCAAGATTTCTTTACAAATTGCGGATGTGATGATATTAAATGACGTCAAAGCTTATTTGATAACATACTTTCGCTGGCCAATACCTTGCCGCAAACAACACGCTGAAGTTATTCATCTCCGTTCTGCAAGATAAATGTGAACCCAACATCTAAATGACTGTTGTTATACTTGCTAGGTTTCCTTTTAGGCCTATCATTTTCAGTCGTGGATTTACGTTTATGTTGCAACATTAGTTTCCTGTTTACATCCACTTTATAACTGACTCCTGTGGCCTTCATTTGTTTGATGCAAAGCAAATTGAAATTTGTCCAATGCGTTTATTAGTAAAACGCAATCATGAGATGGTAAATGGCCTATCTACTGTCAGCATGATTGCACTTCAACAAAAACTGTTCTTTAGTAAAGTTATAAAACTGCACTAAATTTTACTCTTTATAGCTCATAGAATAAAACTGCACTGAGTTTACTTTTGTGCGACGCCCGTGGAAAATTAAAACGACGCAACAGGGCGTTGAGAAGCATAGGAATTGTTTTTATTTTTCTACTGCACTTGGAATATAAAATGGCACTCAACAAAAATCTCAACTAAAAGCACATCTTACGACTTGCCAAAGTCGTAAAGCGAATGAGTCTTTGAGTTTATCGTGAGTAACCTTAGAGTTACTTAGGAGCACTTGGGCCATGTTCCCCTAAATATATAATCTCCGTAATTTGCTCTGTCATCGAAATGGTGACGTCATAGAAACGCAAAAAATAAAGGTTTGTCCCCTCCAGTGGTGTAAGCAGAACATTTTCATGGGGGGGGTAATTCAGTGGCATATTGTGGTAATTTGTTTGGTATACTTTGTTTGTGACATCACAATTTGACCTCATATTCATGTTCCCAAACCAACGTTTTAGCGAAGTTTGTTGACATAATATGCATATTCTTCTACCCGCACTCTCCTTATTTTATGTGTCATTGGACGGAATATAAACAATATCAGCGCTCCAAGTTAGGATATCGGAGGAAAATACACTTAACGCTACGACAGAGTAGTTCATAACTGCAAAAATATCAGGCTGCGCGTTGAAACAGGGAGTAAAATACACACATCACTACGTCGAGCAATGTACAACTGCAAAATCAGCCTGCGCTAATGTCTCGTCCAATACAAACAGTCGAGCATAGAAGGTGTACTGCTGGTTTGGCTGGCGCGCACTACGGTTTGCAAGATCGAATCTTGCAAATTCATTCCGTGGTATTTGCATCAAGTCGACAAATCAGCAAGCAAAAAGTATACGAAAACAATCAATCTCCTTTGCGCAGGCAATAAAGTTTTCGTAATATATCAAACTCAAGGGGGGTTAACCCCAACCTCCCCTTGCGTACGCCCTTGGAACCACCAAGCCTTTTTCGGCAAACTGGGTCCCTGCTTGTAGCACTTACTGAAAATAACCCACTGAACTTAAAAATAGCGTGAGACCATGGACGTGCGGAGGGTGAATGGGGCGATTGTTTCGAGCATCCAAAGCAGCAGGAAATCCAAAGAGTGAAATTACAAGAATTGCATTTTATCAAAATCCTGCACCTAAATGCTTCTTCGTATTGCAAGGCTACTCACAGATGCTGCATGGATCTTATGGGGACTTGCCTGAGGGAAGCATGAAAATGTATGTCAAAGTGACAAGAGAGAGAGAATAAGCACTGCCATTGTTACCTTCATCTGTTTTTACTAAGCAATATCCATAGCAACTTGTTTATAGTTCAGAAAAACATTAACGGTTGTTCAATGTCAGATAATATTTATAATAGACAACATGGACACCTCTATCTCCTGCTGTTTCTCACAAGTGTAATCTTTTTTGGTGGACCTATCTAATATTGCATGAATAAATGCGACAACATCTAGTTATTCCATGTGTATCCACTACTAGAAGAATTTTGCTTATAAACGTATGCCTTTGGCACAGAGATTAAACTAATTATTAAAGGCTAACACATTAAAACAAAAAATGCTCTGAAAACGGTTTGAAATCCCAATTTTTGAAACTTGTTTATTTCAACATTAATTTTTACGTATTTCAAATACCTGTATTTCCCACAATGAGACGTGCCAGGAAATGTTCGTCGCAACTGCGTCGCCGAATCAACATCTCCGAACTGCCTTAAACCCGTTTTTGGGTGCTAGTCTAGGGCTTCTAAACACAAAAACTGAAAATATTAGAACTTTAAAACTTCGTTTGGATTCATTAATTGTTACTTTTTCAATACGTTTAGAAGCTTCAGTGAATGCATTTAGTTGAGTAAGACGTAATTTCTAGTTTTCATTGTGTCAGTTGGTGTTGTGTGATTTATTCACTACCGCGTTGAGGTTGTTTTCTTTCTCTGACCTTGTTTTAGCCTTTTAACGTTTAACCTGTTAGCATTGCTTGCAGATGAAAAGACTGACGATGCGTGGTGTTACGTGAATTGGATTTCCTATTAAAAATTTGCGATTGATCCCTTGGTTGCTTAAACCTGAGGAGTGATGTTACTTAACTTTCAAACCTTTAAAAAATTATTTCAAAATGATAAAGAAGAGTTAGAAGTTTCAAACTACTGTACCTTCAAAAATTAATTTTAATCAACAAAATTTCGACCCCAGGAAAGTGCCGTCCGGAACCCCCAGCCCCCCTGCTGCGCCACTGAGTGTAACTCATACAGTAACGTTTCGCCCCAAAGTTTGACTTTGAAAAAGCGAGCTTTTGAAACAAGCAAAGAAAACGGTGCTTTTTTATAAACTTTTGGTAAGTTGTTGAGTTTATTTGGCGAAAATTAAGAAATTCAAACACAAGTAAGGAACCATAGCAATTGCAAAAACGCCAGGGCACCGAAAAAAAAACGGAAGGTTATCCAGTTGATGCCCGGGAGCCAATACAACGAGCCAGGTTTTGGCTCAGTTTTTTTTTGGAAACTAGGCTATAATCCGAGTCTAGCGCCCTTGATAGGATTTCTAGCAATTATGGAGCCAAAGTTATGGCTCAAAAACCCGATTTTTGACAGAAACCCAAAAGTTGCACGAAAGGTATGACTTGTCCTCTCAGGGCAAATTTTGGCCTTTCATAACTCGGCAACAGGTGTTGTTCTTTGAATTAAAAAAATTGTTTTGGTTTTCGGGTTTTTGACCAATGACGTCATGATGGGGTATGTTTTGTGTTCATTTGATGACGTCATCTGCGAATACAATGAGCCGATTTCGTGGCTCAAGGTTTTATTGGATGCTAGGCTATAATACGAGTCTTTAGAGCCCTTGTTCGACTTTCTAGTGCTTCTGGTGCAAAAGTTATGCCAAACCTTTTCCAAATATTTCAGGAATTCTCCAAGAATTTGCGGGGATTTCCCTAATTAATGTGCGGTATTTTGTCTATAATTTTTGGAACCAGAATGGCTAGAAGTCATTCAAACCCTCTGAAGACTCGTATTATAGCCTGAAATAAAAAAAACATTGAGCCACGAAATCGAAACGTCTGGTCTGCTCCTAAGGGGATGATGACGTCATCCAAATATATATAAAATATGCACAGACATATTTGCATCATGTCAACATCAAGAAAAAGACCGACATCTAAAACTCAAACAATTTCTTTATTGGAACTACTGTAAAAGACTTTCCTCATATTTACAGGTTTTGAACAACTCTCTAGCTCAATCTGCTGGCGAGTTAGACCATAGGGTCAAAATTACCCATGGTCACCTTCTGTGGGAGTGGACTTTTTCCCAATTTTTGTTTCTGAGACATAATTTTGGTTCCAGAAATGCTGGAAAGCGAATTAAGAGCTCTAACGACTCAGATCATGGCCTAGTTTCCAAAAAATGTGAGCCAAAAAATGGCCCATTGGGTTGGCGCCCAGGGCCAGGTAACCTCAGCCAAAATGGCGCTAAACCTGTTCTAATTATGAAGTCACCCACAGGAAAAGCCAGAGCCGAAACTTAAAAATTTGTTTTAATTTGAACTAGAAGAATTACCGAATCCGTTGAGGGTTTGAACAGCTCTCCAAATCTATTGGTCGGCAAGTTATGACATAACAAAGTCATAGCCATAATTGTGGCTTTGCCATCCTTAAGGAGCTTGCCATCACAAAACACTTTTTTTTGTAACAAGTACGTTTTCAATATTTCTTGAAATATTCCGATTAATTCTCAGTAATTTAATTGCATTCAGGTCTTATCATGCAGCAAAGCATACTAGAATTGAATGCTATGAGGGTTTGGTATTACAATTTTGCCATCATTCGCAGGGTACAAGATGGCCAGCAAGGAGTTACGTACTTGACTAAGTGAAGTGCGCTTTGACACTATGATATTGACTTTAATCTCATCACAAATACACAAATCTGGGAAGGATTAAATCATTGATAAGTGGAATGCACAGCATTTTTGTAGAAAAATTGGGACGAACTTTTGTGAAGAAATTTTGCAAGAAGATACAGTTGAAATCAAAAGAATTTTATTTAAATTAAGTCAAAATATCTTCCCTACAAATAAAAACTTTTCACAAACGTCACAGCTATGATATTCTTCTCTAACAGAGTTTTGCTTCTTGTCGCCGGCAAATTTTTCACTTGTGCTATTTTCTAACAAAAATTAAAAAAAACAAATGAACATACCTTGACATGATTCGACAAAAAGCAAATTTTTTGTCAGGATGAGGCATTCTCCCGTTCATCTTTAGACTAAATAGAACGTTGAGTTTAATTGTATTAACAGGACGTGCCGGTAGATGCTTACTACATAGTTTATATTATCTTGTGTATGAAGCATTTCCTTGTAACACATTCGCTTGCAGCATTTCCTTTAGACACGCAATAAACTGGATTACCCGCATGTCGGTGACAGTCTTTTGTGCAACAGGATTATTTGTGGATGCTGATTTTAACAAATTTGTAGAATCGCTGTCGTTTCTTTTTAACTTGATCAGAATAAAAACATTTTGTTTAAATGCGATAGAGTGCAAAGACGTTTGTGCAAAACTGTTTTGGCTCGACTTTGTATGGTGCACAAAAACAGCGATATTCACTGTGGTTGATAGAAAATTTACGTCCTCAACTAAAGGGGGAAACAATCGTTTAGCAAATCTGTTTATTGACACACAAGAAATCGATTTTGTGAAAGTTGTTGCAACATGTCATTTGCTGTTGCCTGATTGGCTACGTTTTGTTCGCTCGAATGTTCACTTAATCACGTTGTTTGTTTTCAAAAATTTGGAGGTTTTAAATGAANACGTGTACTCACACGGAGAGAGGGTTTGTTCAACCAGGATATTTTTGTGAAAATTTGAAGTACAAACAGAAAAATATTAAAGGCTTGCCATAATGTTTTGGAGCTTTTTCATTTCTACTTTGAATAGAGAACATGGAAAAACTTATATCAAGCAGTATAGGCCTGTAGATATGCTGTATTTAGAAGATAAACTGCACATTTTTGCACACACGGCAGGAATTTGGTAAATTTGCAAGTGCACAAGTTTTGTGTTTCAGTACAAAACAGCTTTTATGAGTAAAACATCATGGCAAATACGAATATTTCGACATTTGCGTTTCAATTTGGGTGGAAAGAGACAAGCATTAAATCTTTCATTTGCTTTGACGGAACAAGACTCTCCGTAGTGACTGAAGAAGAACTCTTCAAAGAAGTAAATGTTATTAATCCTTTGCGATATGTGCATAATTTTTTGATTTGTTAAAACTTTTCGATTTGTTGAATAACTGAGGGAGGGCCCAGAGTTGCAAACCGGTTTCATTTTGAAGCCCTAACCCGGCTGAGCATGAAATCACAAGCCTGACATTTGTTGTTGAAGCCCAATTTAGGCCCGAAAACCAAATTTACCGAGTAAGCGAAGATATGCGCAACTGCGGGATATCAAAAGAGGTAATGTTCCGGTAGAGCTGCTGGAACACGGTTTTCTCACATTCAAAATGGCGATCATATTGGCCAAAATATTGGCTTCAAGAAGCACAGGCTTAGCTTGTTAGTCAACAACAATACTGCGGAATGTACGGTTTCTCAAGATAAAGATAAGAATCACAAAACTATCCACGACGGAGCTATAGGCATAAAAGAAAGTATCTAGGATAGCGATAGGCATGAAAATCTGGTTTGTAGGCCATCGTTCCTGGTTTGCAGGTCAAGAAGCCAACAATCGCGTACGTGATTGCTCTTGTCGAAGCAACGCCATCGTGTGCTAATTTCCTCACCGCTGTCGCCTTCTCAAAATACGAATCGAATCTAAGCAGAAAATGAAAGAATGCAGTTGTGTTTGCAAATAGAATTAGCTGAAGAAAAATCACAACAGAAGTCACAGCGGTGAGCACAACAAATGTACCTCACAAAACAAAATCGTCACTCTGAGTGTTGCAAAAAAGTTTTGTATGCATGAACGAAATCAGCCCGAAACATTTTGACAAACTGAAGCACGAACGCTGCCCGAAATCCGGTCCGACAGAAGTTACAGCACTGGCAGGGCCTGAAGATTTGAAAAACACTGAATCAAACTTTACCCGATATTGCTGTTTTCCTGTAGTTTGACCAACTTTGCCAAGTTTCCGAACAAAACAGATTTTTTGCATTGTTCTTTTTTGTATGAATCGCAAATACGTTACTTTTTTGTGCAGCAAATAAGCCAACAACTATACACCGCGATCAATCTATGGCCAGGTGACCTTAGGTCACGAAGGTATGCATGTGCAAGCAAAATTAGAATCACAGAACATGATTTAATCATACTTTCTGTTCTCACGAGTGAACTGTTTTAGTTCTCACCAATTAAGAGCTTTTAAAAACAACATTGTGAAGTGCTTGCTGACTTCTACTAATCAAAGAAGGAAGGTTTTTGAAATTGCAGTAAATTCATTATATACTGCCGTCCAGGGTCACAAAACATTAATGCAAATAGAATAATTGCGATCTTTATAAATAATAATAACTTTGATTCAAATGCATTTTTAAATTAGAAATAGTTTCTGAAATTATTGAAAATTGTGAATTGATAGTAAGTTCTTATTGAACTCCATGTCTAAGCACGATAGAAAAACTTTTAACAAACATGATATTGACAGGATAGAGTGGGCGACGACCACATTTATTTGTTTCTTCAGGAGAGGCGTTGTTCATGAAACATTAAACCGCCATCTTCCGAAACCCGTCAAATGTACTAATCGAATTTTTCTGTTTGAATGAATAATAATAATGATATTTTATTGCGGACTCATGGTCCATATCACAGACACAAGAACACAAAAAAGAATAGAAACATGCCAAGAAATGCCGTTGATACTTAGAAGCTTCTACGCATATCACGCATTTTAGGAAAAAATCCAACTCAAAATGTTCCCTAAGTTTCTTTTGGTAAATATGAAATATTTATAAAGTAATTCATTCATTTTTGTTTTGGTAAAATAGCGGTTTTGGATTTGCAGATTGCTACGCCTGGAATACCAGAATATTGGCATGTAGAAAAAAGGGGAGATGGTCAATTCAAACAGAGGTTTGTTTTTTTATTGCACATTTTCTGCACGCTGTTGCGCTATGAAGAACTTAAGTTTTAATGACTAAAGGAATAAATTTGTTTCTAAGAAAATTTTGTACATGTTCATGTTCCTTGCATTATGCTGTATACAAAATGAAAAATAGTACTCATCGAAATCATTTTGAAACTTTTCATTTGTAGTATGTTTACAATTTTACAAAAAAATCTAGCAGAGACCAAAATCTTACGAAATTCGTGGGGTTTGTTTGGGCGTTGTCAGGAGCGACGTATCGCGAGCATCGTTTGCATATTTTATTTTTAGAGTTGTTGTTAGTGATAAAAATCTGTTTGAGATGAAAACAACCTCATCTATATATTCCAAGACTTTCCTGTCTTAATTCGTTTTTCCATTTTTAGTCTCAACTTACAATTTAAAATCTGCTGATATTCCACTTCATGTTTCTAAATATACATATTGAAATATGATCTAACTTACAAACATGAAACATGGAATGTAGTGATCCTAGTACTTTTTTCTTTTCAAAATGGTGAATGTACGTTGATTGTATCTTTCAAAATGATGTATCCATTTTATTTGAAATAGGCCTTCGACTCAAACTAGGTAATAGCCTGTGTCTTCATGAATCATTTAGTGTTTGTCTTCGCGTTTATGTTATCGTCGTTGGACAGCGGAACTATCGGGTCCAAAAGGCACAATGCTGTAGGCTACGTGACAGTGAAAAGATTTCGTTCATTCTAAATAACAAATTTTTTCCTCAAAGATTTCATCTTTTCAATTTTACCCGCATCTTTTTCAGAATTTTACGTTTTATTGGGTTATTCGTGACAAGATGATGGGAAACGTGTCTTTGAATATTTTTATGAGTAGAACACAGCACAAAAATCAACCAAACCGTGAGTTATGTTTGTAGGGTTTTGGAGTTGGGCATAAAATGTCCGACACCGTCTCCGACCTTTCCAAAATTTCCGACACCGACTCCCGACACTGACTTCGACTCCTTAACATAACGTTAATGAAGTTTGGCTGTCAACAATTTTGTAGCAACTAGCAATCAATGGAAATCCTGATGCGCAGCAAGAATTCTCTGTTTCAATGAAAGTTTCAAAACAAATTGTACCATTTCAACTGGAATTCCCAACTCAGGAGTGTGATGTAAGATATGATTCAATTGTACTTCCAGAATCGGAGTCGGACATAAAATCCTACTCCGACTTCTAGTGTTTTTAGGATCCGACTCCACCCAAAAACCTCCGACACTGATTCCGCAATCGTGCTTGTTAGCACAGTGACACTAAGTTAACGTTAGCTTAGTAGTGGTTGGGCAAACCTTGGCACGCGGGTAGTTTGTGGCATATAAGGTCAAAACTAATTGACTTCGATCGTTTTGTACGCATTAACTTCGCTAAGGTTGCCAGACGTCCTTGAGCGCCAATGACTTCCTTCAATTTGCTGTCAAATCTGGTTATATCCTTGATAACCAGATTTGAAAAAACATTTCGTTGTCCTTGAATATTTTCCGGCGTTCATGAAAGTTCTTCAATATGAAAGTTTCTTCATGAAGAAAAAAAATGAAAATTTACATTACTGAACTATTGATTTCATTAAACATTCAAGAATCAAGATTAAACAATGTACTTGAACAGAGTAGCGTGTAGATTTGTTACATCTTTAAACAGATGTGGAGTAAACTATGCAATAACAGTTGGGTATTGTCATAGTAAGTATGGTTTAGTTTTCAATTTCAGGTTGTCATGAACTCTGAAATGTCCTGTGGAGATTGCTGAAAATGCCAAAAAGAACGATATTTTGAAAAACATGCGAAGCTGTGAAAAGTACTGCCAGTGAACAAGATAGTCCGTTTGCTATTATATAGGCTACAACATTTCAACAGAACACAGCATGGGCCTGCGCATATTATATTACCACTGTGCTGCATACGCTATATATACTTTTGTTGTCATCAAGCGCAGACCTGTTTTGTACTTCTTACTTGTATCAAACTCAAATTGCCTTTTTGATGAGGTCCATTGCAAATTACAGTTTAATCTTCTATGCTCATTGCATTGTTAGTTAATGAACACTGGCAAATATTTAGAAAGCCATCACAGAGCTCGCCAAAGATTTGCTGGGAAAACCAACACTAAACCCAACCATTATTCGAAGCTTTAACACTAAAGCTACAGCGCTAACCCGGTCCTCCAACCATTACCCCTAATGCGGCATGAAGACGTGGATAACACCGTGGTAGAAGTCGCCAGTGGAATACCCTTCTGCATTTTCTGTTATGTTCGTCATGCCGTAGCATCGTATCCATGGGTGGCCTGCATATCTCCTTCCTAGGCTTGATCAAAAGGACTTATCATGGTTGACTAGGTAAGATGTCGTCATCAGAGGGCCCCCATTTCAAGCCTGGCATCGGGCCCCCGAACCCTAAGTTCACCACTGACCAACACATCAAATTATATTGATATTAGGTAGTTGTTGTTACATAGATATTAGCATAGGCGTGCGGGAAAGCATTGTGCTGGGGGGGCGGAAAAAATTTGCCCTGAAAATAACAATTTGCCCTAAAAAGAAAAGTAGCCCTGAAACCAACTTTTTTAGTTCAATCCGAATTGGGCCTGAAACTTGTAAATCTGTTCTACATAGTTGAATTCGTTTATAA
>JGI24022J15233_10008140_pt1 | contig 11669 bp, 11 predicted proteins | sample Ectturendosymbi2_FD_15233 | JGI IMG/M metagenome (IMG submission 15233)
TCACTGCCAATGACCTCAGGGTTGTGAAAGTCAACCCGATGATCTGGGTTGGCTTGCAAGTGTCTGCATACTGCAGAGCTTAGTGCACTGAGGATGATAACAGTAGTTATCGAAACGTTTGCAAGATGTCAGTTGTATCGTTTGCTTTGGCCGTGATATTTATTACAAGGCCATATCAACTTATTGCAAAATAATTTTTTTGGTTTTCATTTCATTACCTTTTATGACAGATCTGTTCCAAATTTTCTCCTCAAGTGCATGCATGTGTTGCAAGATGTTTTTAATATAATTTTTCCAGGTTAGATAATTATGTGTTCTTAACTATTTCAGGTGCCAGAGTGAATGCTCTTGATGCATACAATCATGGTGCTGTGGAGATTAGTGTTATGACAGAAAATCTGGAGATGTTGCATCTTTTGATCGAAATGAATCTTTCAGAATTAAATGTTTGGAAAAGACTTGTGAAGTTTTTGTCAGCTGATACTGAGGATGAAGCGGAAAAGGTATGCGGATGCCAACAATGTTTATTAATCATAGGAGTTACTTGTGTGTAAATGGAACAATTTGCTTAACAGTTTTATGTACTTAACATTTGTAGGTTATAGTGTCCATTTTTGTCTGTGTGCAAATAAAATAATTACAGAATGTAATTACAAAATAATTATTTTAATTGTAAAATGAAAAGCCATGCATGAATATGGTATCATAGTGACTCATTTTGCATCAATATATTAGTCATTGCTCATCTCACTGTTTTATATTTTGCCTACATTCTAGGTTTTCTCAGCTCTTGTAAAATGTGAATTACGAAGATCCACTGAAACATATTAAATTAGCAAAACTACACCTTTCCATGCAACAAAGCTTACAATCCCACTGCTCAGTTTACACCAGTGACAGCACCACATTTTAATTAAAATGCTAAGCTTGTTTGCTTTCTGTGTTCTTTAGTGGACGTAGGAATTCTAAACATTTGAAGGTAATAAACTTTTTTTTTGTTGTCATAAAAATGTATCTTTTCCCAAAACTTTTTCAATGGCTGTCATTGATGTTTTTTTTAGAATTTACAATTTAGTTACATGAAGTTAACCACATCCACTGGTACTCATAAAGCAGCAATTAACATCTATTGATCTTGTTCGTGCATTGTCGTCATAGTGTATTTATGAAAAATTGGCTATGTTCTCCTTGCATGCCATTATATGTTGGATTTTTGTAAGTTTTCTATGTTTTATTTTAGTGTGAAACACACTCTCAATAAGTTTGACCCTAGCTGAAGCTTTATCTCGAATATACTATTGCGTATAGTGAATGGTCAAATTTAAGTTAAACACCAAATTGGAAAAGAGCGTTAAAACATGTTAGTGGACTCATTACAATGTCACATTGTCAACGAATATAATATGCATGGATGCCGTTGTCAATAAGTATTTACAAAGTCATGCACAATGAAAATGTCATCTTAGTAACCTTATATAAGGTATGTCTACCTTCACCTACCATGCACAGCCACAACATGGCAGTGGCAATGCTGCGTGAGAAATGCTGAGTCAATGTATCATTTAGGGTTAAATCCAAACCATAACCTAACTCTAAAATGCAACACTAAACTCAACCCTGACAACACAGCCCTGTATCCACAGACAATAACTCATTGCCGCCGCCATGTTATGGCTGTGGGTTGTGTTGCGATCGGAAATCCCGAGCGGCACATACGCAAAGCTTCGCACTGTGGCAGCAAGCAACAACAGAGATCATGCGCCGCAATCTCTCTTACTATTGCTTGCTTGCGCTACATATATAATGGTGTTATTCTTCACGCACTTCCCGTTCGTGGTGAATCACACAATCAACGCAACGCCACCGGAGAGGTTGCAACAGTTGCATGGAAGCTGAAGTGTTGCAGGTAACAAGGGTGGATCCAGCCAGTAAGTTTAGGATGGGGGGGATTTCAGTACTGTTTTGCAGTCAAGTCTCATTACGAGTTCACTACTGTAAGAGACATGAAGTTTACTTCACTGACGCTGCTGTGACAAAACAATGGACGTCTAAATGGGCTTTATATCGCGAATGCTGTTTTCCGAGTTGTACAAAATCATAGTGAAAAAGTTACTTTCGTAGGTTTTAGGGGGGCGATTGCCCTTCCTGGATCCGCCCCTGGAAGGTACCTTATAAGAGGTGTAATTATTCTTGCACGTAACTTTGTAAATGCTCACCAACGACAGCTTTTCATACATTAATTCGTTGTCAGTGCGTTGTAAAGAGTCTACAAGCATGTTTTTGACACTTTTTTCCGGTTTGGTTTTCAACTGAAATTTGCCTAATGAATTTGTTTGATACTGTGGCCCTTTTCTGTTTATTACCTCAGTTGTTTAAAAAGATGGTATGCCTACGACTGTTTTTTCTTGTAAGTGAATTGCCTTGTATAAATGTATGTCATTCGGTAGAAACAACGATTTGAAAAAAATTTTGCGATTTTGATGTGTCATAATTAGAAAACACAAGTTTTTCAGGCTGCGATGATGCTGGAACGTCTGATGAGAGAACCAGGTGGTGACAGTGCTTGTGAGAATCTTCACTGGGAATCATTCGTGCAAGCTGGAGGAATTGCTTCCATTATTAAGGTTGTTGCACGAGATTGTTTCAGGGAGTTTAAGTAAACTTTAATCATTAGTTGTTTAAAGCAAAATTTTGAAAGGATGCTTGCTGTTTGAAATTTTTGGTTGTAGTTTCAGAATGATAGTCCTGATGCTTGCTGCCAGACTTTTCCTTCTTGAGCACTTCTATTTCTAAGGGTAATTTTAGTACAACTCATTACACGAAAAAGATATATAATTGTTTCAATGGAAACTTAATGACGATGCGGCGTTTTTTCAGTCCAATTTTGTTTACTTGGATCAATAGCGACTTACACTATGGCCAAAACTAGATCAGAATCCGTGTTTCGTCGTCGTCTTTTATACCGTGGTGCTTTACTGCTATTGTTGGGGACAGCGCTTGATGCGATGACAGTCTCATCAAAAATACTTCTGCAAGCTACTTTATTTTGTTGCCTAAAGCTTTGTCAAAGAACGCAATAAACCAAATTGCAGCTCCATTTTGATGAAAAAGTTGNGACCGGCATGCTTGGCGACCTGCAGCCACAGACTACCAACATGAAATGTGGGTATTCATATTACTCCAGGACTGCAACGTCTTCANAATGCCCCAGGAAGCCAAGTCACCCTTTTCTGTAAATCTTTCATTTGCATGTGGTTTTTCTATGTTTCGCTAAAATCGTAGTATTAATCATGAAGATCGCGAATAAATCAGGTACTTCTTGTGCATCAAATGTTTCTAAACATAAATTGTTTTATGTTTCTTGTGCAATATTTCTATTGAGAGGATTTGTTTTTTACTAGGTTTGCAAATCTTCTGTTAGTGACTCTGCAAAGTCGTTCAATATCATGGCGCTCGACCACTTTGTTCGGCACCCCGTCATCCCGCCCCTTTTGGCGAAAGCCGGCGGTATCAAAATCCTCGTTTCAATGGTGAGCCGAGGCGTTAAGGGCGCCCTGGCACCGGCATTCAGCATTCTTCGCCAGATCGTGAGTTCTTCAAGCGATCTCGCCACCCAGGTTCACGATGCCGGCCTTGTGCAAATAGTGGTGAAGTTCCTCGGTCAGTCAGACAAGTTGTCGGAAACGGCGCTCGCCAACGCGGTGTTGGCGATTAGCTGTATCGCCGAAGTTTCGCCCAAGCTTCAAGAAGCGGTCGGCTCTGCCAAAGGCGTCTTCGACGCTCTGGTCGGGCTCTTCGAGCATCCCGAGTATCAGACTTGCGTCGAGGTGCTGCGTGCGCTTACGAAGAGCGTCGGACAAATCGTTGCAAACAACACGGAGAATCAGAACCTGTGCATCGACGCCGGTGGCGCCTCGCCGCTAATCATGGTGTCCCGAGCGAACAAGCACAGGGATTTGCAAACAAGCGCCATAAATGTGAGTTTTATAGTAGTTTGATGGCGCTAAACGTCTGGAAGCTTTAAAATAAGCACCTTCACTACAGCCTAAGAGTGTGTCCTCTGTTCAACTGCGAGATTTCAAAGCAAACTGAAAAGCGACATTTTTTAACCCAAATGACTATTGGCCATCTTCACTCAGGCGCGGCTTTCGTGTTCTGGGTTAAGAATTTTGCAAATCACGAAAGATTAGTCGGCCACGAAAAATGAAAAATCACTAAACGTTAACGTTGAAGTACTGTATGTTTATAGTTAACGCTGAAGTATGTTCACACCTATCGCCAGGGCTACCGTCGATCTAGAACCAAAAATAAGGACGGCTGAGGAAAATTTGATTATATTACCTGAAAAGAAAACAATTGTTTCTGTTTGCACGATCAATGTCGGATCATATCTTTGTCTATTTATCTGCAGGAACCATTTGCTCTAGCAATGTGTTATTCTCGACTTCCTTCTTGGAATCGTCACAGAAAATGTTTATTTCGCTTGCTTATTTCTTGAATCAATTAAATGCTAAACCTTCGCTACAGAATCAGCTTTCCTAAGAATCCTAACCAGAGTAGACAACTTACAGTGCTAATAATACCCGATAGCGCGTTATGTCTCTGTGCTGCAAGATTATACTACTTTCATGACATCAAAAGACTTCGATTACAAAATGTTTACAATGAGACAGAAAGGGTCTGTATGACTATCAGATATTGCTTATGCTACAGAAAATAAGAAAAAATAAGGATGCGAGTCACAAATAAGGACATTTCTTAGAAATAAGGACAGTAATATTTTCTAAGACGTGGTACTGCAAAATAAGGACAAATCTTAGAAATAAGGACGGTATGGTAGCCCTGCCTATCGCTGAAGTACGTTCACAGTGACAAAACAATAAAAAAGCCACTTAAACTCAATACACGCCGTCGTAGATCAAATAGTAGAGGGCTTGATAGAAGAAAGGCTTTAGTTTATGAATCGTAATATTGATTGCCATCGTCTGAATTCTCTCGACACTGGAGAAGCACCTGATTTTTGGTGATGTTTAACTTTCCAGGGAAAGCTTGTAGTGCTTGTGGATGAAGCGCAGGTTCATCGAGTGACAGGTTGCCGGTTGCGCAATCACTGAGTTCAGACGTTTGAACAGGAAATCAAGCTATGCTTTTGCAAAAAAGTTGCCATGAAGGTTTCAGATCGGAAAATTGAACAGTTAGAAGGTAGTTTGGCTCTGTATATAGGAATGCTTCGGACGTCAGAGACCTGTAAAACAGAACATTGTATTCAATTTTCTTTCAGCCGCAAAGATTCTAAGTATTAAGTTGAAAGGGATCACCACCGCAATACAGAAATGGCAGATGTGCTCGTATACATGGAAGCGGAGTGAAGATAGAAAGTAGATATTCTAGCAACAGTACCTAACCGTAAGCCTGGAGATGAATTTGTATCTAGTTCTTTTATAGTCAGTATTAAATGCAGCGCAAGGTGTACATCAGCAAATCCACTTAAAAAAATCCATTAACATAATTTTAACTTAAGCAATGTTTAAATGTATCTGTAAGTTCACAATTGCATTAGGTTCAAATTTATTTCTGCGTTGACTAACTTGTTGATATCAAGAGGTCTACATTTTCATCTAAGATTTGTCGGCCTGAGCAGAGTTTTTTTTAACGAAATTGTTTCATCAACGTTTTCTGTAAGACAAATGCCACCAGGTTGTTTGCTTTCCAGCGTCACTAACACAATACCGTACTTAACAGAGCTTGTACCTTCTGTCGTTGAACAACTCATATGCATCTAAAAACATTCTAGAGGAAGGAGCCGTCATGCCGCTGATGCAGATTTTGAAGAAAAGCCGCGCCATGCCGTTGCAAGAAGCGATTGCTCTAACTTTGTGGTCCCTTGCCGGTCCAGATGTAAACGAACGCAAATCTATGGCTTCGATGATGGGTAGGCGTTGATGATTTTCAACAAAACTTATACTCTTTATCTTTAACAAAACGAGAGTAGCAGCTTTAGGTACTCTTTTGTTCGTCTGCAGTTCTTTGAAAGCTGTCGATTACCTTTTCTGTTATTTCGTTTCAGGTGTTAATTTGTTGATAGAGTTCCTGGCGGCCGCTGGACCTCATGCTGACAATCTGAACTTTATCGGGGCGGAAGGACTGGGTGAGCAAATAGTTTCAATTGTCTTTTTCCACCCAAAGTAACTTACAGATCCAAAGAAAGACTACAACGCCTCACAACATAAAGTAAACTTTTCGCAAGCCAGTTTCTTTTAGAAGCTCGCAACATTAGATATGTGATCTGTATTGTTGGTCAACCAACTTTTCGTGACTGCATTTGCTTCTTGCTCTTCATTATAAAATTGTTAGAATATTATCGTCTGTTCTACTGATTGCATGAATAATATCAGCTGGCTTGGAACGTTGCACTGGTATATATAGTCCAGTTAACAGAAATCGAGCATCACCTTTCTTGCGGTATAGTGATGGACTACAGATAAAATCAAAAAATTGTCAAGTGGCGCGTCACGCAGAGCTTGCGAGATCATGCAGAAAAAAATTTACTACAATAATCTCACGCCGCTGCAGGGGTGCTAGCGCAAGGCGCGCACAACAAGCAGGAAGCAATCGCAGAGGCGAGCGGAATCCAGCCCCTGGTCCGGCAACTGCGATCCGCTAATTCGAGTGTTGTGACGTCGGTGATCAGGGCCTTGAGACACCTTTGCGTTGGAATCGGTGAGTGCTTATCTTGGAGATACTCTTTTCAAGCTGAAGTACTGGTAATGCTTTTGTTTAATTAAATTATGGCTTGTTTATCGCTTGTGAACTCGCAATGCCCCTGTCGGTTTTTGGTTTAGTTTCCTTTGTTTTGCGCAATGGAACACGCATCAAACTGCTTATGCAGCTTCGTCTTGTTGCAAGGAAAAGCAGCATCCATGTATCCTTGACGATCATCCAAACTTTGCGTATATCTCTGTCGCTCAATAGTACGTCTTTACTGTGGTCTAATCGAGATGGCAGATACGGTTTCACAAGTGCGTCGTCTTTGGCCAACGTTGGCAGCAACCCGTGAAACATTTCGTTTCCAGGCGGTTGCATTATTTTGATTTGCCCATGCGCATGTGAAATTATGAATTCTAACCAATTCGTGCGCTTGACCTTCCTCACAACAGCAGTGCCATGTAAAGTCCGCAGAATGCCTGAGTTACGTAATGTGTTCAGACCGGACGTAGGCGGTGTGTCCTCGATCGCCGTCCAAGTTGCATAAGCACATTTGTTCATGCATGCTGCGCATACGGCTAACGCAAACAGACTCAGGTCTTGTTCTATGCTACAGATGCGTCTTTAAAATTTAGGTAAATCAAATCGCGCTTTTCAGCTTTAAGAGACTGTGTCCTTGATGTTTTTATGATGCTCATTTCTGCTACAGGTTATGTGACGTGCGCTCAGAATCAAGCTTTAATTGCACACCACCGCGGCTTAAAGTTTCTTGTGGCCCTCATGGCGCATTCCAGGGCCGAAATGATCCAGGTGGAGTCTGCTGTGACGCTCGGCGCCATCGCGCTTGGTATGTTAATCTGAAACCGACGACTATTGTTTCGACTTGCTGTAACTTCACACAGGTTCCCGTTGTTTCCAAATGTTTACACGCGTCATTCGTGCTCCAGACACTTCATTCAAGATTAAAAGGCCGTCTATTTATTTCCAAAACGTGTGTTGTTTCGACTGCGCCATTGCTTAACAAAAAAGCGAACTGAAAGATCCGAAAACCCACAAGTTTTTTGCAGGAAATTCGGAGAACATTGCCAGCCTGCGTGACAATCCAGATTTCAGCTTCCTCCACATGATCAGGTACTTTGCCAGATGCAACACTCGTGAAAACATTCCAGCGAGTTTGACTGGTGTGTCTTCTCAAGCTGTTTACTTCGGTGGAGGCATTCATTGGCTTTAATGGCTTTCGAAAAATATATTACTCTACTCTTTGCACGAGCATTCGAAGGCGTTTTTTTGGCGCTCCGAATTCTTCGATCAAATTTGCAAGCTTGTCGTTCGGCGTTATTTTTCTGAATAATTGTTCATGCGGAGGTGTCACGCGCAGAGTGCAATTTTTTTGACATACTTGAAAAACTTGAGATTTTTAAACGTATGCTTTAATTCATTGTTTGTTTCATTGCATGCCGTCAAACTAAATACAGACTTCTTTACTCGAACAACGACCGCGTGAAAGTGATGGCCGGCAACGCCCTGGCTATCTTCTCCTACAACAGCGTGCCGCAGCAGAAGGAGATTGCCGAGTGCGGAGGGGTTCGTTGGCACAACTTCGATCCCTTCCTCAAATCCGTTGACGACATCGCTGCCATCCACGCCGCTTTTCAGGTGCACTAACTTTGGATAAATTTCAGACAGCTTTTTTTGAGCAAATAAGTTAGTTTACACTTTTTGGTCTGACGTGGCTTTGCTTGATTATGCGTAGCTCACGAAGCTGTTCAAAGAGAAGCAGAAAGACGTTTCGATGCCGCGTCCTTTCATTTAAGATCGGTTATTTGAGGAACATTCCCGAATGATGTAAACTACACAATTGTGTGACGGCTCCAAAGTTTCTGTAACGCGGCCTAAGGCCAACATGTCGTGTTAATGCGACTCAAAGCTTTCTTATCCTGGTGCACTTCACATGCCACTAACCGTACAGTAAGTACTTCTGCGCGCTTTGTAAGTAGCGAGAGTCCCAGCAAGTTTACCCACAAGCTTCGACATTTTCGGTAATTTCAGAGCGGATTCAACTCACACACGATAAACTTTGAGTAACGATAACTGCATGGTTGGTGAGTGATCAGTCCTTGCATCTCTGCGCCTTGCGTTGCCGACTAAAAAAGCCGGCTCCACTCCCTAAAGCAGCCTTTCCCAATCTTTTTCAATGTCGTGGTTATCGCCTTGCAAAACTTCCGGCAGGTTGTTGTGCTCTCTCGTATCATTCCGGACGAGGAGCCGGCGGTGTCGTCTGCGGAAGGCATCAAAACCATCGTGGACCGACTCGCCGGTGCGAAAGACGACAACGTCCGCGCCGTCGCGGCAGACTGCATTGCGAGGCTTGCTCACACCAGAGCAGGTGGGGTCGCATGTTTACAAAATGTAACCGTATTCGAAAAACAAGTTGTTTCTACAGTGGCAACTCCGATAAAAGGCTCAGTTTGTCAATCAATCGCCACCGACTTTCCAGCCTATAGCGGAATGTTTGAGGTTTGATTTGGCGAAGGTTTCCGGTTCGACTCTCACCTTTGCTACTTTCGTTTTGGAAGCTGTGCTTGCACGTTTCAATTCTTGGCATCACCTTTTTTCCTAACTTTAGTTTAAGAGTTTATGTTTAGGTGTTAGCATTAGGTTACGATTAGGGTTAGGATTTAGGTTTAGCTTTACCAAAAACTACTTGTTTTTCGAACACGGTTACATTTTGTAAATATGCGGTGGGGACGGGGTAGAGATAGTATGATGGCTTATTGCCCATTTCGGGTTAGTCTTAATCGTTGGAGGAGTCCTTGTTTCAACTTAGAACAGAAATCTCACCAATATTTGTTAGCTCTTCTAGCAAGGATGGAATACCATTTGTGATGAACACAAATATTCTTGTTTCCTGTAAAAACTGCTCAAAATGCAATTTCATCTGTTTTGCTACTGTTCGACCTAATTTTTCGTCTACTTCAAATCGTAGGTTTTGCAGTAGCAATACGTAGAATTTTTACATTGACTTTTTGCATTTTGCATTGACAGGCGTACCCTCCGCTATGGTGTCCATCAATGTTGTACAGCACTTGTGCAAGCTGTTACAACTGACAAATGACCAGGTACTGCCTCAGTATGAAAAAGGCCAGAAGCAATATTTTACCATTATGTCGTATTACGTGGCCGTCACGTGATCAAAACAACAAGAAAAGTTTTCCTAAAGCAATCCGAGCATCAGATTTAGGAATTGTTGTCGAAGTTGGGAAATTTTACGTCAATTTATTACTTGTAGTCGTTTGTTTCTCATAAATGTTACATTTGTTCCTAGGGTAACAAACGAAAATCATTTAAATAGTGGATAAAATGTGCAACTATTTTTTCTTGTTTGAAAAGAAGAACAATTTTTAATTTAGCGACATTTTGCATGTTTGATTTTCCGATTCGAAAGTCCTGAATGCTTTGGAAACAAGTTACAAACATCTGCCTCGGGTTATGCGCAAGTCCCGCTCATGTACCGATAGTTGTTGTAGTACAAGACATTCATCGCGACCTGTGGGAGTTAAACACTCGCAAGGCTCTCAACGCGCACTTGACAACCTCTCGCCTGTTCTGATACTTCACGAGCTCCGTGCATCTACAGTCCTTGTCAATCTTGTTTTCCTTACAGAAGTTGCTTGCAGAGACAGGAAGGTAATCGCCGCAAACACTTTTGCTTCATATCAGACAAGCGCGATCTTCTTATCGAAAACGATATTAAGGCGTAATAAATTAAGCTGCATATCAAACGATGTGACGTCCGCAGCGCAGGTACTCCTTCGTGACGTTGTCATTAAAAGAAATACTCGCTGTATGGAATTGCAGAATCCTGGCGTTCACCTGCGGCCGAAAAACGTTACAAAGGGATTGCAGACATGACAGTACATTTATAGTATGTTCGCATCAAGAGAATACCGCACACCAAGGGTGGTTTAAAATGTTTTGAGGGACCATGTTTCCAACTGTCGCTCAAAATACAGCAGAGCCTCGCTTTACGACCATCTTGATATTCAGATGAAATAGCTGCGATCTCTCAAAATATTTTAACGGCCAACAAAGTCAAACCTTAAAAAAACCTGCTCCACAGCACGTTTCGAAAGAGGATACTAAATTATTCGATGTCACAAGCAGCAACCTTTAAAACTGCACTGTTGGGCTCAAGCTAGTAGCGAACCATTCTGGATCCGGAATAAGTCTTCAGAAATATTAAATTTTGGCGGCCAGCATTCAAAACAAAATGTGGCATCGCCATGATGAGCCTTCTCATGTCAAATTCGTTGACGTTGACCGCCCTGCGTCCCCCCCAAAAAAAACTACCGAACCACCCTGGTTCGTATCACTTTTTTCGCAAGATCAAAGTTTGCCAAAAACGCTCATCCAGCAAGAGTTTACATTTTCTACGAGCGTCGCCTTTGTTTGTTCTTAATAAGGTGCGCGGTTCTGCTGCGATCGCGCTCGGCTACCTCAGCTTCGACCACACTGCGGAACGGGAGATGCTCAGGATATGTCGCGATGAGCCTTGCCTCGTGCAAGTTATCAAGTACTACACCAGGAGTTACAAGCTTTCCCCGGCGTTCCTTGAGGGCTGGAAACACTGCGTCACGGTTGGACTTCCTGGTGGATTGTAAGTGGGACATAAAGGTTTTCTGCAGGCTTACCCATGGGAATGTCATTCCTATGGGAATCCCATGGGATGGGACAGCACACATTTGTATTTCTCATGAGACAGTAGCCATGTCACAGCAACTTCATTACGTCAGAGCTAACCTTAGTTTTTATACTTTTTACCTTTCAAAGTTTTTTTACTCTCATTTTTTCTTTATATACTTATGTATCTATTATTTATTTTGTGGTAGATACTAAACCTAAACTTTCATAAATTTAATAATTTTAATTGAATTGTATTCCATATTAATATTATAATGGGAATC